>SDBT01016624.1_pt1 | contig 11643 bp, 13 predicted proteins | sample 2277101 | NCBI WGS metagenome assembly SDBT01 (sample SAMN10404973, study PRJNA504765) | marine sediment metagenome | isolation source: marine sediment core GS10_PC15, 103 cmbsf | place: Arctic Ocean: Southern Knipovich Ridge | collected 2010
TGAATTTTATTATTTTATTGCTCAATCTTTCTACTGTATTAAAAAATCTATCAATTTTAATATTAAGCGTATTGCATTTTAATTCTTCAACTTCTTTTTTTATATTTTCCATAAACAGTTCCATTTTCGAATTCCTTGTTTAACTGTTACGTAACTTCATACATGACTTCTTACATAACTTTAAATCAATATATACTTATTTTTTATATTGTCAAATAAAAATTAAAAAAATATTTCTGTCTATGGTGATGGTGAAGTTGTAAATACTATATTTTGTATTAAACAGTAAGAATTGAAGGCAACCACTCCAGGTGAGCGGCCCTTTGTGATCGCCTTAGTTGAAACGCAGATATGTGAAATGGTGGAAGCTTTCCGGGTGGATTAGTCCGTACTGGCTCCCTTGTCGGAAGTCTATTACCGGGTTATTTAAACACCCCGGCTTGTATTGCTAAAACTATCGCAGTTGTAAGAGAAACACCAATAGCAAGCACAGCTACAAGTAACGTGTATCTATTATGTTTATTCTTAATATTGATACCTTCGTGCTTTACATGGTCATTGTGTGAAGTTTCAAGCTTACCTTGTGCAATCAATAATTTCTCTGTCCGGGAAAATAATTTATAATGTGTTAAACTATTAGCAGTAGCCAATTCCTTATATGAAATCGTCATATGTTCAAGATTTAACTTATTTACTTCAGAATTAGTACATATATCTGAAATCAAATCCCTGATTGCTTTTATCTCTTTATCGGTTTCTCTACCTTGACGGATACCTTCGCACTCTTCATTTTCTTTATCACTCATTGTTTTTATAATAAAGTTAGACCACTACAATAAATCCAGTTTTAGTTTCTGTATCATCTCCCACGCCGCTAGAATCCACCGTCAGTTCCACATCCCACGCCACACTTGGTGTGATATCTACGGGAAAAGTATTTCCAAAATTTATTGAATCATTTTGAGTAACATCGTTATTTGTGGATTCTGTTGTCGTTGTTTTGACTGAGCCGGTTAACATAATAGGACGCGACCTATCCCCATTTACAAAACCCATATAGCCGCGATCAGAAAGTCCAGATTGTCCGGGTACTTTCTGAAACGTCACACCGTTTTTATTCAGAATTGTATAGATAGTCATGTTTCCAGCTTGGGCAGAAGAAATTATCTTCACTTCCTCACTAAAATTTTCATAACTATTCTTCTCATTAATTGAGTCAATAAAATCTTTTGATGCACTCATAATTTATTTAGTAAAAGATTCCAAAGGGTTTTCTGATGTAGAGAATTCAACGAACGCATCGCCAGACCCAGATATTCTTTTTTTCCATGAATAAGTAGCTACCGGGCCACAGTCAGATTGAATAGTAGTATTCGCAAATTGAACCGATAGTGGGTCTGCACCTAATGTCGGCACGGCGGTGAACCCTGCAACTGGTAGTGTTGCAATAGACACAAAAGACGCTTCTGTATTATCACTAAAATCTTGTGTGGCTGTAGGAGGAAAAGTCCTCAAACCCCAGAAAACAGATAATCCACTTTGGTTATTAGTTAATGGTGTATCCGCAACCTGCCCCTCTGGTTCAACTGTACAAAAGAGATCAACATCGATAATAGCCGTAACACCTGCAAGAATGGAGTGGAATTGACGCGCTGTATCTGTTGATGGACTTATACTAAATCCGTTAGCCGTTGCCGCACCTTGATAACTTGTAAAGGTTGACGGGCTTACCCATACTATATAAAGAGAGTCATCAAATGCCGATGAAAATCTAAGAGTATTTTCCTGTCTTTTGTATTGTCTTGACACTCCACCTGTTCTAGTTAAAGCATGCCTTGCTGTAGGTTGAGAAAACGAAACTGGAGACGAAGCAATATAGTCGTCCCATGCTTCTTGTTCAGTGTCTCCTGTTCCGTTTTGTTCTGTACCTGAAACCGCTGTTGCATTTCTATCTCCAAAAGACAATGCGTCAAATTCACCTTCAGTTGCAAGCACTGTCAATGTTACGTTAAATCCCTCACCGGACGATCCATTAAATATATGAGAAGGATTTTGATCTGTAGAAATAGAGCCATCTCCGAAATCCCACAACCAGAACCTTGCAAACCCATCCGTAATTTGTGTGGTATCTGTGAATTGTACAGTCAAGGGAGACACCCCACACTGAACATCAGCCGTAAAACTTACATCAATAATCGGTGCCATAATTTATATTCCGAATCCGACTCCCTTTGCAGCAACGACAATCGAATTCTCTCCAGTTCTTAAATCAATAGAATAAGCTAATTTTTTAATAATACCAGAAAAACGTGTATTAGAATCTTTTTCAATGTCAATACGATCTCCAATATTCATGTCTTTCCCTTCAAACAATGGGATTTCAAATTGTGTCATGTAAGGATTTCCATGCTCAAGTAAAATCGCATCACAAATATTAGCACAATGTTGAGCCGTTTCAATATATGGATTTTCATAAACGTCGCCCTTGAGCGTTTCAGAGATTCCGCCTATCGGTCTTTGTGCTGTGACGATTTTAATATCTTCAATAGTCCCGTCTCCATAGTTTATCCTTGACCCTAAAACGGTCAATTCATATTCCACGGCAGGATAAGCATATAACAAAATACCTCCTCCGCCAATGACCACTACATCATGTGTCAATTGAATTACAAAGTCTTCACCATCAATGAAAGAGGTCCAAGAGGCACCAGTGATAGGCTCCTCGAATTGTTCCAAAGTATGAAATAAATGAAATCTTCCGCTCGAAGAAAACGAAATACTGTTCAATCCCGCTTTTCTAATACGATGTTCTGCTAAAACAGTTTCTACGCCTAAGTCTAAATTCCAAGCATAAAGAACATCTCCTTGAACGTTAAAAGGGGTGACACTCGGTTTGTTTGCTGAAAATTCTCCAACGGAAACCCCTGACCCTATAACTATATTGGCGTTAATTTTCTGTACACTTCTTGTAGTTTGCTCATTTAACACATCGTCAAAATCAATTGTGAAATTCAACGTGTTTTCAAAGATTATTGATTCATCTACCGTGTGGGTATTCACTGTATTGATAACATTCTGAACTTCTGAATACACACGAAGTTCAGGAAACAAATTAGATTCTACTTTTGCGCCTGAGAGCTCAAGGAATTTTCGGCAAACATCGATTACCGATTCATCTGACAAGCTCAAAACGGGATGTTCTGCCGGCCCAGAATAATCTTCGATTGTCACGTTATCCTCTTGCAATGTCCAGCCTTTTAATGTCGCAACGCTTTGGATAATAGATTTCATGCTATCAAAAGGATCTTGATAATTATAAGTAAACGCTCCTGGAAACTGCAAGATCCTAGAAGATACCGGGACAACTATTTCCCCATTCAAAGTATTGATAAAATAATCTTGTCCGTCTGTTACCGCGCTATTGCCAGTCCATATAATCCCCCATATAGGCGATCTGCCTAAAGAATGCGTCCCGGCGGTACTAATATAAATAGAGCCTGATAAAACCTCTGTCACGTTATCAGAGACGAATTCGCCTTTTGTTTGATGAACGCCCCCGAAATCATAACCTGACACGATCATTGACTGCTGATCATCGTTAAATGTAACACGCTTACAGATACCGGTAAATATTGGAATGTAATCAGCAACAATACCATCCATACCGGCGGCGGAGAAAGAAATATTTACAACTTTATTGATTAATTCTGTAGGTTTTTTTAGAGGAACTAATGTTTGATCAAGCTCAAGAATACACTTAAACCTTGCCGCTGTATTATCTTCACGGGTTACAATTATTGAACCTTGAATATTATTAGATTCATCCACCCCATCAATGGTAACACGTGCGGAAACAAAGCCTGGCACTCCGGTATTAAATACCTCAACTCCGGTATCCGGGTAATTGATTTTAAAACTGATAGGGTCAACATCTTCAAGCTGAAAATCTTCAAGGTGTTCAGCAGTGATAGTTAAATCAAATGGGGTTAAATCCGCAAAGCTTGCGCCTTCAAGGTGTTCAGCGGTGATAGTAAATCCAAAAACACCAGTATCAGTGAAATCAGCACCACCACTGACCACACTTACCGCGCCACCATATTCAAATACACCGATTGGATCTCTGCCGTATGACATTTATGCTTTTTATTCTTTCAAAAGGTTTTCCATCTCTTTAATTGCTCCCTGCATTTCCACGCCCCTTGTGATAGCACTGTTTTCCGCTTGCTTTGCCATATTGACATCATTCTGAACATCTATTAATCCTTTTTTTAACTCAGTAATTCTGTTTAATATTTTATCATTAGTTTCTTCGTCCACCATGCACCCCACTAATTAAATTAAGTTTTATAGATTATTATATTTTACTACTACGGAATTAATGCTTGCGCTTTCACTCTCACATCAGCCGCGATTGCTTGTAAGTCTGAAATTTGCTGTGCTGATAAATGCGGTGCGAGATTGCCAGATTTAACTTTAAATATTTGACCTTCTGCGTCTTTAATCTGTACGCTAAAATCAATTGTATCTTGATCTGTTAAAAAATCAGTAATTGATATGCTAATATCCCCTATTGAAGTCGGTACTTTATTTGATTCTAATGTAAATGCCATATTTATTTTCCTTTCAAAATTATGCTATTGTTCCACAAGGAATATACCTTGTCAGTCCACCGGGTATAGTTATTTTAATAAAATGGGTAGTAGTTAATACCTTTGACGCTATTGCTTCAATCGCATTGCCAACACCAATAGTTGTATTAAATTCAATCATTTCCTCGCTGATATCTAACTGGTCTAATGCCAATACTGGTTTTGCGCCTATGGCAGATAATTGACTGACATGTAATCGTGCCAGCGGGACAATAGTGTCAATGCCTACATCGCCACTATTAGTAATTCGCATTCTTTCCAATGCCGTAGATCCGCCTTGTGGCGTAGTAAATATTACGAGTCTTGTAGGCATATCATCAACGCCAGGTGTACCATCAACGGATGCAACAATATTGGCACCTGTTATATATTGTACGCCATCAGATCCTTTAAATGAAAATGTGCCCATACCATCACCGGATTGTAAAATTGTGTGACTATCGGTATCAGCTCCCCTTGTAGATGAAAGGTTTTGAAGCGCGCCACCACCACCAACAGAAGTGTGTCGAATTATCTGAAATGATCCGGCAACTCCATTTCCAGAAATAACCACCGTAGGATTAACTGTGTCCTTGTTTGTAACGGTAGGATCTGCTGTCCCTATACCAATCTTCCCGTCTGAACCTCTCACGACAAATTTATCTGTACCAATTATAAAATTATTACCTGATGAAATGGTAAAAACAGGACTGGCCAGCGGAGCAATTTCATCATAAGTCTTTTTAGTAAACGCCAATATCATCTTATACGTTTTACCACCTGTATTTTTAGTTGTAGCCGCTGTGCCCTCCTGCGCCCTTGTAACTGTCAGCGTGTCGGATGTTCTCGCCGTCACCCTCACTATCTCTACATTCGGATCGTCTGAAGGATCTGGAAAATCTGTAAAATTCCACCAAACGACATTGTACGAAAATGAAGAAGGGAAATTTGCACCATCTCCCGATGATAAAACAATTGATGTGGCCGTATCATCATAACCGATTGATACTTCACCTTTGGCGAAATTTAATATTGGATCTAGTGACATTATAATTTCCTCTTATAAAATTAAACGATTAAGAAACTAGGTGTGACATCAATTGTTTTCCCGTTAAGAACGTTAAACGGGCCGCCAGTGAAATCTTTAACCGCCAGAAGATCGGACGCACCAGCGGAACCGTTTGTCAAAAACGAACCATACACATCGCCCCAATTTTCTCCGGCTGTAAAAGTCTTTAGAATATTTGTTGCAAGATCATTTACAATGGTCCAATCCGCATCAAGCAATTGAATCCTGGCATAACCAGCCAATGCAAGCTCTGTGATATTCGTTGACGGTAGTTCCGCTGTGATAGGTGGCTCTGAGGTATCAAGGTATAATCCAAGATATAAAGAATCTGCGCCTCTTGAACTCTGTACGTTTTTAAAATACCATGTTAATATGTCAATATGTCCGATAGTAACTAATTTTCCAGCGATAGCGCCACCTCTCTTTCATTTAAATTATTTTTACACTTCAGATAAAATCATATTAATAGTTCTTATATTACCCGATTGGTCATTGTCTTCATTTAAATCTAGCATCTGCACTATCCCCGTAAACTCAGTTTCCTCTGCGAATGTAGTTGGATTTTCTGTCCATATTGTAAATGTAATTCTAAGCCCTGATTCGTATAAGGATTCAAAATACGTCCGTGTAGTCACATCGTAAAAAGAAATAGTTAAATTAATAACTTTTTTGTTATATCTAATTGTCTGTGTGATTAAAGTACCGTCTTGTGTACGTCTGGCACCTACAGGATTAAGATGTTCCATGTTGTATGACATCCCACCCGGCGCATCTGCAAAGAACAAAGTTTTATCCCCTAATGCAAACGATCCAATTGGCTCGAATTCTAATAATTTTATTAGTGACATATATTAATCCCTCTTAAAATATAGTTTTCTTTCTACCTCTGACCGTATTAATAGATTTTATTTCATCTATGAATTCCGCTGCTACATTGACATCCGCCGTTACAGGAAATGACTTTTCACCCATGATTAGATTTACATTTGCGGTAGTTCCAGGAGACTTGACCTCGCCGCCTTCTTGGAGTTTCTGTATAGGTAAAGCATTAATTAACCCTGCAATGTCACCTCGGTTAAACGCAACTGCCGCTGGCCTTCCTAACTTCTTAACGGCTTCTTTACGTATAACATGCTCCCCGCCTTCTGTCGCAATTATATTTTTATCACCGCCACCATAGCCTGGAATAGCTCCACCTATTTTAAACCCTCTTACATTATCAAATCTGGTTTTCTTTCTTGGATCGAATTCCGGTAATGGTCCTATAAATTCCTGTGACGCTTGCGCCGCTGCTGATCTTGCCGCCGCCGCTTTTTCTAAAGTTCTAACAAGTTGCAACATTACCTCATTTTCTTCTAACATCTTTTGTTTACGCGCTTCTGAAGCTGCGATCTGCGCGTTAGTTGCCTGTACCTCTTTGGCTTTCGCTTCAACCAATTCAGCTTCTTTGGCTTTTCTCTTTTCAATACTTTCCTTTGATGTTTCAACTAATCTATTATTAATTGACTCTAATCGTTTCGCCAATTGCTCTGAATCTGTCGCTATAGTATCAGCCGCCCCGCTAGTAATTCCTAAAAAATCAGTAACCTTTGCAATACCAATAATTGAATTATTTATTGTTTGTGACATTTGCAACCATGCTTTTTGTACTTCCAATACAGTTCTTACTCCAAAATTACCAAGTGTTCTAAACAATGGTATTAAAACATCAATGGCCGCTTTTATTGCTGGTAATGCTTCTGTACCTATCTCCGCCGCCATGTTACTAAATGCAGTGCCCAACCTTTTAATTTGTACCCCCGTGGCCTCCATTCTTGTACTAACTTCCTTATTGATCGAATCAGTATCTTTTAACGCATTATTTGTAACTTCAATTGACAGCCCCATACCGTCAAAAACTTCTGACATTTTGGCCGCTTGCAAAATACCACTCAATATAGAGGTAGTGGCAATTTTCTGATTATTACTCATAGTTTGAAATGCTGCCGACACATCAAGTAAAATGTCTTTTCCTGATCTCATTTCACCATTAAGATTAAACTGACTTATACCTAATCTATTAAGTTCATCCACTACAGGTTTTTGTGTACTAATTAATTTTAATAATCCAGATTTTAAAGCTTGTGCCGCTTCTGAACCGGAACCGAATACAGAGATAACCGGAACCAATAACCCTGCCGTTTCCTCGAAGGTAAATCCCATTTTTGAGGCAATCCCTGAAATGTCACGCATTCCTGTTCCCAACTCACGGACATTAGTTGCGTATTTATTCGACGTTGCATTTAGAATGTTAATTAATCTATTCGCTTCACTGGCTGGTGCCTTGAATCCATTAAGGGTACGCACTAATAATTCAGACGCTTCCGCCGCTTCGAGCTCACTGGCTACTACTAATTTTAATGATGCCTCTGTTAATAAAAACGCCTCGTTAATATCAAAACCAGCTTGTTTAAAATCAGCCGCGCTTTGTAAAACTTCAGCCGACGACACACCGAATCGAACAGCTAATTCTTTCGCTGTATCCGCAAATTGACTAGCTTCACCATCTGTATCAGATAATACTTTTTGTAACTCAAGCAATGCGTCTTCAAATTTAATCGCCTCGCTGACTGCTTTAATACCAAACGCACTGGCAATTATTACACCAATACCAATAATCCTTGTTTTTAACCCCCGGAATGAATCACCTAATGATTTAACACTACCCCTCAATTCACGATTATTCTTTTTAATCTTAGCCGTCATTACTTGATGCGCACGTTTAATATCGTTTGCACTTGCAACACCAGACTTTTTTATTTTTTCGTATCGCTTTCGGGCATCTTCGGAACTCTTTTTAATATCCTTTTCCATGCGGATTCCGGATTTCTTAAATGCATCAGATATCTCCTTCGATTCCTTCTCTGCATCGTCAGACATTCTATCAAAAGACTTTTTAGTTTCTCTCTCTAGGTCCTTCATACTGGCTTGTGCATCTTTAGTATCACCAGTTATAACGATTTCTGCTTCACGTTTTCCCATATTATTTATTGCCTCTTGGTTTAATCGGTATTCCTAATTTCCCAAAAGCCACCCTTGCATCAATCGGTTTCTGTTTAATTCCTAAACGCTCGGCGATTGTTATAATAAAATTATTAAATAACGGTATTGGATATTCCATTATGTCTCTATAATTATGGCCGTTTTTTATTAAAAAATCAAAACAATCAATTAGACTATCTTTTTTTGAATTACTTTTGTTTTCATCTTCATCATCTTTATCTTTCGGAAAATTGAAACTTATCATCTGGCTTATCAATCCGCTTGTCGCTTCAACAGGTATTTCGCTTCCGGAGACGTTTAATGTATTAACTACCAAACTAATCAATATATCTTTAGCCTGTTCACTATTTTCATCTTTTTCTTGCAAATATGTAACGCGATTTAATATCTGAATTTCTTTTATTTTTAATGGACGCATGAAAACGGTAAAACTTTCAACGCCTTCAACGTCATCCATATTGATCAGTATTGGATATTCGTCAAAGAAATCAACGTCTATCTTTTTGATATCTTTCTTTTTATCTGGTTGTGGATTTTCGGCCATTTTGATTCCTGTAAAATTGCGCCCCATATCAACCTGTAAAGATCGACAAGGGACGCACCTAGTTACAATATATTATCCGTGTAAAAATGCGCCAAATGGCTCCGCAGTTGTAACCGTTTTGTCTGTTAGTATATTTAATACTAATGCAACTTCGGACGCTTCAGTACTTGACAACGGGCTGTCACCATCTGGTTTTAATTCACAGTTGTTAATTATCCATGTCATATTTGATCCGTTTTGCGCTGTGAACTCAAATCTTGCCGCACCTTTAATGCTTGCGTCTGCGCCTGGCACTAATTTGGATCTGGTCTTGGCTGCGCTAGTGTAATTTAATTCTAAAACCAACGCGGTAGTTATACTTCCGGTTGATAATATTTTGATTTCACCTGTCTCCGCATTTACTAATTCATAATCTGTATCTAGTACATATGTTGGTGTTCCACCCGTACCGTCAATAGTAAGTGCTGATATATTTGACTCCGCTGTGAATATAGAGCGGTCTAATATTACTGGCGCCGTTGCTGCCTCGTCTGTAATAGTCGAACCTGATTGCACGTTTGAAGTTTTTGCACTAGAAAATAACAAAATACGCCAAGCGTCCGCAGTCAATTCATCTATCGTGAATGACAGGGCCATTGCAATATCTGTAACTATGTTCAAATCTTTCTGACGTGATTTTGCTGTAGTGTTATATCCGAAATGTTCAATTTCTGTTATCGTTTTGGTCACGCTTATGGAAGGCGTATTTCCTAGATTTAAAAAGCCCTCTCCCACGGCCCCATTCTGCCCGCCATCGTTAAATAGCACCCTTCCTCCTCCAATTAATATGTCTGTAGTCGCCATCGTTTTGCTCTCCTTATGTATAAGGCTGAAAAGATTTAGTTATGTATTCAACTTCAAAAGTCATTGTAATAGTTCCAAACTTTTTATTTGCTTGTTCAAAATCCAGCAATTCATTTTCTACAGGTTTAAGATTCGTGACCAGCCCATTAAGCGTACAATTCTGGCCGATGATAGTCATAATATCTGCTATTACTTCCCTTGCTAATGCCGTTGATGTAGATGCGGACATCTTTGCCTCTATCTCAATTGTTAAAGTGTAATAGTGGTTTAGCCCTTTAACTTCAACGGCTTCCCCGGTGTCTCTCAAGTCCATTCCCGGAAGATCAGTTTCTTGAAATGGAGTTGTTTTCCACTCGAATACATTTGAACCAAGATTAGTCTTATGTCCATACAATTTCGTAAGCTTTGCGAATACAGAAATCAACTCTGTGATTATTCTTTGTCGTCTTGAATTTGCCATAATTTATGCCAGATTAGGGAATACGCTAAATTCTTTTATATCAGAACGCCAATCTCCAGATGACAGTATAACATGGGACTGTATTTGCCACACTCCAGATTCATCAAGATCACCGCTTATTGTTGTATATTCAAACTTGCCATCCGTTCCGTCAGTTGTAAAAACACCATCCTTTGTCAGTAATGCTCCAGACGGTTTTTTCAATAATATTTCTTTCGTAACGGTAGCAGAAGAAATGTCAACCGGACTATTGATATTTTTTATTGTCGCCTCAAGTACGGTTCCAATATCACCGACATGAATTTCTTCAGCAATCGCTAAATTTTCGTTAGACATTTAAAACTCCAAATCAAAATCTTTTTTCTGGTCAATGAATAAATTAAAGTCTTTCTTTTGATCAATAAATAAATCAATATTTACTTTCTGGTCAATGAACAAATCGAATCTGATAATATTTTCAAATGTATCAGGGATATCCGATGTTGTGATCGTAATAGGTTTTCGTCTTATCGTGAATCTAAGATAATAATCAAATTCTCGCCTGAATACTTCTCTATTTTTAAATACATCTCCCGGTGCTTTTAATACGGCAGTCCTTATCGTTCTAGTTATAGTTATAGGCTTTATCCTGCGCACATGACGCAAGAAATCCGTTCTACGCTTGAAAACAGAACGGAACATAGTAACCATTGCCGACTGCTTTAAAACAGGTGCCACATTGATTACAGGTAAAGGGAAGACTATTCTGTTCTTTAATGTCCTTACAAATTCATCACGCTTACGAATACGATTTACAAGAGTTAATTTCTTTTGTAAAACCTGACTTACAGGCGGCACAGTTATCGTTGTCGGCAACTGCGCACGCCTGAAAGGTACATGTCTTGACTTTAATCTGACAAATCGTGATTGTTTTGATAATACCTCTCCAACAATCACAGGTGACACCACTACTGATGACGTTGATATAGCTCTCCTCGCTGGTACAGCAGGACAGTCACGCCTCTTATTTGCGGACTCAGGCAACGTCCTAATTGGTGGGCTTCTTTTACATTTTCTT
>SDBT01016625.1_pt1 | contig 11643 bp, 17 predicted proteins | sample 2277101 | NCBI WGS metagenome assembly SDBT01 (sample SAMN10404973, study PRJNA504765) | marine sediment metagenome | isolation source: marine sediment core GS10_PC15, 103 cmbsf | place: Arctic Ocean: Southern Knipovich Ridge | collected 2010
AGAAAATACTCTGCAACCGAATTCAAACTATATTTTGGTAATTTATAGTTTCTTTCCACCTCCAATATGACATCCACATTTGTTCTCCCATGACAATCTAAATATTTAAAATCCTGTTGACCATAAGCGCTACTGGACCACGAATTTTTCTTTAAAACCGATCTTTGACCCACGATTCTGCCAAGTTTACTAAATCTTGGAAATATATCCAATAATTCGGCTCTTGTTATCATGTATGTCCAATCAAATTTCATTGTATTGTAGCCAATATAAATGTCGGGATCTTCCAATTGAATAAACCGTGTAAATCCTAACAATAGCTTTTTCTCACTTAAAAATCTTACGACCTCAACTCCCTCTATATCATGCGGATTTTTAAGAGTTAATAGAACCCTTTTTCTGTTATTATTTCCAAGATATCCAAATACCATACTAATCTGAAAAATACAATTCTCTCGAATGTTTGGATCGGGTAACTTTGAATTTGGATTTAATGAAAAGCATTCTATATCAAAACTACAATATTTTACTTTTATCACAATCATATTCCTACCTTTTAGTTTAGGTTCATACGGATTAACGCCTCTCCAATGCGCATATAAATCTATATCTGCAGTGGAAAATTTCCTATCATCTATAGATAAATTTACCTCGTCTTCGAGAATAGTCTCTTTAATCTTTATCCATCCCGCTAATTTGATTGTATTAGAGGCCGTAAATTTAATAATAGGATCTACATTATCCTCATGTACCTTAAATTCCCACATAGAAAATGTTCCCACCCCTCCTATCGTCATGCTTTTCCATCTCCTACATGCATATGAAAGTTTTTTACATGCAGAATCTGTAGGAAACCACATAAAAATAGTATCAACCTTCTTTTTATAATGAAGAAGATATTTTGATTTCATGCGGTACCGTAAAGGTCCCTGCGATTTAAAACGATCTTGGAAATATCGAAACACGATATTACATTTGGTCTTATTCCATGATATTCTTTTGGGTAACTCCAAATAAACAAATGGTGTGAAATTATCGATTCTTACCTGAACGGTCTTTTGCTTCTCTGTTATTCCTCCAAGATGGATATATAACTCATTGTCACCAGACTCCTCGTATGACCAATACATGGCCTTGAAAATAATGGTTCTCGGGTTACCATTATCCATATTCTAATCTTTATAAATTGTCTCTTTCTAAAGAAATTTTATTCGTTTTTTTCGGACATTGAAAAAGAAATGGACATTGAAAAAGAAATGTCCATTTATTTTAGAAAGAGATAATCCTTCTCCTCGAAGAGGAGAAGGACCGGAATTATTTCCTTGGAGAGGAGATAATTTATTGCCATTTCTTAATGAAGAAAAGTATAGTATGAAAAATAAATGGACATTTCTTTTAGAAAGAGATATTGTATTGCCATATCTTAATGAAGGGAAGTATAGTGTTAATACTTGTCATAGGATTGATAGTGCTCGCGGCGTTTGCCTTAACTCCAAGGTCATATTATTCTCACGATCATCCTATATTAAATCAAATCCGTGCAAACTTTGCCAAATTAAATCCCGAGTATGGCAAAATTCCGCTAAGGGAGGGGAATAGTGCATACACAGAAAATAAGTCAGTTATAACATTATGTCTTAGAAATCCAGAGACAAAAAGATTTTACGATTTTAATACGATAATGTATGTGTCTTTGCATGAACTAGGTCATGTGGTGTCTAAAACTCATGGTCATAACGACGAGTTTAAAAAGAATTTCGCTATTCTCCTACGACAGGCGGCAAAGAAGGGTATATACGATCCAAGACTCCCTATACCTTCAACCTATTGCGGTGTTGGACCCGGGGATTAATTCTCTCAATTGAGAGAATGTTTATTTCATTTTACATGTAAAATGAAATAAAGTTTAGTCATGTGTAATATAATGGATTTCATTTTAAAGAAATTGACAGAAAAAACACCAGAATCGAGTAAAGTTATCACCATTCTTGCCAATGTAAATGATGAAGAGGTGGACATTCCTCATTTTATAATAGAACAAAAATGCGCTGTTAAAGGAATGATATATGCAAAAGTCCCCATTAAATATCTCGAGGAGGTAAGCTTGCATTCTAATTTAAAATGGATGGAATTTCCTCGGGACAAATATTTGGAGGGAATGTATTGGAAAAATTATTAAATCTATATAAAATGATGTGTTTCTATAATTAAAAAGTATGGAAGAAACATGGGATGAAATTACTCCCAACTTTAAAATATCTGGAAAATGTCTAGAATCATATCCATGCCAACATTTCGTGATTGTAAACGGGAAAGAGGAAATGTGGAGTGGAGTAGAGATTTGTAAATATCTCAAGGATAACAATCTACCTATGTTGAAGCATTTTTTAGAGTATAATAAATTTACATAGACGGAAGAGTTTCATTTTACATTTGTAAAATGAAATCTATATAAAGTAATGTGTTTCTATATATATATATAAATTATGAATGATAAAAAATGTACTGTGACTTACACTATAAATGGTTGCCCTGATAGTTTTAATCGATACTTTCGGGAGCTAGAAAAGAAATTTGAGTCTCGCTTAAACACTTTTCTACATTCTAAAACTAATAAATTGTATTTTCCGATTTGTTTTAGAATGTTCTCGGCAGATCTGTCGTTCATCCGTTTAAAGATTAAAATCTCAAATGGGTCTTCCGCTGAGAAATGTTCTGGTGTTATAAGATTCAATTCTAAGGATATTTTACTTTCTAAAGATACCGATGGAGATTTCCATATATTTACATTTAAACCATTGGAATCTATACATACTACGTGCGCAGCATATACGAGTATAGACATGATTATATCATTCGTTGACGATGTCTACATTGAAGAATTAGTATTTGAATATACGTCAGAATGGGTGGGGGATTCTTGCGATCATCTCCAACTCGAAAGAATGTTTAAGGATGATAAATATGTAGGCGGTCAAATGTATGTATCAAGAAAGTTTACAGATGATTTATATTCTTTTACGGGAGCGGGATTCGTTGAATTTATATCCAAGGAAAAACTTGCCAAAAGACGGGCAAATGAAAAGAATGACATTATTCGTCAATGGAAGTATAATAAAAAAAGAAGGGTGGTTATAAATTTCTAGTAATCTAAAGACTAGCAATCTATAATAGTGATATGGCATCATTAGAAAATAATCGCAAATCGAGCGATAATCCCTCCCTCCAAAGAGGAGAAGGATCAGGATATCTAACCCTCGCAAGCTTTGACATTGGCAAAAAGAATTTTGCACAATACGCGGAACGATTTTCAGTAAATAAAATGTTAGAATTGGAGAAAAAATACAAGGCCCTGCCCAAAAAGTTTCAAAGACGGGTAAAAGGATCAATGAATTCCGATATAGATAATATATTAAAAGAGATTTATTTGGATGGCCAGAGAATACAGATTGGGGTATACGATCTAAGAGAGGACAAGACCTCTACCAAATTAGATATGGCAACAAGACGTAATTTATGTAAGCATCTCTATAAATTTAAATGGGTATGGGATCAATGTGATATTTTTGTAATTGAGCAACAATATTTTAGAACATTTGGAACAGGAAAGCGAAATAAAGGAACAGAGGCAAATGTTGACGCTATCAAATTGGCGGAGGCCACAATAATGTGGTTATTAGATAATTATCCTTCAAGGGAGATTCTGTATTTTGGATCTCAATACAAGACCCAAATTCTAGGAGCTCCATGGGGACAGAAAAAGGATGAACGGAAGAAATGGGCTGTAAACAAGGCGAGGGAGATATTTGAGATGCGAAAGGACAAGGATATCATCGATTTATACAATCTAAAGGATTCCATTTTTAATAAACGTCTAAATAAGGAGGAAAAGATCAATGGTTTTTTAAAACCATTTGAGACCAGGGATGATGATATTAAATACTTTGCAGAGAGAATCGTTAGAGACAGACAGAAATTGGACGATGCTCCTGGAGATGTCACTATTCAGGCGCAAGCATTTAAATTTAGAAATATGGTGGCGTGCTTTTAAATATACATTCGTTTGCCAAATATATTCGTTTGACAATGTCAAACGAATATTCGGAGAGAATTTCCAAATAAACGAATATTCGGAGAGAATATCCAGCTAAAGAAAAATCTGCATGAATAATAATGATAAAGATAATGTTAAGATTGGATGGGGTGGTGGCGGATGTTCTCCAAGAATACGTGGAGAGTTTTAATCTATTCTCCTTTTACCCGACAGGATTTACAGTTTCCACCCTTTTAAATAAGAGAAAAATATCTCCTACCGTGCGAAATCTCATATCTAGTATAGCAACTCAGCCGGAACCGTATCACAATATGAAAATATTTCCTCAAATGCAGAGCGTTATACAAAGAATGAAAGCCATGGGCTGGGAGGTAATAGCTTTTACGAGCACCGTTCAAAAAGATGAAAAGGAATTGTGGGTGAAAAGATTAAAGGATGAGTTAGGAATAGAGTTGATAATAACCAATGAATATCCGAACGATGAGGAGTATGTTGTAATAGATATGGAACTAAATAAGAGAGGTGAAAATACTGTATGTTTTTATAATATGGAATATGACTGGATATGTAAGAATTTATATTCCATATGGTCATGGAACGATTTATGGGAAGACAAGATAAAAAGAATTAAAGGTTTTGTTTAGTGAAATTAACATGGATCCTAAACTCGAAGAACAGATAACAAATCATGTTATGGAAAATATTAAAACCGAATGTCTCTTTAATAGGGAGGAAGATAAACTACCATTTGCCCTTTTTAGTCCAGAGACCGAAGGAAAACTAACATGGATGTGTGGTCAGGATGCGGAAGGTAAAATTACCAGCGTGTTTTGTTGGGATAACACCGATAAAAGATGTCAATACTTGGAAGATTCTGAGGAATCAGATGCTAATGGAAATTCCAAAGGTATCGACAAGGCCAAATTTATGAGAGATAGCCTCATTGAAACTGGATGGAAAAAGCTAAAGCCTCCAGAGATAACTTTTTCATATCCCGGTAGCAATGAAAAGAAACCCCTTACAAGAAGGCAAAAAAGAGCACTGAAAAGAAAATTGGAGAGGATGAATAAAAGAAATCCATTTAATTAAGTTTTCATAACGGTGCTCTCTTTTACCAGAAGGCAAAAGAGAGCACTGTTATGAAAATTGAGTTTGAGCTTTAACAGACTATAAAGTAGTAATGGCTTGGAGTTATCAAAAATGTTGCAGCAATCTGTCGGAAATTCCTATAAAAGAGATATCAAATACTATTCCATATTCCGAGTGGATGTCTCTGTTTTGGGAAGGACAATTCTTTGTATTTGAATACGAGGGTGGGTTTGTTCATCCTATAAATGGAAGTGCAGATATTGTAGGTATTGGAAAGGATTATAGGGTTCAACCTAAAAGTTACGATTTAAAAGAGTTTGTGAGTCTTTTACAGACATGCTCAAAGTCTTTAATCTGCTTTCCAGACGGGTTTCAGGTAAACCCGTTAGAATTTCGGTCCGTTAAAATAATACGGCATAAGGATTACCCAAAGATGATTACAGATTTAGAGAAATCGAATTATATCGCCACCAACAAGTCCAAAAACATATTGAGTACGGATGGGAGAGCATTCAAATTACTCTCTACGATAGAGGAGGACTATTTAAAAGAGTATGTAGGAAAAGAATACGAGGTGGACTGTCTTGGAACCGCATTTTGTAAAATAATGAGTGACGATATTGAAAAATTTTATAAAACTCATTGCCTTAAAAACATATCTATTGAGAATCAAGTTAATCAATGAATAAATTAAATCAATTGACAAAAACTCTAAATAGTATAAAATTATTGGCAAATAAATTTATCGGTAAGATTTTTCCGATAATGGAGGAGATTTCGGAAAACGATAGCGATATAATAGACGAAATGATGGAGAGAGGTAAGGGGTTGGACGAGAAAACTGCAATGGAGTTGATAAGAAAAACGATTTTGGAAAAAGTAGAGGATTCTAAAAATGTTGCCAACGAGATAGATGCATTTATGAATGCAGTTGTAGATGGGGAAAAAGGTATAGAGAGAGATTCTGAGTATTATCCGTTTCTTTGGCAGGTTTGGTGTGGAGATATATACGATGTAGATGGAATATCTGGACTTTTGGAGCTTAGGAAAGATTTAAAATATCAATTATCTAATGCTAATGAGGAAAAACTTATAGAAACGGCGCTTGGAGAATTGGAGGTTGAAAAATAATACATTCTTTTAGTTTGCTAAAAGAATGGGACGTTGATTCTTAGGCTTGAAATCAGTTCTTTAGACTTGTCTAGAGAATTGTTGATTTCGAGCAGGCGCTCGAAATCAATAACAACATTTAAATCTTATTTTATTTTTAGAAGATTCCGACAAAATCACAGTTTCTTTTGGGGACTCTGTTTTACTCAACATTTTGGCAACTCCCTTAAATAATTCATCTATTCCGGCTCCCGTACGCGCACTTGTCATGTATAAATCATATTCTCTCTCATCCGAGAGTTCTTTAATTTTATAGTAATTGATTTTGCTCTGCAAAATCAACGTTTGTTCGACACTGTCGAGCGAATTACTAAATGTATTCAAATCTGTCTTTGTAACTACAAGAACAATTTTGGCCTCCGTATTTAAACTTGTAATTTTTTCTATCTGTTGTTGTATATCTTCCACCTCCATAATATCCGAACATAAAAGAACGATCGTCGCTCCTCTAAGATATACAGGAACAAGACAATGGTATCTTTCTTGGCCGGCGGTATCCCACACACTCAATGTTACGGTCTCTTTTCCTAAAGACACTTTCTTTGCCATAAAAGCTGCACCAATAGTTGGACTTTCGTTTTCATTAAAAACTCCGTTTTTCCATCTGTATAAAAGACTCGATTTTCCTACCCCAGAATGTCCCATCATTACAATTTTATTGGGCGTTTCTTCCATCTTTTAAAAGTATATTATATAAATTGTGAAGGAATATTTAAGGGACTTTGATACTGAGGAGCGGATGGAAGTGTAGCATATACTCCAACCAAACGCTTAGAAAATCCGAAAAATAGAATAAATAAAAGGGCTATAGCTATGACCGATATTATTATTGAGATCATAGAGATATTCTTTGCCATCCTTGCATTTTCCTCCGTTAGCCTATTTGTATCCGCTTTATTAAAATTATCATAAAAATAGGCTGAGCCTACAAGCATAAGAACTGTTACCACTATGGCACTAATAAAAAGAATAGTGTATGAACTTTCTGATACACAAGCAGACATATTGATATCTAATAATAAATTCTTTTAGTTATTAAATTCTTGAGCTTTTATTATTTCCAATACTCTTCTTAGAATCGATTGTCTACGAAGATTTAATAGTGAACAAGCCTTATCAACCGTAAACCACGAGACGTTTGAAGCCTCTTCGGACATTGTTTCATTTCTTATACAATGAGGGGTTTCATATTTGATTGGTTGATAAAAATCATTTATTCTGGCTATAAAATAATGTGTGGCATAAGCCCTTCCGTTAGAGCCCTTAAAATTCTCCGTTAGGGGAGATCTATCAACTATTTTTATCCTATCTCTGGGAAATTTTGTCTCCTCTATAAACTCTCTTAGAGCACATTCGATGGAGGTCTCTTTATAAGAATTCTTCTTTCCCTTTGGGAACCCCCACGGAGGACTCTCTATGCAGCTATTTGTTGTATTCACAAGATCTTGTATTCTATGTCTAATCATATCGTATTTTTTCTTTGCCTTGGGGAATCCTTCTTTGTATATTTTACAATTGTGTTCTACCCATAGATCATCCCATAGCTCTTCAAATGTATAGTTTCTTATTCGCCATCGTTCATCAATACTCATAAGGGAAAATAGAGCAGGAAGTTGTCCCTCTGAGGCCCAAACTCCCCTTAGAAAATCCATATATTCAAAATTATCTCTTCTCTGATAAAGGAGAAATAACGGCTCCCTTTCTTTTATGGTAAAAAGAATCAATCCATAACTCGTTATAGGTTCCGAAACATTATAAAACTTTCCCTTCTTTTTGTATCTCTTTTTCCATTGGTGATTTCTTTTATCGAGACATGTCTCCAAAGTTTCATTATCACTCATATTATTTTACATTTAACGTTCTTTATGTTATATTTATTTTTGTAGAAAAATTCTTTAGACAAGTCTAAAGAATTGATGATTCAGATATGGATTTAAATATCCATGTCTGAATCATCTCCGTCGTTCATTTCATCCTCTTCCTCCGACTTTTCCGAATCCTCATCGTCTTCCTCTTCCTTCTCCGACTTTTCCTCTTCCTCTTCTTCCGACTCAGATTCATCCTCTTTGATTTTCGACAACTTTTTCCTCAAGGATGCCGCCGTTGAATTCTTTGATTTTGTTTTAATTCCAAGTCCATGTGCCTCCAAAAGACGAATTTCTTCATTATTAAGTTTACGTTCCTTATTCTTTTTGTCCAACACACCATACGCCTCCTCTGTAGCATGGTCGAACAATATTCTGGTACCAAAATCCATCCAATAAACCTTTCCGCCTTTTCTGACTTTTCGAACATCAAATTTATTTTTCTTTGTAATTCTACGAACCAACGACTCACTTTTTATGTTTGCCACCTTTTTCTTTTCGACCAATGTATTTGGTTTGGCTTTGGCGTTGGCGTTGGCGTTGGGCTTTGCACCCCCGACGGGACCTTTAGCTCCACCGGAAGCGGGGCCTTTAGCTCTAACCATGCTTTTTAAAATAGTTGCGTAACAACCACTTTTCTCTGTACCACAATACCATCTCATGGTTCCATCATCGTCTACGCCATTTTTAGCATTTTTACCGCACTGCTCTGTCTTTCCACGAGGAGTTCTTTCGCAGATATGTTTTTCAAGAGGCTTGGACTTTACGAAAGGCTTCTTTTTGGGAGTCTGCTTTACCAGAGTCTTCTTTTTCAAAGGTTTTTTGGTGATAGATTTTTTGGTCTTTGAAGATGCTGGTGACACAGTAAAATTATTTAGAGCCTCAATGACATCTTCGGGATCACAATTTAATTCGCTAGAAAGATAGTTGGAAAAATTTTCTATAAATTCTGTCATGCTTTTTTTATTATTGTTATTGAAAGTTTACGTCAGGTTTAAAAATTATATTTCATTTTTTCTCATTTATAGAAATGTATATCATGTTTATAAATCAAAAACTCTCTTGGCGATATGTAAGAACACATAAATAAATATAAAAATGACAGATAGACAACTTGATATTATGTTGGACCAAGAGAACCATGCCATCCTAGATCGTTCACTTCCAGGTGTATTAACCGGTATCGATTTTATTCACTTTCGTTGGGGTCCAGAAATTGATCCCAGCAAATATACGGTGATTGTAGAATCTTTAGATACGGCAGGTCCTACATTTAGAAGTATATCGAAATTAAATGAAAGTGTGGAGTTACCTCATGTTATGTTTGCATGGCATCCCAGACTTGGTGTTATACCTAATAGTAAAAATCTCCCAGCATTTGAGGGAGAAATGTATAGAGGAAGCACCTATCTTTTAAGATCCACCCATGGAAAGAATGGAAGATTTCAATTGGAACATCATGGGACAATGAGACCTCCTGGAAATTAATTATTCGGCATACGCCGAATAATTAACGTTTAATTGGCGTGGCCAATTAAATTAATTTCGAGCCCATAATCAATATTCTTTAGGCATAGTCTAAAGAATTAAAATTTCCATCAAATAATTATTTATTTGCTGGAGGACTTTCCTCTATAGTAATCTCTTGTAATCTCATACGACAAAACTCCAATTTCCGTTTAATCTCCCTTCTCTTTTTGCTTCTTTCTGTGTTAAGATGTCTAAGACGATGATTCTTTATATTCCTATATTTTTTCAGTAGAGAAGTTAGCCGTTTTATTTTTTTAACTATATCCTTCTTTTCCAAATCCCTCTCCTTTTGCTCTTGTGAAAGACCTTTAAACTCCGATTCGGTCTGTTCTATAATTTTATCTGCGATAGTCTTCTTTGTAATATTATTTTCCAATTGAACCTGTTTAAAAAGTAAATCATATTCGTTATTCATTTATCTCAATTCTATTACGTCTTTATGTAGATTTGCATGCTCTCTCATACAAAATTTACCAATTAAACCTGTTTAAAAAGTAAATCGTATTCGTTATTCATTAATCTCAATTCTATTACGTCTTTATGTGGATTTGCATGCTCTCATACAGGCCTTTACAAAATTTTCCAATATTCTCTCTCCGTCAAACTGTTCGACGGGTTCCCCCTTCTTATAAATAATAATGGTGGGAAACGATTGAACCAAATCGGGCATTTCCTCTTTTATTTTTAATAAATGAGACTTATATTTTTCACAGTTGAATGCGCATACATCAAAGAATGCTGCCGTCTCTCCCAATTTCTCCCATTCCTCCTTGACAGCTTTACAATGTGAACACCAAGGGGCGTAAAATAGCAATATACAACATTTATTATTTTTTAACTTCCATGTGGATATTTCATTAAAATCATTCGGAGTCAATTCTTTAACAAATTTACTCAATCCAAAGTAATCTTCCATTTATAAATGTATATATATTATTTAAGTGTGTTAAAAATGCGTGATAGTCAGGGGTTTTTTTAATATGATTTAAAGAGATTTGACCCACATCTAAGTAATCAACATGTCAAATAAAAAGAACAGTAAGAGACGAAAAAGGATAAAATCCTCTTTTAAATCTTCAAAGTCATCTCCCAAATCCCCAAAAATACAGAAACAATCTCCACCCCCAAGAATTATTGCCAAAAAGAGAATTCCAACAAAACCAAGCCATATTTTAACACAAATTCCAATTAAGGAATCTCCAAAGAAACAGAGGGCTCCAAGAAGAAAAGTGTCTCTAGAATCACATCTCACCAAATACGAAAATCTAGAAAAAATGTTGGATGAGGAAATTGATCGCAGAGCCAATAACAAGGAGAAGGGAACAAGAATATTTAGATCTATTCGTAAAATTGTAAGGGAGCTCCATAAAGAGGCTCCGAAATTGGCAAACGCCAAGCGCAAATTTACCACAAAAAATGGAGAAAAGAGCGGATTTTCTATACAATGCGAAATCACAGATGAGCTTGCAAGATTTATGAAACTGGAAGAGGGAGACACCCCCACCAGACATGAAATAACAAATGCGATATGTGTATATGTTCATGTAAAAGAGGGAGAGACCAGAGAACATATGCTTAGATGGAACCACCTTAACCCCGGTGGAAAGAGAGACCTCAGACGTCCAGATAATTTAATGATAATTAAACCGGACAGAACACTTTCACAGCTTCTTAGATACGATCAGTATATGAAGGATATAGAGGAAGGGAAAATTTCTATAAGGAAGACCGACAAAATCACCAAAGAGAAAAAGATGACTATTCACAAAGATCCGGCTCTATTCTTTTGGGCGGTCCAAAAACTTGTTAAAATACACGTTGTTCGAACTTTGACCGACAAATCCGAAGCTAAAAACGAAACTATTTTTTGAAGAATTCTTTTAAAAAATAAAAGCTAATATTAAAATGTTAAACGTAATAATAGCATCATTTTTA
>SDBT01016626.1_pt1 | contig 11642 bp, 10 predicted proteins | sample 2277101 | NCBI WGS metagenome assembly SDBT01 (sample SAMN10404973, study PRJNA504765) | marine sediment metagenome | isolation source: marine sediment core GS10_PC15, 103 cmbsf | place: Arctic Ocean: Southern Knipovich Ridge | collected 2010
CTGACGACAACTACGCCAAAATATTTTGGGCATGAACTCCAGCCAGAAACAAACCGAACGCAAACGAATCCTGATCGCCTCGGCGACGGTCGGGTCGGGTCACAACTCGGCCGCTGCCGCCATAGCCGCCGGGCTCGAATCCGCACGCCCAGACCTCCTGGTCGAACAGGCGGACGTGCTGCAATTCGCGCCTTGGGCCTTCCGAGCGTACTATGCAGGCGGATTTGCGATGATGATGACGCACTTCCAATGGTGCTACGGAATCGGTTTCCGCATCTCCAATCGTCCGCAGGGGCCGAATCGCACACTGCCGGAACGGAGGCGACTCTGGACGGAACGAATGGCGATGAGATCGTTTGGGCGAAAACTACGACAGAACCCGCCGGACCTGGTGATCAGCACGCACTTTCTCGCACCGCCGCTGATTGGGCGGCTGATCGAGCGAAACCATCTCCGCACGCGACAATTCGTGGCGGTGACCGACATCGACGTACATCGCTTCTGGTACGCCCGCAACGTGGAACGGTGGTTCGTGGCCCACGATCCATGCGCCGAACCGCTGGTTCGATGGGGAATCGACCCCGGGAGTATCTTCGCGAGCGGCATCCCGATCCATGCCAAGTGGTCGCAGCCGCTGGATCGCGAAAAAATATTTGCGGATTGGCGATTGCCGACCGACAAGAAAATCGTCCTGCTCAGCGGCGGTACCGAGTTCACCTGCGGGCCGATCGTTAAAACCGCCAGGCAGATCACCGCCGCCTGCCCCGATGCCTATGTCGTCGTGCTGGCGGGGCGAAACAAAAAATTGCTGGGGCGGCTGTCGCAACTGAAAGAAACCCCGGCCAGGCTGGTCGGCGTTGGGTTCACCGATCGCCTCCACGAACTGGGCGAAGTCGCATCGCTGATGGTGACCAAGTCGGGAGGCATTACCACAGCCGAGTGCCTCGCCAAAGCCGTCCCCATGATCCTGCCCAAGCCCGTGCCCGGACACGAGGCGGGCAACGCCAGATTCCTGGCGGGTGCGGGAGCGGCCGTGATCGTGCCCCGCCACAACCGCGTCGCCGCGATGGTCGCCGAGCTTCTGGGCGACTCGCAAAGGCTGACGAAGATGGCCGAGCAAGCAAAACGATTATATCGGCCGGGAACGGAAACCATCGTCGCCGCAGCGTGCCAGGCCCTCGACGATGGCGACTGATTTTGCCGTATCGCCGCACTGCCCTCTTGACCTGCGAGGCGCGGTGGCCTATGAATGAACGCCACTGCCAATTAAACATGCATGGAGGCATATATGAAATCCATTCACGTCGTCGACGAATCGCTGGCCTTCGCGTGGGAGAAGGCCGTCATCGCCTGCTGGGAGCAGGGCGAGAGCTTTCCGACCGAGTACGACCGGCCGGGCGACCCCAACAGCCGCGATGTTTGTGCGATGATCCACGTTACGAAACCCTTCGACGAGCCGCGAATTCACCGCGCCTTTCCCGGTGGGCTCGACGACCTGGAGAAGTATCGATCGGAAGTTATCTACGGCGTGCACGATCATTGGATCGACCCGGCCGTCGGCAAATGGGAATACACCTACCACGAGCGGCTGAGCGCTTATCGCCTGCCGAGTGGGCAACTGTTCGACCAGATCGCCGGGGCCGTCGAAAAGCTGCGAGAGGTTCCGTTCACCCGCCGGGCGCAGGCCGTAACCTGGCAGGTGTGGAACGACATGAACATCGGCGACCCGACCTGCCTGCAGCGGCTGTGGTTCCGCATTTCTGACGGCAAGCTGCACATGAACGTCCACATGCGATCGAACGACGCCTTCAAGGCCGGGTTCATGAACATGTTCGCCTTCAGCGAACTTCAGCGGGAAATGGCCGACCAGATCGGCGTCGCCCCAGGCGAGTACATTCACATCGCCGATTCGTTCCACATCTACGGCAGCTACTTCGATGACTTCGAGGGTTTCCTGAAAACTGTCGCCGACCGCTCCGCCGACCAGCGGGTCTACAGCATGGACTTCGCGCGAGATTTCTTCGTCGAAGGCTGCGATACGCTGCTGAACGAGGCGGACATGCCCGAGGATAAAAAAGTCCTCATCGCCCAACGCAAGGAAGCTCTGCAGGAACAATAACAGGTGTAGGGCGAGCAACTCGTTGCTCGCGGAGTGTTGCGTAGCTGCCAACGCGTTGAAGACGCTCTTACTCGTCGCCGATCAGGCGGAATGCGTTCTTGCCGGATTCCTTGGCGCCCTTCAGGCCGCTGTCGGCCGTGCGAAGCAGTTCGCGGCAGGTAAGCCCGCCTTGTGGATACGTCGCCAACCCGCCGGAAATCGTCAGAGCGCCGCGCGCTTCGGGGCCAAGCGAAGGAAATTCATGCCGCGCCACCGCCTGGCGGAATCGCTCAGCCATTACGTAAGCCGACTCGGGCGGCTGGCTGTCGGGCTGGCGAGGCTCGGTGGGGTCCCAGAACAGAACGGCGAATTCATCCCCGCCGATCCGCGCTACGATGTCCTGCAGGCGCGTGGTGCGCTGGATTAGCCGGGCCGTCTCACGGAGAATTTCGTCGCCCGCGGCGTGGCCGTAGGTGTCGTTGTATCGCTTGAAGTCGTCAATATCGAACAGCAGCAGCGTCACACGAAATGCCGACGCCTTGGCCCGGCCGAGAACCTGATCCGTCATGTGATAGAAGTAACGCCGGTTGTATGCGCCGGTGAGGTGGTCGGTGATCGCCAAACGATGGAGAGACTGTGTCCGCCGGGCGGTGGCGACCAGCGATGGCAGGCAGTCCTGCAGAGCTGCCAGAAAGTTTCGCCGTTGTTCGTCGAGTTCCACCGGCCCGGCCGTCCGCGCCACCAGGACGCGCGGCGTATCTTCTGCGGCCAGCAACAGCGGCGCCAGGCCGGCCGGTGCTTCTTCCACGTCCAGCCAGATCACAGGCGTCTGGAATTGTCGGCCTACCAAATCGGCCAGGTGTGCCTCAAGATCGGCCACGGTGCGGGTCGCGTCGACAATATCGGCGAAGACGCGCGTTGATATCGGGCTCTCGCCTTCGCTGCCGGAGCCGATGGAAACATCGCCCGTGGTGGCGGCGATGATTTTGGCCAGGTCGCTGTCGGCTGGCGGATAAATGAAGTAATCGTCCAGCACGTCTTCGCTCAGCGATCGCACTTCCGGCTCGGCCGCCGGTGGGCAAATGCAGAACAGCTTGGTATCGCGCTGCAAGCGGCGCAGTGCGCGGCAGAGGCCGGCCAGGTCCGGCTGGGGCGCCGTCAGTACAATGGCGGGCCAGGGACGCCGCCCGGTCTCCAGCAGCGCTTCGTAGGGGTCGCAGCAGCGGACGGCTCGTTCCTGGCCCAGTCGATCGGCCAACGCGTCGCCGATCTGGCCATCGGCCAGCAGTAAGGTCTTGCCAGGCTGGATCACAATTCGTTCTCCAGCAAGGCCGACAGCTCTTCCGGCGTCAGCAGCGCCGAGGGGGAACTAGGCTGGCTTTTTTCGATAGCCGGCGCTACAGGCGGCGCGACCGGGGGCTCGGCTGGCGGCGTTGGCGGCTGGGCCGCAGCATCTTCAGTGGCGCGATCTGCGGGAGCTTCGCCCACGGGCGTAACCGAGGGCAGTTCCTCGATCAATTCCAGGATAGTCTCAGTTGTCGGAGCTTCGGCCGGGGCGGCCGGTTGCGGTTCGCTCGGAGCGGGCCAGTCGGCCGCGGCCAGGCGACGCAGCGCCTCGGGCAGGTCGGCCAGGGCGATCATGCGAACCCCGCTGATATCTTCACCGGTCAGGCCGGTCGGCACGACCCCGACGGCGAAAACTTCCACACCCATCTGGCGGGCGATGGCCAGCAGGCGAAGATGCCTCCGCCCCACCAGTCGCAGGTCCGCCACCAGCGCGACCGTGGGTGCGACCAGTATCTCGGCGGCAGCCTCGTAAGCCGTTGGAACATAGACCGTTTGAACGCTTTTCAGTTCCGGAGGCAGCCCCTCGGCGCGCGGACCGCACAATACCACGACCCTGGCGTCAGCGAGCGTGTCCGAACTGCGTTTGGGCGTTTGCGAACCGCCTTCTGCATCCGATCGATCTGTTTCGCGTCGTGTCATCAGACGCTTTTGGATCCTCCAAAGTTCCTCATAGAGTATACCCGCAAAGGCGTTTTTCGTAAAGACCATTAGTATGCCCCAGCCGGCCGGCGGAGGACCTTTTTACAGACCCGCCACCCGAGGCGGACAATTGTCTTTGGGGCCCGCCAATGCTATAGTCGCCCACGATGACTGATCCGTCCGAAAGCACCGAACGCAAATCCAACATCTGGGCGCCGTGGCGAATGGAGTACATCAGCGGCCTGGGCGACGACAATGACGACGCCTGTTTTCTGTGCAGCTACCGCGACACGCCCGCCGACGATGTCGACCATCTCGTGCTGTGGCGAGGCCAGCATACCATCGCCGTAATGAACCGCTTTCCGTACACGGGCGGACACTGCATGGTTGCGCCCTTCGCCCACGTCGCCAGCCTCGACGAACTCGACGCCCCCACCATGCTGGAACTGATGGAAATGCTGCGCGAACTTCAAGGACTGCTCGATCACGTGTTGCACGCCGAGGGTTTCAACGTTGGAATCAACATCGGCCGATGCGCCGGTGCGGGCCTGCCCGGGCATCTGCACATCCACATCGTGCCCCGCTGGACGGGCGACACGAACTTCATGTCCGTCCTTGGCGACGTGCGTGTGATCCCCCAAAGTCTCGAAACACTCCATGCGGAACTGACCGCCGCGAGCGAACAACTCGCCCTGCCCAAGCTATCGTCATGACTCCATCGGGCCAGCCAACTCCACGTCAACGGTACGAAGCGAAGGTCAAGTCCCTGCGCAGCCGCTGGGCGATCGCCGAGTCGCAATCCGACGGGCGCAAGGTTGCCGAGCCGTCCCACCCGTACCGCACTTGCTTCCAGCGGGACCGAGACCGGATCATACACTGCTCAGCCTTCCGCCGGCTGGACTACAAAACGCAGGTGTTCGTGCCGCACCAGGACGATCACTTCCGCACGCGCCTGACGCACACGCTGGAGGTTGCGCAGGTGGCCAGGGACATCGCCCGGGCGCTCGGCGCGAACGAAGACCTGGCCGAGGCGACCGCCCTCGCACACGATCTGGGGCATTCGCCCTTCGGCCACAACGGCGAGGCCGTGCTGGACGATCTCATGCGGGACCACGGCGGCTTCGAGCACAATCGCCAGTCGCTGCGGATCGTGGATTACCTCGAGCACCCCTACCCGAACTTCCGCGGGCTGAACCTCACACAAGTCGTTCGCGAATGCCTGGCCCGCCACGAAACGCGGTACGACACGCCCAGCAGCGAGGAATTTGGCGCCGGCCGATATGGGCCGCTGGAAGGCCAGATTGTCGACCTGGCCGACGAAATCGCCTACACCTCGGCCGACCTGGAAGACGCGCTGTCGGCCGGGCTGGCCAACACGGAACAACTGGCGCCGCTGGAGTTGTGGCGACGCGCGAAGAAGCGCGCGGACGGGGAATATGCAGACGCCGGGGCGATTCACCAACGCATTCGAGCAACCAAGGCTGTGCTGGCCGAGATGGCCGACGATCTGATCGCCTGCACCGTAGCGAATCTCGAAGCTCTCGGCGCGACCGATGCAGACCACATCCGCGACGCAGACGCCCGCACTGCCGCCTGGCCGGACCACACGCGACAGGCAGTCGATGAACTGCAACAGTTCCTGCTGGACAACGTCTATTGCTCCGACAGGAATGCCAAGCGCCGCAGCGACACCGAGCGGGTTCTGCGCCGGCTGTTCGCCGCATACGTCGAGAACATCTCCCTGCTGCCCGAGCGATACCAACGGCGAATCGACACCGAAGGCCTGCACCGCGTGGTGTGTGATTTCCTGGCAGGCATGACCGATCGATATTGCCTGCAGACCTACGAGCAAATCTGCGGCGAATGAAGCGAGCGAAACGGCAACATCATTAACCGCACCTGTTCGCCGTTCCAATACACGGTGGGCTCACGGCCCTACCGCGCCGTTATGAATCTCCCCTCGTCCGCGCAAAAAAAACGCGCCCCCGCAACAATTGCGAGGGCGCTGTACGATTTAGCATCAGCCACGGATGTGAGCCCGTGGATTTTTTATATATCAACGACTCTATGAATCCTCGGAGCTTTCCGCATCCTGTGGCGGCTGGTCTGCAGGAGGCGATTCAGCTTCTGCCGGCGCTTTTGGCGCTGTCGCTTCTGGTGCGGGCTCTTCGGGGAGGAATTCATCTTCCTCTTCCTCTTCGACGTAGACGTCGTCCAGGTCGGTCGAATCTACCCTTCGTCTCAGCAGGAAGTAAATGATGTTGCTGCTGCAGGCTGCGAAGCTCAGGAGATACGCAAGCACGCTGGCGGCTACCAGGAACACCCACACGCCAATCAGCCAGGCGCCGATAGGCATGGTTCCGGTCATGGCCTCCCAGTTAAACGGGCCGAACAGGTTGTCGTACGTCGGGGCGTTCCACATAACGTCGAGTTTGTCGGCGGCCGAGTGAAGGCGATCGCCGCTGCCGATCACGCCCCACTTAACGAAGCAGTGTGTGGACGCCAAGGCCACGAACGCGAACAGTCGCACGAACAGGTAAGTGATCACTCCGTAGACGATGGCGACCAGGCTGTAGAAGCCGGCCCGCCACGGTCGGCTCATCACGTAGCCGAACGATCGGCTGATCGCATCGAAATGATCCGATCCTTCCACCGCAATGGTCGGGTACATCAACGGGAAGCCGGCCACCAGCCCTATCGTAAGGAAGGCGATGATCAACCCCAGCACGATGGCCACGACGAACAGTAAACCCAACAGCAAGTCGCCAACGAACGGAATGAAGCCCAGCAGCCCGCCGAACAGCAGCCCGCCGAGCGCCAGGATCAGCCCCAGCAGGAAAATCACCGCCAGCGGAATCAGTGGCGCGCCGAAGAAATCGAGGAACTTGCTGCACGAAAATCGAATCGCCTGGCCGAAGGAGAGCTTCTCTTCCCTGGCGAAATGCAAGGCTGCGATCCGGTGAATCGCGCCGCCGAAGAAGGCTACCACCGCCAGCGACGTCGTCAGGAAGATCAGCGCGTAGATCCAATGCTGAGAGACCAGCCAGCCCAGGCCGTGCAAGCCCAACAGGGCCCAGCATACCAACCCGGCGCGTTCGTCGACCGGTGCGGGGGAGTCTATTTTAGAAGGCTGGGCGGGCCTGATCGCCAGCGGCGTGACGCCTTTGGCGGCCATCGTCACTCGATACTGCCGCAGTCCACCGAAAATATTGCCGTACCGCACGGCTGCAATGCCGTTGGCGAGGCATCTCGATTCGTAATCGAGCAGGCTTTCAAAAACGCCGCCACCCTCGATCGCCTCGATGCGCTGTGCGAATCTCACCTTTCGCTCAGTGATTTTGCGCTGCGCGATTGCCTGGTGTTCGGCGAGTTCGGCCTCGGCCTCCTCGCGCTTGTCGACGTCCTCTTCTGCCCCTTGATCGCCTTCGGCTTTTTTGGCGGCCTTTTCGAGCAGCTCTTCGATCCGCACTACTTCGGCGTCAAAGAATTCCCGTGCGCTGGACAGCAGTTCTCTGAGCTCTTTATCTTTTCGCAGCGTTTCGGCCGAAAGCGAATTATAGATCTGGCCTTCATTGTCCTGTCGGACAGCTTCGCCGAAGGCTTCTTTCAACGCTCCTACCGGCAGCGAGAATCGATAGTCGTTCAGCCGGTACTTCTGCGAATGCGAATCGACGGCCAGGTCCGCAGCGGCGGCCACTCGCTTGTCCATCCGGCTTTCCTTGTCCTTTTCGAAGTCCCAGGAAGCCTTGGCGAAATGATCGTGTATTTCGCCGGGATAGACATTTTCGTCAGCCAGCGACCAGACGCCGTCCATCGCCGTGCCCAGAACGAAGATGATCGTCACCGCCGCCAGCGCCAGCAGCATCTTGCTCGGCTGGATCGCCATCTTGAAACTTTTGAACAGGTGGGTGAAGGCGAACAGCTCCGTCCAGTTAATCCGTCTCAGTTCGTATTGCTCGTCGGCCATCAGATATCCTTTCAATGCAGCTGGCGAACTGCTCGCGCAGCACTCGAAACAGATCGCATTTCTTCCCGCCACAGAGATGAGCCGCCCCCGTCGCATACATCGAACATATTATGCGGGGCTGACCATCCTTGGCTCGCGGGCCCGCTGCGTGCCCAAAGTTTCATCGGTCAGGATTATACTTTCCCTGCACTGCGCCGCCAACTTTTTCGCACGTTTCTTACGGAAAATGAAGTAATCAGTCCTTCTTGGACTGCTTGCAGTCATCGGAGGCCTTGCACGAATCGCACGGCGTCGGGCGATCCTTCTTGGCCGCTTCCTTGTAGGAACTGCTGCGATAGTCGGTCTGGTAGAACCCGCTGCCCTTGAATATTATCCCCGCGCCGGCACCGATCAGGCGACGGACCTTCAGCTTGCCGCACTCGGGACACTTGCGAATGACTTTGGCGGTAATGGGCTGGAACTTCTCGAAAGCATGCTCGCAAGCATCGCACTGGTAATCATACGTAGGCATATATCATTCTCCGACGTTATCTTGCTGGTCGCTATCGGCCGGCGTTGCATCGTCTTGTGCCGCCTCGGCGGACTCTGGCGCCTTGGAAACCACCACGGCGCTGGGCCGAAGCGTCCGGCCTTTCAGCCGATAGCCCTTCTGCAGCTCGCGAAGCACGGTCTGCGGCGGATGGGCCTGCGAAGGTTCCTGTATCATAGCAGAATGCTGCTCTGGATCGAAGGGTTCACCGGCGGCGTCGATGACCTCCAGGCCGAACCGGCCCAGCGTCTCCAGCGCCTTGTCATGCACCATCTGCATTCCAGCCAGCAGCGGGTCGTCCGCGTCGTGGCTTTCGCTCGCAACCGCCAGCGCCCTCTCCATGTCGTCCAGCACGCCCAGCAACGCCTTGATCAGCTCGTCGTTGGCGAATTCCCGCACCTGGGCGATATCGCGCTGCATGCGCTTTTGATAGTTGAGATAGTCGGCCGAGACTCGCTGCAGCCTGGCCAGCAACTCGTCGCACTCCTGCTGAGCGTCCACGGGCTCGGCGGCAGCTTGCGGCTGGTCGGCGTCCTGCTGGTCTTCGAGTTCAGCCGGCTGGGGCTCAGATTCGGGTTTTTTCTTTTTCTTACTCATGTCGATTGCTCTAGTTGCCCTTCTGCGCGAAGTAGTCTTTTCTACATAGCGGCGTGCCGCCATGCCAGCCATGCGTTATTCAAAAAAACTAATCGTCCATAGGCACAAAGTAATCCTTCAATGCCTTAAAAAAGCCCTTGCGATCGGGCGTCACGTTGGCGTGCTCGGTTTCTGCAAGCGACTCCAGCAATTCGCGTTGCTTTTTAGTGAGCTTTTTCGGCACTTCGATGTACATCTGCACGTGCTCGTCGCCCACTCGCCCTGTCCGCTGGTTGGGCAGGCCGCGTTTCTTGAGCGTCACTACGTCGCCGTTTTGCGTACCGGCGGGCACATCGACTTCTTCCATTCCGGCCAGCGTCGCCACTTCGACCTGTCCGCCCAAAGCCGCCTGCGTGTAGCTGATCGGCACGCGGCAGAAAATGTCGTCGCGATTGCGCTGCAACAGCGGGTGCTGGCGAATCCGGACGTAGACGTGCAAGTCGCCCCGGTTCATGCCTTGCTCGCTGGGTTCGCCTTCGTTTCGCAGGCGAACGACCTGGCCCTCATGCACGCCAGGCGGAATATTCACCGTCAGTATTCGCTGTTTTTTGCCCCGGCCAGTGCCGCCGCAGTCGTCGCACGGCGTCCCGATCGTCTTGCCCTTGCCCTTACAATGCGGGCAATTGGTAATTCGAACGCTGACGCCGAAAACGCCCTGCATCTGCTGCTGGACCTGTCCGTAGCCACCGCACGATTCGCAGCGACTCGGGCTCGTACCTGGCTTGGCGCCGTTGCCGCTGCACGTACCGCAAAAATCGACCCGCTCGAACTCCAGGGTCTGATTAACGCCGGTAGCGACCTGTTCGAGCGTCATCTCGACTTCGGTCTCGAGGTCCAGCCCGCGGTCTGCCGACCGGCGAGGCCCGCCCGCACCTAAGCCGCCGAAAATGTCCTCGAACATCGAGAAAATATCCCCGAAGCCCATGGACGAAAAATCGTGCATGCCCGCGCCGCGAAGCCCCTTGTGGCCGAACTTGTCGTACTGCTGCCGCTTGACCGGATCGGAGAGGACCTCGTACGACTCGGCGAGTTCCTTGAATTTGGCTTCGCCCTCGGCCTTGTCGCCCTTGTAGTTGTCGGGGTGGCTCTTCAACGCACCGCGACGGTAGGCACGCTTGATCTCGTCCGCGCCGGCGGTACGTTCGACCCCCAGCACTTCATAGTAGTCGCGTTTGTTCGACATGCACTTGCGTCTCCGCCGGCCAGGCATTTGCGGATAATATGCGAAAAAAACCGCGATCAGGGGCGCTGCAGCACTAGGCTTCAGCGCCCCTGTCTCGGGTCGATTACGTCAATTCATCGATTTCAGCCGCGGCGATCAGGTGATCGCGTTGGCGACTTTGGCGTCATCTTCGGCCTTGTCGTCGAAATCGGTGACCATCAGGTCGGTCGTCAGCAGCAGCGCGGCGATCGAGGCGGCGTTTTGAAGGGCCGTTCGCGAAACCTTCGCCGGGTCGATGATGCCCGCCTTGACCATGTCCACGTACTTGCCGGTGGAAGCATCGTAACCGACGTTGTTGCCGCGGTCGAGTATCTCGTGAACGACAACATCGCCGTCCTCGCCGGTGTTGGCTACGATCTGGCGGGTCGGAGCCGTCAGTGCCTTGGCTACGATGTCCACGCCGATTTTCTCGTCGCCCTTGGCCTTGCTGCGAGCGGCCTTGACGGCCTCGATGCAGTGCAGCAGCACCACGCCGCCGCCGGGAACGACGCCTTCTTCACTGGCGGCGCGTGTGGCGTGAACGGCATCGTCGATCAGATCCTTGCGTTCCTTCATCTCGGTCTCGGTAGCTGCACCGGCCTTGATGACGGCCACGCCACCGGTCAGCTTTGCCAGGCGTTCCCGGAGCTTCTCGCTGTCGTAATCGCTGGTGCTCTTGTCGATCTGGCCGCGGATCATCTCGATCCTGGCCTTGAGATCCTTCTTCGATCCGCCGCCTTCGATGATCGTGGTTGTCTCTTTGTTCACCACGAGCCGCTTGGCCGAGCCGAGCATGTCCAGCTCGATGTTCTCGAGCTTAAGGCCCAGATCTTCGCTGATCACCTTGCCGCCGGTAATCACGGCCAGGTCTTCGAGGATTGCCTTGCGGCGGTCGCCGAACGCTGGGGCCTTGACCGCACAGACGTTCAACACGCCGCGAAGCTTGTTGACCACCAGTGCAGCCAGTGCTTCGCCTTCGATGTCCTCGGCCACGATCATAAGCGGCCTGGACGAGGTGGCGACTTTCTCCAGCACAGGCACCAGGTCACGAAGATTCGATATCTTCTTCTCATGGATGAGGATATAGGCGTCTTCCAGCACAGCTTCGAGGGTGTTCGGATCGGTCATGAAGTAGGCCGAGATGAAACCCTTGTCGAACTGCATGCCCTCGACCAGGTCGAGTTCGTTCTGGATGGACTTGCCCTCTTCGACGGTGATCACGCCT
>SDBT01016627.1_pt1 | contig 11642 bp, 18 predicted proteins | sample 2277101 | NCBI WGS metagenome assembly SDBT01 (sample SAMN10404973, study PRJNA504765) | marine sediment metagenome | isolation source: marine sediment core GS10_PC15, 103 cmbsf | place: Arctic Ocean: Southern Knipovich Ridge | collected 2010
AAATATTGTTTGGGCGGTTTCTGTATCTTCCCACCAACCAAAACCCTTTAAGGTATTGTTTGCGGACTTCATTTCATAGAAGTCTCGAAACGAGATAACCGTCGCGTCTCCCCGGATTGCAGCGTTTCTGTTCGACGGCCACAATTGAAAATCAGCGTCGAAAATCTGTACCCGTATATTGTGGTCGCAATCATCAGGGAATAGAACATCCACCTGGTGGATCACTCCTGAGGACATGTCCATTTTGATTTCTGCTTTATTGTCGACGGTATTCTCTGCTGCAACCGTGATGGGCCACGAGTAAAACATGTTTTATTCTTCCCTTAGGCCGTTCTCACTGGCAGTACAATGTCCCAGGGAACGACCTTTAGTATAGTAGCTATTTTCCCATTCTGAAGCTCTACATCCCAGGCAAGTTCGGTTGCTTCTTTTGATGTGTTGCCGCTCAAAGCAAATTCATTGAGTACGTTATCGAAGATTTCATATATACCAGGTCCACATGTCTCGCGGTCTACGATACTTTGAAGTTCTAATATGTTCGGCAGTCTCCAGTCTTGGTGTCCTGCAAAATCCAGGGCCTCAGCGAAGTCAATAGCCTCTTGCCATCTTACATATTCTCCGTTGTTTGCTGCTGCTCCTGTTAAGTCTTTAGGCCACATGAGTCCCGTGGCATTGTCGGTTACGGTCCCGTCACCATTGTCCGTGAACCGGTCCCCATCTTCCCAGCCCTTTTTGTAATATCCGTCGTCAAAATCCTCATACGATGTGGTCTGTCCGGTTTTTGGTAAGACGGGTGCTGCAGCTGCAACAACCCTTCGTCCGAAATCTGTCACAGGCTTTGCTCCCAGCCTATACAGGTTATGATCAGCACGTCATTTTTGCTTTCATTCTTCCCTTAGGCCGTTCTCACCGGAAGCGAAAATGCTATAGCCCACGTTTTGTCCCAATTCCTTGTAAAGCCGTTCCCGTCATCCATTGTAAGTGCGGCGAAAGTAGCCTCGGGGAGTGATGTGCTGGTCCAACCGCTCGCGTTTGGTTGGTTTTCGAAGATGGTATATAAAGCGCCAGCAGGAGCCTCCCACCTTGCGAGACTCCGGAGCTCAGCTATGTTCGGTAATCGCCAATCCTCATATCCGGCAAAGTCCGAGCCCTCAGCGAAGTCAAGGGCCTGCTGCCAGGTAAATCCTCCAAGACCGCCTACGCCCGCCCCCGCCAGATCTTTAGGCCACATAAGTCCCGTGGCATTGTCGGTTACGGTCCCGTCACCATTGTCCGTGAACCGGTCCCCATCTTCCCAGCCCTTTTTGTAATATCCGTCGTCAAAATCCTCATACGATGTGGTTTGTCCGGTTTTTGGTAAGATGGGTGCTGCAGCTGCAACAACCCTTCGTCCGAAATCTGTCACAGGCTTTGCTCCCAGCCTATACAGGTCATAAGTATAATATCGCCGGCCGTCGCTCCGTCGAGTCTTGCAAAAAAGACATCGCCTTCCCCGAGTAAAATGTCCGACCTCGATACAGCCAATTCGTTAACTGCGGGATCTGTCAGCTCGTCCAGAAAGTGATCGTTCCCGCCGTTATCGATTCCAAGTCTGCATTTAGTGTAACCGTCTGTTAAGTTCTCTACGGTTACATGCGTGAGCACACGGATTTTTCCTGCTTTTATTCGTTTCAGCTTTAAGCGAAAGGTGGTAGCATTGTCGCTTATACCTTTTATCGTGCGCCGGTAAAGCTGGTCAAAGTCATTAATATTATATTTAGGCATGGGTAGTTACATCTTTCCTTTTTTCCATTTTTTAAGCGGGATCATTTCTCCACACAGGCTCAGGCTGATTGTGTTGCCCGCGTCTGCGTTCGGAGCATAACCGATAACGCGACGATGTTCTCCCACATGAAAAGGCCGGATGGTTGACATTCCTTGTTTTGCAGCATCCCTTGCCCTCGAGCGCAAAACAAGCTCCTCTCCTCCTATGTCAACCAGGATGGTCGCAACATCGTTGATCTTAGACTCTGGCAAATGCAGGTAGCAAAGATGAGCTTCGAGGATCCAGCCCGCTTTTACCCGCTCGCTGCAAATCCGCCGACCGCCGCCCTGCGTGATGGTTTCAGACCAATGCTTTTGATATAAATACCTCACGTTTCAAGATCAGGCCTTTTTAGTATTTGCGGAGCTGGCTTGTGATGATTTCCGCCGTTGCGACGTCCGCTACCCCTGCGCCGTCTTTTAACCTGAGCTGTAAGGATCCAAGCGCCGGTGTGTCGTACCAGTTTTCGATTATTTCGCTCGGCCTCGGCAGTATCGGCATTACTCCATGAGGAAGCGCCCCCATAATCAAGCCCTTGTAATTGATGCTCGTGCTCGTTCCTATTTTTCGACATTTACCGCCGCCGGTTGCCCACAACGCGCCCGCATCGGCCGCCCCGTAAGGAGAATATCCGATATATTCAAGATCGCAAGGCATTGCGTAAAAAACGACCGCGCTATCGACGCCGTTCAGATAAAAGTGTTCCCAAACATAGCCGTATGCCTCCAGGGCGTCGTGTAATAATTCGGTCATGGTTAGGTCCAGAGGAACTCGTCGGTCGTTGTCTTCCGACAGCTTTGCTTCGTCCAGCAAACCGAAAAAGCTCGTATCTGCATAGCGGGCTTTAACGTAAAGCTGATGCAAAACGTGGTCGGTCGGGATATCGATATATTCAAACCCGGAAGTTTGGATCAGGTAGCTGTAAACCTCTTTGGTCATAAGGAACCCGACGGGCGCGACTTCTTTTTGATCGAAAATGTGTGCCCGGACGATACACTCGTTGACCACGCAGTCCACCTCGCAAGCGTCTTCGTCCCATGTAATCTTCAACTGGGGATTGACGAACTTGTTAGGATCAAAGGCAAGCTCCGGATCATACAGGAACCGCCCGAAGTCAATGCTTATGACCGCCGTTTGGCTGTGAGCCGCTATGTCGTCGATATAGGTATAGGGCTTGTTTTTGCGGTCATAAAAATTGATAGCCTGGGCCTGTAATCCTGATAAGGAAAACAGAACGTCCGAACCGTCCACAAGCTCTAATTTAACGACATTTGCGGCGGGGTGTTCCTGCATAACTTCACTCACGTTTGTCGCTTTGAACGCGACCGTGATGCGAGAAATAACGTCCTTGATATTAATGTCGATAACCCTGGTACCCGCCGCGCCCAGGTCCTCGGGCGATAATATGGTCGCAATTCTTGTATTCATTAGTTTTTATCCTCCTTTTTACGTTTTAGTCAACGCCGCGCCTGTTACCAGGCAGCCGGATTCGTTATCCTCCGACTTTCACTTTAACCAGGGCTTCGACAACTCGTTTTACTCTTTCCAGGTTTCGAGGATCCCTTCGCGGAAACCTTGGTCCAAGATCAACCTTCTCGATCGCGTCCCTGTATGGCGCAAATCCTTTTTGGTAGTCGTCTTTTGCGACATAGACGCCCTCGGCAAATCTGCCCGGACCTACTGCCAGGGCTTTTTTCTGCCACTTTGCTGTTCCCGCCGCCTTTACGCCCTTGCCGAACATGCCTTTTTGGGCTGCAATATCAACACCGGCTTTCCAGTTGCCCTCGGCCGCGACGGTTTCTTCTTCCCAATCTCTTTTCGGGTTCTTTATTCCGAGCGTGTAGTCCTCCGTTCTCTGGGGGGTTACTCGCGCCCACTTATCGGCAATCGCCGATAAAGCTTTGATTTCCGCCATGATAAAACCTCCTGTTTTAAGGTAATTAATATAGAAACGACAAAAATGTCATTTTCATCTTTGTCATGGCTTTTAGGCCTTGTCAAGAAAAAACTACATTTTTGTAGTTTTTTGATGATCAGGCGGGTCTGCTGGGGTTTTTTTCGACAGTTCCGTCTTTTGTATCGTGTAGCTTGGCTGTAAATCCTTTCATTCTATCAAATTTGTTCCACATTTCCCAAGCCGTAAAATATCCGCAGATCCTTGTGCTGTAAAATATTTGCCCGGTGGTTTCGTCCAGAAGTTCGACGATATATCGTTGGTTTGAGATATAGTCGAAATTCACATCTGTTCTTTTCGCCATAATCTTTTTCCCTTTTGTTAAGAAAATTCGGAGATTTGTCCGCAATGTTTGCAATACATTGTGGCATATTTCTTAAAACCAACAACGCCCAGTTTGTGTTCGAGACGGGTTGGCGGGATCTCCTGTTCCGCCTTGTTGGTCCAGTCGTGGTCTCCAATTAAACAAAGAAAAAGTCTCCACATTTTCTTCATGGTTCCTCCGGAGTGCAGTTTTTTAACTTTGTGTATTTGTTCGGTTTTTTTTATGCCGGTTTAAAAACCTTGGAAGCAAGGGCGTTTAACCTCCTTGCTTCCCCGGGGTCTATTCCCGTTTCAGAGTCCGCCTCGAGGTCGGCATCTTTGGGGAATCTTTTGTCCTGGTTTTTTATCCAGGCCAGTATGTTTTTCAGCAACAACAAACCGCCGGCGACTCTTTTTGCAACCAGGAGCTTGGCGCCTTTGAGCGTTATCGCTGTAATTGAGGATAGTTGGTTTATGGTTCCGTCTTTATGTCTTTTATATCGCGGACGTCTTGAAAGGTATTCCGCGTCTATAAGATCGCGAATACATTGAAAAACCCATCGCCTTTCAACGTGGGTTTCGTGAAACCTTGCAAGTAATTTGCGGATTTTATTGACGGAAACCAAGGAATAGTGATTTTCTCCTTGATTTGTGCAGGTAAAGAGCGTTATGAATATTCCCATCTTCGTATTGTTCACGTGAGACTTTCTCGCAACGAGCAAAAAAGGGTAAACAGTTTAACGGTCTGTTTACCCTTTTCCTTTTTTATTGTCAATATTAAAAAACCTCTATTCCGGCTTTTTCACCTCTCCTTCATGGTAAAACTCATTAACGCTATGGAGCATCCTCATAGCCACGATCCTTAAGTCAGCATCCCAGGTAATCTTATGTAACATACTTAACAACCTCAAAGAACACTCAAAACCCTCAAGAATCTCCAAACCTTTCTTTGAATCAATAGTAAACATAACTCAAACCTCCTCAGATAAACTATTAAAATAATTACTCATACTTATATAATATGCACAACTCATGCCAGATAAACAACATACAACTAACTAATATAACTCAATAAAATAAACATTAAAAAACATAACTACTTAAAATGTAACAAAATACGTCAAAATAATGACAAAATATGTAACTAATTCAACAATATACAACCAATTAAAATCACTAATAAAAATCTATCTTCCCCCTCGCTGTGTAGTCGGCTTCGTCGCGGCCGGCTCCTGCCGTATTTGAATGTCAATAATTGTGCGAATTACGAAAATCTTGGTGCTTTGCGTGTAAAGCCATCAAATTAATAGAGCGAAGCGATACCGTATAATCAGTTCGCCCTTATTAATTAAATATTAATATATTAGTGTGCATAGTTTATGCACTCCGGTCGGGGTGGTTGGTTTTAGGGGTTTTACGTTTTTGTCATTATGACGTCTAGACGGAATTTCTCGGGTTTTTGAGAAAGTTCTTGACGTCAATATGTCTTTATGACATCATGCCGGCATGCCTAAAATTATTGTCAAGGTTAGTGGTGGGAAATCGAGTTTTCGGGTCGTTATTCCTCGGGAAATTATTGAGATATTAGGGTGGGAAGATGAGTCCTATGTCGTTATTACCACTCAACACCTTAAAGAAGCTGTAATACGGAGATTGGTTGATGATGAAACCTATAAATCTGGAAAAGCTCGACAGGATAGTTGACGCTGTCGGTATGTTTATTTTGGGCCTGGTGTTGGGGTATATTTGGGCTTATGTGGTATATTGTTGAGAGGTGGTATGAAAAAAGATAAGATTGTTGAGGTTGATCTGGCTCTTTTAGATGAACCGATCGGCGTCGTTCGGATGGAGATAGACCCTGATATTATTTCAGAGTTAGCGCAGTCTATCTCTGAAATCGGGTTGCTCCAGAACATATTGGTACGACCAGTTAAAGAGCGGTTTGAGGTTGTGTTCGGCCATCGTCGTTTTTTGGCCCACAAGCTCCTTGCGCTCGATAAGATCAGAGCCGCCGTTAAAGTTATGACGGATCAGGAGGCGGCTATTGCAAGAGCAACAGAAAATCTGAGTCGTGAAAATCTGTCCCCCCTTGAGGAAGCTGCAACATTTAAGGATTTGCTCGAAACTCATAAAATGAGCTATGAGCAAGTTGGTAAAAAAGTCGGCAAGAGTCCTGGTTTGGTTAAGCGCCGCCTGGATTTATTAAAGATGCCGGTTCCGTTGCAAAAGGCCGTTCATGCAAAGCGGATTTCAATTTCAGTTGCAGAGGAGCTTTGGCCGATTTCAGATCCGGCCATTCTTGATTATTACCTCGGTTTTGCCCTCGAGGGCGGCTGTACAAAGGAAGTTGCCCGTCAATGGTGCAAAGACTGGAAGGATTCTCGGCGCAGGGACAACGCCGCCGGCGTTCCCGGTAGCCAGGCGCCCGCTCCAAACGAGCCCCGTCCTGTTTATGTTGCTTGCGATTTATGCGCCGGCGCTATGGAGATCGGGACGGAAACCGTTTTTAGGACTTGCCCCGTGTGTACGAAAACCATTAAGGAGAATATGTAAAATGTCTAACAGACTTGTTAATTATTTTTTCTCCGGGTTTGCGGTTGGCGTGGTCCTTACTTTTTTTGTGTGGTCTTTCTTTTTTTAGGAGGTTCTATTATGCCAGATGTTCAACGAACACTGGAAGTCGAAAGGGTCGTCAATCTTGTGAAGGGCTTTGGTTGGGAAAAGATTGAAGAAAGTTTGGACGGCGACGACGTAAAAATCACCTTTAAGAAAACTATTAAACCCGGAGTCCCGGGGGCTTCCGGTGGCGACGGTTAGTGGTTATGTTTGATGAATATGACGATATAGCCAGGAAAATTATGTTGGCGGTTATAGAGCTTGTGGAGGAGATTGAGCATGATGCGAATGTCTCGTTTAAAGCTCCGCCCCATGATATAGCCAGGCGCTTTTTAAATGAGATTCAGGAATTTAAGTCGCTTCTTGGTTGATTTTTTTGTTTGGGGAATTGATAGACAACGCGGTTGGGTGGGGTGGTGAGGTACGGTTCGAGTCCGAGGCTCACTTGTTTATTGATTCCCCTTCGTTTTTCTTGATGGCCGGATTTAGGGAATTCCTTCGCATAACGTTTTACACACAAGAGAGGAAGGGGGCTTTAACGTGGCGAAGCCGGAAAGACTCTGACTTGTTTGGTTGACTGTATTGATTTACAGTCATAAAAAACAGGTTAGACCGGCGAAGCGCATAGCCTCTTAGCCCATAGGGTGCATTGAGTTTTTTTTCAATGTGCCATAGGGGCATAGAGGATACACGTTAAAGCCACCTTCCTCTCTTGTGTGTGTTATGCGCCTAGCGCTTTTATCTCTTTAGGCCATCAAAATTGACAAAACCGGCGTTTTCTGGCCGGTTTTCACCTCTTTTTTTGTTTTTTATACTTTTTTGCCGGGCGGGTGCACATCTTGTATTCGTCCGGATGAGATCCAGCTGCTTTCGATACAACATGTTGCGGTTTCCGGATCTGTCTTATTTGTATTCGTCTTCCGACTCCGCCCAGGTGAAACCACAAAAGATTTCCGCATAATTCCAGATCTCTTTCCCGGACGGCACGGTGTTCATATATTCGTGAACGTAAACCCAGTCCTCGAACTTCTTAACCTGGTCGTCGGTAACGTCGTCAGGATAACACCAACCATTCATCAATATCGTGATCACGATTCTGCTTGCCGGCAGACATTCAATTTCTACCTGGTCTTCGCCTTCCCAGGCGGCAAGCATTCCCAACGCAAAATCGTGAGCGTTTTGTCCGGCGATAAATGCTAATGCAGAGTTTTTGTTTTTCTCTGCGAAGTGATTTAAGTTGGCAGTTGCTATTTCTGCCGTCTTCTCCTGGAGATCTCCGTATGAAATCCATTGTTCCCCGTTTTGCGGCCAATTACATACTTCGTCGAGCGAAAAGCCCGCTTCTTCGATCACCTCGAGCGTTAAAATATCTATTGGCCGTGGCGCTTGCACTTCGTGATTTGCAAGATCTTCAACCTGATCGAGCGGGTTCCAATCCTGCAAATAAGGTTCTAATACTTGTAATGAGAGGTTTGCGGCCAGGAATAAGTCAACCTCGTCCTGAAAGTCGCTATCCCACGCAAAACCAGCAAAGGCCGCGCTTGCTTTTGCTGCTCGGCCAGCTAGTTTGACCCAGCTTGCAACCGGCGGCGCCGCTTTTTTGACTCTTACCTTTTGTCCGCCGACATATCGCACCGTTCCGGCAATGAGATCCTGAGCAAAGCCCATGATCGGTCCCAGGGAAAGCCCGATTCCCCAGATATTGTCGGTAACTTGCAAGGCCTCGATCGCGTTCCCGATGGTTGGCCTGAACATCTTTATTCTAATGGCAGTTTTTACCCGGGCTTTCTTTGAGAATGGGTTTTTGTCGGTTAGCTTTTCAACCGCCTTTTTCGCGCCGGTTCCCGTCGAGGCTTTTCCTCGGCGTCCCCTCAGGCGTGAATATGGGTTTATCAGGTTTAAAAGCGCGGTGGCTCCGAGAACCCATCCAAGCGGGCCTGAAAGGATAGCGGCCGTTGTCCCTCCCACAACGGCGGCTGTTATTAGTCCGATAACGGCCAGCGTCGAAACTGCATCTTGAAGATCATCGAGCGCCGTTAAAATCGCCCCGGCCGATCTGACGATTTTGGGCGATGGTGAGGCCAGCATGGCCTGAAATTTTTGTTTCTTCTTTTCCTTGTGTCCTCGGATCTCCATTAAGCGATCGGTTGGGATCTCGTCGTATTTTCGCGCTTTCCAGAGATTGATTTCTTCCGGAGACATTTTCTTGAAGCGTTTTATCTTTATAATTTCATCGAGCGCCGGGATTGTGATTGTGTACCCGTGTTTTTCGACGTATTCTTCCTTTCTTTTTTCAAATTCGTCTGTCGTAAACTTTGGTAAATGGAAACTGCCCAACCAATCCGCCATTGTTGCCTCTCTTTTATTATTAAAAAACCCCACGCCACAGGCAAGGGGTCGTTTAGAAGTCTTCTCAGATCGCTTGCTGCAGCGACGGTTTTCTATTTAAACGACATATATCTGGATTCCGCGCTGAGAACAGGCAAAGCCAAGATCGTTGTCGATTCTTCCACACACTAAAATCAGCCTTTCCGGTTTTATGATTTTGGGGTCCTCAATCCACAACGATTGATAAACTTCCAGCTGGCCGATTGCTCTTAATCCCGGATAGTCCGCGACCTCGATTATCCAGATCTCGTCCTCGAGGTCCGCGATCGCGTCCGCCCTTTTGGACGTGTTGAACCTCCACATTTTTTGAAAGGGATCCTCCGCTTGCTCTTTAGTTAGGAACGGCCCCCCAAGTAAACAATTGTAATATAAGGAAATAAAATATCGGCCGTATTTGTCCAGGAAGCGATACCAAACCGGATGATCCGTTTCCAGCATTTGCGGCGGTTTTCCTCGCCACGTTACGGCGAAACTTCTTCCAAGTTCGGTTGGCATCCTTTACACCCTTTTTTGATCCAGCTAACATCGACCATGATTTTTGTAATGCGTCGCTCTAATCGTATGACATATACCAAAATTCCGATAAGGGCCGTTAAGCCCAGCGCGACATCTACAATCATTTTTCTGTCCTCCCCCTATGGTTCTTTAGCATATCCATACGAAATATCGCACATAATCAGTCATCATGCAAAAGCCGATGTGTGTTTCCGGGCCGCAATCTCCGCCCGACGCGTCGCAACACCAATCCCCACAATCAATCCAGCCTGCGCTGTACTCGCTGCATTTCCAATCGAGACATTCCACGCAAGCGCCTCCGCAGCCGTCATAACAATCTCTATCCATACAACTCTCATTCGATAAGCCGCTGCGGATCTTTATTTTATGCCATTGTTTGTGTTTTCCCTGTATTTTTTCCCAACGGTTGCCGCCGACAAAAGTGGCAGAGCCTTTTATTATACATCCCTCTATGGCCGTTGACCATCGCCCCGTCGTACATCTTACAGAACCCACGGCGGCCTGTTCATCGCATCCGGTCACGGTGATTGTTGCGGATCCGCAAGCGGTTTCGTCGGCATGCAGCACGTTTCCGACTCCGTCGGTTTCTTCATGCTCCAGCGAAAAGCCGGTCCCGGAAACCGACCAGCGCAACGGCGTGTTGTTTGCTATTACATAGACCAACTCGCTGTCTTCTCTCGCTATTTCTTCCGCGCTGGTTTCAAAATCATATTCAATGGCATAGTCATAATTAATTACAATTTCCAGAGTGTCAACGATCATACCTTTGCAAATTAAAGCGATTACCGCGTTTCCCGGGCAATTTGCACCTGTCGCCGGCGCTGTGTAAATTACATCAAGGCCGGTTTCTGCCGACAATTCGCCAGGCCCAGAGACGATCAACCAGCCATAATTTTCACCTGCGCAACCCTCAAACTCGTTTTCTACCGTAAGGCCCAAGGTTTCCCCTGCGTCAATGTGGTCTGTAAAATATCCAATTTGAACATAGACGTCCGGGTCATCAAAAGATAAACAGCAATTTACTCCTCCTGCAGGTCGGCTTGTTCCTGGCCCGCCTCCCGATAATGGTGAGCCCGGACCGGGTTCTAAAGTTATCGGTGGTACCGGACTGTCGGGGATTCCGCCCGCTCCGCCCATGCCTTCGTTTGGTGGGGTATATCCGGGAGATTCAGGTGTTGTCGTATAACCCGGATCACCAGGCGTCAGATCTGCCGGTGGGATATATCCAGGATCCCCAAGGCCAGGAATATATCCAGGATCGCCCGGACCTGGCGGGGGTATTGTGTCGGGGTAGTCGATCGGTTGGTCTATGCCGGGCGGCACATAGCTTCCCGGATCCCCAGGCTCCTCTCCTGGGATTTCCCCGAAGTCTATCCAGCCCATACCTAAAGCCCGCAATAAATTATAACTGTGTCCTAATTCGTCGACTGCGTCGAGTAGCAGCTTGGCCCTCATGGCCAGCATCATGCAAATAGGATCAAACGGCGCAAGCATAAATCTTTGGATCCAGCTCTGATCAAACCCCCTTCTCAATAACGGCATGGTTTTTGCACTTTCCCATAGGGGCCCCAAGTCTCCGGAGTCGATTGCTATTGCAAGGCTCGAGTTATCCAGCATTGAAATTATTGCGTCCTGGGAAATTTGCTTGTCTAGAATGTGATGGAGATCTTGAACGTCAAACGGAAGGACGGAGTTGTCTTCGATTTTTCTGAGCGTGATAGCCGAAATAATATTGATAACCCGCATACGTCGAACAAACGGAGCTGGCATGACGCCCCGGCGCAATTGTTGACGCACCTCTTTGGCCGGTGTCGTCGCGTAAATTTGAGGGCGAACATAGCGACTCATTTTTCTCCTTCATCGTCTTTCCACTGCTCGCAATAGCTCGGCCAGAGAAAATGGTTGCAGAACAGCCCTGGGCAATACGCCAATCTGTATAAATATTGTTTGGGCGGTTTCTGTATCTTCCCACCAACCAAAACCCTTTAAGGTATTGTTTGCGGACTTCATTTCATAGAAGTCTCGAAACGAGATAACCGTCGCGTCTCCCCGGATTGCAGC
>SDBT01016628.1_pt1 | contig 11642 bp, 15 predicted proteins | sample 2277101 | NCBI WGS metagenome assembly SDBT01 (sample SAMN10404973, study PRJNA504765) | marine sediment metagenome | isolation source: marine sediment core GS10_PC15, 103 cmbsf | place: Arctic Ocean: Southern Knipovich Ridge | collected 2010
AGTATCTCAACTATCGCCTCTGCCATCTGCTTCCAATCGCCGAATGGCACCAGCTTGCCCCTGCCTTCGGCCAGCAGCTCCATCGCAGCCCAATACGGCGTCGAAACAACCGCCTTACCTGTCCCCACCGCAAAGCTCAACGTCCCGCTGGTCAACTGCTCCCTGTTCAGATACGGTGTCGCGTAAATGTCCGCCGAGCACAGAAAATTGTTGAGCTCCTCGTCGTTGACGAACCTGTTGTGAAAGATAACGTGCTCCTGAAGCCCTAATTCCTTCACCATCTGCCGCAGCTTAAATCTGTATGATTCGCCGTCTTGTTTTAATACCGACGGATGCGTCATCCCCAGTATCACGTACAAAACACACGGCTCCGCCTCTATTATCGCCGGCATGGCCTTGAGCATCACCCCTATGCCTTTGTTCTCGCTCAGAAGACCAAATGTCAGTATCGTCCGTCGCCCCTCCATCCCGAATTTATGCTTATAATAATAATTGTCCACAAAAGCCAAATCCGGTATCCCGTGAGGAATCAGCTGCACCTTCTTTCCCGCTATCCCGTATATCTCTTTCAGCATCCCGACCCCCCGCTCATTCATAGTGATTACCTTATAAGAGGCCTTGCAAACATTCACCAAGGACTGGTGAAACGCCGGAGTCGGGTCACCCAGAACCGTATGAAGGGTTGTAATTACCGGTGCCTGCAGCCTGTTCAGTAGAAGGCTCAGGTAAGAGCCGGCCTCGCCTCCGAACAAACCAAACTCGTGCTGAACAGAAACCAGGTCAACATGGCTAAAATTTATGTAGTCCGCCGCGCAGACGTAGTCGTTCTTTACGTTCTGACGTATCTCGAACTTTACAGGGTCCTTGTATTCATGGCCCCCCGAACGCATCGCCACAACCAGAGGCTCGACCTCCTCCTTGGCAGCCAACGTCATGTTCTTGATAAGGTCCGAAGTGAACGTCGCAATCCCACATCTTCTCGGCGGAAAAGAAGAGATAAATGCGACTTTCTTTACGGGCTCCATTGCCATCCGTAGCGTCCCCTTTGAATTAGCCTTAACCACAAGTGGTTATTTTAAACCCGGTCCCGCAAATTGTCAAGCCAATTGACCCCGTACGCCGCCCGTGAAATACGTTAAGGCTGGATGAATTGATCCGCCGTTTACACCGCAAAAAGCCCCCTATTCCACTATTCACCCCTTTCTAAGCCTCTAAAAGCCGCTTCTTAGCGGTCTTTAGAGGTCCCCTGGCTAAATCCTTACACCCACCGAGCTTACCTCAATAACCCCCATCCCCGCCAAAAAATCTCGATTATCCAGCACTTTTCTGGCACTTTCTTTTTTAGGTTCGCTTCCCTCACGCCCCGCCCATCTTGTCACCGCCGAGTAGACGTTTGATAGTTTCGGCAGCATCCGCCGCGCGCATGATACCTTGCTGCTCCGCTAATTTGTCGCTCCTCCTATTCCCGTTCCGCAGTTGAAGCCGGCAAAGCAGATTCTTTTTACTATCGCCCCTTGCCGGCAAAACTACAGGCCAGTTCTCCCGCTTCTTTACCCGCACAAATCGCGCCTCAAGCTCCCGCCGAAATGACTTGTCACCGACCTTCTCTCTTATATGACGCAAACGCGCCCGACGTCTGTTCTTACGCTCGCCGCGCTCTTCAAAAAATTCTATCGCCGCCACGCGCCAAATGTCCGCAACCCAACCTCACACAGACCCTGCTGAACCACAGAAATGTCACCCCCGGCAATGTTGTGCAGCTCTATGTCCTGACGCGTTGTTATGTGCACTGCCGAACCCGCGCAATATATAGACGCCAGCTCAGAGACCCTGCGCCACTGCCGCCAGTTTATCCGCCCGCCGAAAAACTTTGTCCTTTGCCTAAAAAGGCCACGTTGCTTCTGAGGGTAAACCCCCAGCACTCGGCTGGCAGCCGACTTTAGGTCTGATTTCTTTTCCACCGTCTCGCCCACATCTTCCTTTATACTATATCTGGTAATTAATTATGAGCGGTTTCGTATGAATGCCGCACTCACCTCCGCATTTACTCGTCCCAACCCATCTGCCGGCCCGCTCGTCCTTTCCCTGGGCTATTCGCGTACAGGGCCAGCAGCCTAACGACCGGTACCCTTTGGCCGTAAAGCGGATTGACGTCCACCTTGTTCAACGCCAGGTACTCCCACACCTCACGCTCGTACCATATCAGGATAGGATTGAGCTTGATAAGACCAACGTCACGCTCCTCGATTTCCTTGAAATCCGTTCGCGTCCGGCCCTCAGTGCAACGAAGCCCCGTAACCCAGCAATTGACGTTCATCTCTTTGATAGCCTCTCTGGTAGGTTTGACCTTCAGAATCTCACAGCATCGGTCCGGGTCAGTCTCATACAGCTTCTCCGGTATCTCCTCGTCATTCCTGAAAACCTTCAGCTCCGGATATCTGGCTACCTCTTCAGCCATAAATCGTTTGGTCTCAGGCGGCTTGAATCTCGTAGTAACGATGAATCCCCGAATCTCCGGGCTCACACGTTTGGCAAGGTGCCACACCACCACCGAATCCTTCCCCAGACTGTTCGCAACCACCAGCCCGCCTCTATGCTCGGAATACGCCTGCTCTATCAGACCCAAAGAACGCGACACCTTCTCGGCAAAATTCAGCCGCTCCACCAACTCACCAACATTCTCTTCTGCAACCAAATTCTTTAACATTCCACTTTCCTTTCGCTTTCAATAACACGTTAAATCTGGTAGTCTAATGGTTCTCGCCGCCCGAAACTCGCGTGGCCCCAAACCTTTCGTGAATGTAAAAAGGGCCCAATCTTGATAACCGTATCCACCAAGCCAATCTGTGCCCCAGGCCCAAATCCTCCTACAAAAACCCATACCAAAAACGTCACTAACGTTCCGCCTGCACGTCGTGTGACCGCTTTAAGTACGCTTCTAAAATGGCTTTCCACCTTGTAATCCTTAACTACTATTCCTACAGGCTTAGTGGGATACTGGTCCAAAAAAAACATTCTCCTTTTATATAGCGTAATTTGGCACATATCTCGCCCTATGGGCCAGCTCCTGCCCCACCAGGTCGGCAAAGGTGCTGCTGTCATATACCTCCGAAACTGCCCCGTCTACACGGTCCCAAAACCTGCCGAACACGTGATCTCCCATCGCTCCCACACCCTGCCACTGCTGCTCTGTCTTGCCGTTGCCACCCTCAAGAAACCTGATCACTTCCCCCACCGTCAAATCACAAGCATCCCTTGTCAGCATATAGCCACCATCACTACCTCTCTTCGAATCGACAAACCCGCCGTGCTTCAATTCGGACAGGATAACCTCCAAAAAACACGCTGGTATCGACTGCGCCGTTGCAATCTCCTGTATCTTTACAGGCTGCGCGCTGTCACGTAACGAAAGCTCAAAAATCGCCCGTAGGGCATATCTGCATTTCTTTGAAACCATACGTCCCTGTGCCATTATTGCTCTTCAGGCCCGCAAAGCCTTACATTTAAAACCAAGCTCATCAACTCAATCGACATAGTTATATTACGACAGAAACACCAGTTTGTCAACGAATTTTTTCAGTAATATTTGAAAAATTTCAACTTTTTTTATTTTTCCGCGTTTTTCTGATAACAAAGTCGCCTTGGCTTCGTGTAATATACTACTAATGTAGTAGGAATAATAGGAGCTGGTTACGAAACTCTCCACGCGAACCAGATATGGCCTAAGGGCAATATTAGAACTGGCCACTAACATCAGCACAGAGCCACTCCAGCTAAAAGTCATCGCCCAACGCCAGGATATATCCGCCAAGTATCTCGAACAGTTAATGGCTGGACTAAAATCAGCCGGACTCGTAAGGAGCATAAGAGGCGCCAAAGGCGGCTATATACTTGCCAAGCCGCCAAATCAGATTAAACTTAGCGAAGTCTTCCGCACCCTTGAGGGCACCTCCGCTATCACTGTCGAATGCGTCGAGAACAAAAGTTATTGTGTTAGGGCCGCTGACTGTGTTGCAAGACAGTTCTGGGCCGAGGTCCAGCAGGCCGTTATGAACATCTTGGAATCTACTACCTTGCAGGATTTAGTCCAAAAAGCAAAAAAAGAAAAAAACATCGATTACCAAATATAAATATATGGAGGACCAACTATGGGCGCTATATTCGAAGATATAACCGCCGCTGTCGGCTTCACCCCACTGGTCAAAATCAACAAGCTCGCATCACCAAAAGCCACCGTCCTTGCCAAGCTTGAATCGTACAACCCTTGCGGCTCGGTTAAGGACAGAATCGCACTGTCAATGATACAAGCCGCCGAAAAGGACGGACTGATTAAACCCGACACCGTCATAGTCGAGCCCACCAGCGGAAACACCGGAATCGGACTTGCATTCGTCTGCGCCGCAAAAGGCTATCAACTAACCCTTACTATGCCCGAATCCATGAGCATCGAAAGAGGAAAACTTCTCAAGCTCTTTGGAGCAAGAATTGTGCTCACACCCGCCGAAAAAGGAATGACCGGAGCCGTTGAAAAGGCAGAACAGCTCGTGGCAGAGAACCAAAATACCTTTATGCCCCAGCAGTTCAACAACCCCGCCAATCCGCAGATTCACCGCGAAACCACCGCTGAGGAAATCTGGTCTGACACCGATGGAAATATCGACTTCTTCGTTGCCGGCGTCGGAACCGGAGGAACAGTAACCGGGTGCGGCGAAGTCTTCAAGAAACGCAAAAAAGACATCAAGGTAATCGCCGTCGAGCCCGAAGATTCGTCCGTACTTTCCGGCGGAAAACCAGGCCCGCATAAAATCCAGGGTATCGGCGCCGGTTTCATACCAAAGGTCATGAACCTTGACGTAGTCGACGAGATTATAAAGGTCTCGAATAACGATTCTATGGAAATGGCAAGGCAGTTGAGTGCGAAGGAAGGTATAATGGCGGGAATTAGCTCCGGCGCAGCCCTCTGGGCCGCAATTCAGCTCTCAGAACGCGCGGACACCGAAGGAAAAACTATAGTGGTCATTCTGCCTGATACCGCAGAAAGATATATCTCCACCGAATTGTTTGATTGATAACCTTTTTGCCAAAGGATTGCTAAAATGCAAAAGAAAAAGTTCATCCGCAAAAAAATAGAAAATCTCGTCGGCAAAATCGCCCAAACCTACCAGGGTGATTCCGGAATCAACTTTATCGACGTCTCCAATCTCCCCGTCAGAGACAGAATCCTCGAAATTCTTGACCTGCTTACCGAACTGCTTTTCCCCGGCTATACCGGAAAGAGAACCGTCACCAAGTCGAATATCAGCTTCGTCGTTATTGACATCCTCTGCCATACCTATACCGAGCTCTCAGGTCAGATAGAAAGAGCATTCAAGTACCGATGCAGAATGCAAAAATGTGACACCGGCGGCTGTCAGGCCCTGGCCGAAGAAGCAACCCAGCACGTGCTGACCCAGCTGCCCAAAATCAGAGAACTGCTAAAAGGCGATGTCACCGCAGCATTCGACGGCGACCCCGCCGCAAAGTCATATGAAGAAATCGTAATAAGTTATCCCTGCATCACAGCAATCGCAACTTACCGAATCGCACACGAGCTGTATCTAAAAGACGTGCCCCTGATTCCCCGAATAATGACCGAGTGTGCACACGAAAAAACCGGTATTGACATTCATCCGGGAGCAACAATTGGCACCAACTTCTTTATCGACCACGGCACCGGTGTTGTAGTTGGCGAAACAGCTGTTATAGGCAACAACGTCAGGTTCTATCAGGGCGTCTCATTAATTGCCAAGCGCATTCCAAAAAACGCCCAGACCATAAAAGGGGCCAAGCGTCACCCCACGGTCGAAGACGATGTTACTATATATGCCGACGCAACGATATTGGGCGATGTCACAATCGGCAAAGGAACCGTGGTCGGAGCCAACGCCTGGCTAAGAGAATCCGTCCCGCCGGGCGTTACAGTTACAACCGCAAAGCCCGAAGTCCTAATCAAGCATCCTAAGCCCAGCAAGAAATCTGATAACTCGGGAGCGTAACCTTGGCCGCAGAACTAATTCAGAGGATTCAGCAGCTCAAGCACCAGCGAAATGCAGTCATCCTGGCCCACAACTATCAGCCGGCACAGATACAGGATATCGCAGACTTCACCGGCGACTCGCTGGGCCTGAGCATAAAAGCTGCCGAAACAGACGCCGAGGTCATCGTCTTTTGCGGTGTCCTGTTCATGGCCGAAACCGCCGCCATCCTCTCTCCACAAAAAACCGTCCTGCTGCCCGACAAACATGCAGGCTGCCCCCTCGCGGATATGATTACCGCACAGCAGTTGAGCGACCTGAAAGAACAGCACCCTGATGCGCTGGTCGTCTGCTATGTAAACAGCTCCGCAGAAGTCAAAGCACAAAGCGACTACTGCTGCACCAGCTCAAATGCCGTCGAAATTGTAAACTCTCTCCCGCAGGACCAACCAATAATCTTCGTCCCGGATAGACATCTCGGCCGGTTTGTTGAAGGGAGAACCGGCAGAGACCTTGTGCTCTGGCCGGGCTATTGCTGGGTACACGTGGTGATAACTGAAGAGGACATAAAAAATGCAAAAGCAAACTATCCGGATGCGGTTGTGATGGCACATCCGGAATGCACTGAGCCCGTCAAAGAGCTTTCAGACCAATTACTCAGTACCGGCCAAATGCTCAAATACGCCGAAGAAAGCAACGCAAAACGATTTATAGTAGCGACCGAGGCGGGAATGATTTATCCTTTGAAAAAGCACAATCCTGATGCTGAATTTATTGCAGCCAGCGAGAAGGCAATCTGCCCTAATATGAAAATGATTACTCTCGAGAAAGTGCTGTGGTCGCTGGAGGATATGCAGCATGAGATTGCGGTGCCGAAAGAGATTGCAACGAAAGCGAAAACGGCGCTCGAGAGAATGGTAGAGATTTTACCTACGAAATAAAGTGAGGATTTGGAGAGATGGTAGAAGAGATGAAGGTTGTGAAGACAATTGATTGCAAAGGTGAAAATTGCCCTACGCCGTACATTAAATCAAAAAGAGCCATGTCAAAAATGGCCGTAGGAGAAGTATTGAAAGTGATTATTGACCAACAAGTTCCTCGTGTTAATCTTCCCAAGAGTCTTTCGGAAGATGGTCATACTATTTTAAACTGCAAACAGACTAACGATACAGATTGGGAGATAATCATCAAGAAAGGCCGGTAAATCCAATGGCTGATGAATCCATAAACTTACTCATTTCTGCGATGAATAAAGTCTTATATATAGAGACTCTTAGCTGCTGTGGTGGACACCCAGAGGAATCAGCGGTCCCAGGATTTAAATACGGCATCGCCAATGTGCATTTTGAGATAAGGCAGGAGCAACATAATCTTTTTAAGTGGTACAGGCTTATTGAGAGTATTCTTCGTGAGAGAAAGCAATTCAAGACAAAATATGATTGGAGCCTGATAGTCGAGAAACAATTTTTGATTGAAGATGATTTTTTGGCCTGGGACTGGGTTGTAAAAATTCAGGCTACAGCAAAAACTGATGAAGAATGTCGTAACGGCCTTGATGAAGGGATTAAATTTCTTACAGATATTTTTAAGCGAGAAACGAAAAAAGGGTTGGGGAGTTGACAGAATGAAGAGAAAGTTGGTAGTAGGTGGGTTAATTGTTGGGGCCTTAAACCTTTTATTCTATTTAGTAGTTAGCCCCAAAATATTCGGTAAACCCACGGGCCTTGCTATAGGTGGACCATTGGCAAATAGCCTTGCTTGGGTTGAAAATTTCATATTCGGCACAAGCAGGATTTTTTCTGGAATACCGCCCATTATATGGTTTTTGGTGCCAGGCATAATAATTGGGGCTTTTGCAAGTGCTATTATTTCTAAGCAATCTGGTTGGGCATCGTTTTGGAAAACAAAATTAAAAAATAGACAGATAATCAAAGCAAGTGTTGGGGGGATTTTAGTTGGCTTTGGCGTCATGCTTGCCAATGGTTGTTTAGTTAAACACGCTCTTTCTGGTCTACCCGGACTATCCCTTGAAAGTGTATTAACCTTAGCTGGAATTGTGACGGGCATTTGGTGTATGATAAAAATAGAAGAAAGGATTGAATCAAAATAAACATGTTTTTTATTACTACAGCATTTTTAATTGGAGTAACGATTGGTGTTACGGTTCATTATACAGGTTTCTGTGTATTTGGACCTATTGCAGAATGGTTTGGAGCACGTTCAACAAGACGGCTTATTGGCGTGGTAGCTGCCATTTCGGTTTTTGGGCTCATCCACTTCTGGGGTTTTCAAGGGAATCTTCCCTGCGGAGGAATATGGAAAGGATATGCTGGCTTGCACTCTTTTTTAGGTGGCTTTATTCAGGGGATTGGGTATGTACTAATTGTGGGCTGTCCTTTAGCTCTCCTTATACGACTGGGTCAGGGAAGCAAATCCCATGTAATTGCGGTGGTGTTTTTTGCTTTAGGGATTTCTCTATTCGGACACTTTAAAGAACCCATCGTAAATTTATTATCGCCGCTTACACTTGAAGCCAGAACAATTACACGAATACAATCGGGAGAAAATCTTTCAAGTATTCAAAAGCCTTTATCTTTTACCCTTCAAACTATTGATGGCGGTAAAATAAATTATGAACAGAAAGGCGGCGTAAGTTTCTTCAGATACCAACAAAAAGGTGCGGAAGAACAAATATTTAAAAATTCTCCACTACTCATTTATGCAGCTCCATCCTGCTGCCCATTTTGTCACCCTGAGGCGATTGGTTTTCTAAAAGACCTTGAGAAAGATTTCGCTAAAAAAGGATTGGTTAGCGTTGGAATTTTCCGTGACCATTCTATAGAAGATGTGATTATGCCATTCATTAAAAGGTATGGTATTTCTTGGATTTTAGCTCGTGACCCGGAGTATACCCTGCTGAAAAAATTTGGTGTTACTCCTGAGACATTCTTCACAGTAGTTCTAATAGATAGAAAGGGAGCAATTCGCTTAAAACAAGAAGGTTTTAGTAAAACAGACAAAGAGAAATTTCAACAAGAAATTGAATTACTGGTTGGAAAGATGAAAGAAAATGCGATAGAATAATGGCCGTAAGGCATTATTCCCCATAAGGTTATGCATTTTGAGAAGGTTTTTCCATCAGCGAAATAAGAAGGATTTAAGAAAATGGCAGAAGAGGCTAAATATCATTTAGAGACGCTGGCTCTGCACGCCGGCCAAAAACCGGATTCCGACACACTAAGTCGGGCCGTCCCACTCTATCAAACCACCAGCTACTGCTTCAAAGACACCCAGCACGCCGCCAACCTCTTTGCCCTGAAAGAGTTTGGAAACATTTACACCCGCCTGATGAACCCCACCACCGATGTACTGGAAAAACGCATGGCTGCACTGGAAGGCGGCGTCGGTGGCCTAGCATTAAGTTCGGGCCAGTCCGCCATCTACGTCAGCATCTTTAATATCTGCGGCGCAGGTGGCCACATCGTCTCGTCAAACTCGCTCTACGGCGGCACCATCACCCTCTTTAGCCAGACATTCGCAAAACTCGGAATCGACGTCACCTTCGTTGACCCGAAGGACCCTGAGAATTTTGCCAAAGCGATAAAGGATAATACGCGACTGATTTATATAGAGAGCATCGGTAATCCAAAGAACGATGTCTTGCAATACGAAAAGATAGCGGAAATCGCCCATAAAAACGGCATGCCTGTAATTTGCGATAATACCGTCACCACGCCCATCCTCTTCAGACCATTTGATTACGGTATCGATATCGTAGTCCATAGCTGCACAAAGTTCATCGGCGGCCACGGAACAAGTATAGGCGGCGCAATTGTCAATTCCGGCAACTTCGACTGGACGAACGGTCGTTACCCAGAGCTGACAGAACCGGACCCAAGCTACCACGGCATAAAATATGTCGAAAGCTTCGCCAACCTTGCATATATCATAAAAGCAAGAACTCAGTTCCTTCGCGATATGGGCTCCTGCATGTCCCCATTCAATGCCTTTCTCTTCCTCCAGGGACTCGAAACCCTCCACCTGCGCATGCCCAGGCACTGCGAAAACGCCCTGGCTTTGGCTAAGTGGCTCGAAAAACAAGACCAGGTCGAATGGGTAAACTACCCGGGTCTCGAATCACACCCCGACTATGACCTTGCCAAAAAATACCTGCCCAAAGGCCAGGGAGCTATCCTCGGCTTCGGGATAAAAGGCGGAAAAAACGCCGGCATAAAATTTATAGAAACTGTCAAACTGGCCAGCCACCTCGCTAATATCGGCGACAGCAAGACCCTGGTGATTCACCCGGCCAGCACCACACACCAGCAGCTCGGCGATACCGAGCAGCTCGCCGCAGGTGTCACCCCCGATTACATCCGCGCCTCAGTGGGAACGGAACACATTGATGATATAATAGCCGATTTCAAGCAGGCACTGAAAAAAAGCCAGTTGTAAGTTTTGAGCGTTGAGTTTTAAGTTATATCGGAAAGCATTGTTAAACAAAAAACTTACGAATTCGCCTTGCAGATTATAAAGCTGTGTGCTCGGATGAGAGAGAAGAAACATCTCGAGATAGCAAGTCAGCTCCTACGTTCAGGTACAAGCATTGGCGCTAATGTTGAGGAAGCCCTCGCCGGAAAAAGCAGAAAAGACTTCTTCGCCAAAATGTCCATCGCTTCAAAAGAAGCCAGAGAGACAAATTACTGGCTACGTTTGATAAAAGATGCAGAGATTTTCAATAAACAGAAAACTCAAAAACTGATTGAAGCATCAGAAAAGCTAATTAAAATCTTGGCCAGTATTATAAAAACTGGTAACGATGATAAAAAAGTAGTGCTCAAAAAACTAAGAACTCAAAACTAATCATGTGGGAATACACGGACAAAGTTAAAGACCATTTTTTCAACCCCCGAAACGTCGGTGAAATAGAAAACCCCGATGGCATCGGCGAGGTCGGCTCACTGGCCTGTGGCGACGCCCTTAAACTGACCTTCAAGCTCGACGAAAACGAGCGGATAACCGACGCAAAGTTCAAAACCTTCGGCTGCGCCAGCGCAATCGCAACTTCCTCAGTACTCACCGAGCTTATTAGAGGAATGACCGTCGACGAAGCCGCAAAAGTCACCAACAGGGATCTCGCCGACTACCTCGGCGGACTGCCGGAGCAAAAAATGCATTGCTCGGTAATGGGAAGAGAAGCACTCGAAGCCGCCATCGAAAACTACAAAAGCGGCGGCAGAAAAAAACACGAGCTCGAAGGAAAAGTCGTCTGCACCTGCTTCGGCGTCACCGAAAATGAAATCGAAAGAGTAATACGAGAAAACGACCTCACCACCGTCGAGCAGGTTACAAACTACTGCAAAGCAGGCGGCGGATGTGGCGGATGCCACGGCGAAATCGAAAAAATTATAGAAAAAATCCAGGGTGGCAAGGCAGGGCAGCTTCTCGAAACAGAACCCCGATGGGCCGACAGGCTCACAAACATCCAAAAAATAAAATTGATTCAGCAGACAATCAACGAGCAAATCCGCCCCGCCCTCCGCGCTCACGGCGGAAATATCGAACTGATAGATGTCGAAGGCGACAAGGTCATCGTTGCCTTCAGGGGTATGTGCGCTCAGTGCCTGC
>SDBT01016629.1_pt1 | contig 11641 bp, 8 predicted proteins | sample 2277101 | NCBI WGS metagenome assembly SDBT01 (sample SAMN10404973, study PRJNA504765) | marine sediment metagenome | isolation source: marine sediment core GS10_PC15, 103 cmbsf | place: Arctic Ocean: Southern Knipovich Ridge | collected 2010
GCAGGAGGAGCAGTAAAAGCAGCAGCATGAACAATCGTATCAACCCTCTCCTCGATGCCCACCCGTCGGGCCATCGAAGTGATGCGACCAGCGATGGCATCCAGAATGGCCCGCGCCATGTCAGCCTTGGCTGTCTGGCGGTGCACCATCGTGACGACCTCGCTCTCGGCGAAGACGACGCACTGGGCATTCATGGGAATCGCCTCGGTGCTCTCGAGGGACAGCGGCCCCAGCTCCTCGAGCGGAAGCTCGAGCGCTCGGGCCATGGCCTCGGTGAACGCCCCGGCGCCGGCCGCGCATCTCTCGTTGATGGCGAAATCGACGACCTTGCCTCGGGCGTCCACTTTGATGGCCCGCCCTTCCTCCGCACCGACATCGATCACCGTCCGCACCTCGGGGCAGAGAAAATGCATGCCTCGGGCGTCCGCGCCTACCTCGGTGATGATGTCATCCTTGAACTGCGGCTCGTTCTTGCCGGCCCCAGTGGCGAGCACCTTGGTCACCATGTCCCGCCTGAGCCCGGCTGCTTTCAACGCCACCTCGTAGGCCCTTTCAGCTGCCGCGCCGGTGTCCGTGCCGGCCAGCTCCACGCCCTTGCTGAGCATCTTGCCGTCGCCAAACACGACCACTCTCACGTTCTTCGCGCCACAATCGATGCCTGCCGTGATCATAGGATGCCTCCGCTCTCGCTACCCTGCCGCGGTCCTCAGCCAGCCAACGTTATCAGATCTGGGGTTTTCATGAACCCGTCGATGCGAGCCATCCCGCCCGCCTCGTCGAGCTCTCGCCCGTCACCCGTCTCCATTCCTCCCTTCCTCAGGCAGTTGACGGGAACGCCAAGCATTCAGTCAAAACGTAAGCGGCCTGAAGATACGCGGTGGGGCAGAGCGGGAAACACTCCTTGCAGCCCTTGCACTCCTGCGAAGCGATTTCCGGAATGAAACAAATCTCTTTCCTTATCCCTCTGTCGATAAACCCAACAGCGTTCTTCTTCTTGACCTCAGCACAATACCTGACACAGAGGCCACAGTGAATGCAAAATGAGGCGTCCTTCTCGAAACGGTCCTTGTCTGCCCCATACTCTCGAGCCATCTCCTGCAATTGCGGAGCACAGGGCGCATGGGCCAGCAATAGCTCCAACAGTACCTTGCGAATTCCATCTATCTTGTCGGTCCTGGTCCTGATCACCAGATCCTCATCCACCGAGTGCACGCAAGACACCACGAGCTTCGTCCAGCCCCGACCCTCTACTTCTACGATACAAAGCCGGCAACCACCATAAGGTTCCAGTCCCTCGTGGTGACACAGCGTGGGAATGGCTATTCCCGCACTTTGCGCCGCCTCCAGGACCGTCATCCCTTCCCTTGCCTTGACTTCTCTGCCATCGATCTTCAGGAGGAATTCTCTCATTTGTCTCTGCCCTTCCTCACGATCATTCGCGCATCTTCGGCGATCGGAGCAGGCACAGGCTCGCCAGAAATCTTCTTCACCGCATCAAAGCGAGCGGGGCAAACCTCAAGGCAAGTTCCGCAATTAGTACATTTCTCCTGGTCAATGACGTGGATCTTCTTCTTCCCCCCGTCGATCGCCTTCTCAGGGCAAGCTCTCAAGCAGATTAAACAGGCCTTGCACTCGACAGGGTCGATGTAATAGGCGATGAGCGCCTTGCATGATAAGGCCGGGCACCTTTTCTCCTTGATGTGTGCCTCGTACTCATCCTTGAAATACCGAAACGTGCTCAGAAACGGGTTGGGCGCGGTCTTACCGAGAGCACAAAGTGAGGCCTCTTTGGCCACCTCCGACAGCTCCTCCAAGAGCTGGATGTCGCCCTCACTTCCCTTTCCTTCGGTGATGTTCGTGAGGACCTTATGCATCTGCCTCAGGCCTTCGCGGCAGGGGACGCACTTGCCGCACGACTCATCGGTCAGGAAGTTTATGAAGTACCTGGCGACATCGACCATACAGGTATCCTCATCCATCACGATCATCCCACCTGACCCCATCATCGAGCCGGCCCTGGTGAGCTCATCAAAATCGACCTTCAGATCCAACCGTTCCTCTGGGATGCATCCCCCCGACGGCCCTCCGCTCTGCACCGCCTTGAACTTCTTCCCGTCCGGGATGCCACCGCCTATCTTGTAGACGATATCTCTGAGACTGATGCCCATGGGCACTTCCACGAGGCCGGTATTGGTTATCTTCCCGACCAGTGAGAAGATCTTCGTGCCCTTGCTTCCCTCAGTGCCAATGGAAGCAAAGGCACTGGCCCCCATGTTGATGATCAAGGGAACCGTCGCCCAGGTCTCCACATTGTTGATAGTAGTCGGCTTGTCCCAGAGTCCCCTCACAGCTGGATATGGCGGCCTGGGCCTTGGCTCACCTGCCTTTCCTTCCAGAGACATGAGGAGAGCCGTCTCCTCGCCGCAAACGAAGGCGCCGGCGCCCCGATGTACCTTGATGTTGAAATCGACCCCGGAGCCCAGGATGTCTCTCCCCAGAAAGCCCTGCTTTTCGGCTTCCTCGATAGCAATACCCAGGTTCTGCACCGCTAGGGGATACTCCTGGCGAATGTAGACATAACCCTCCTGCGCTCCGATGGCATAGGCTCCGATCAACAAGCCCTCGAGCACGCTAAAAGGGTTCCCTTCCATGAGGGATCGATCCATGTAAGCCCCAGGATCTCCCTCGTCGCAGTTGACCACTACGTACTTTGGCTCCCCCGGCGCATTCCGAGCCGCTTCCCATTTCACCCCGGCCGGGAACCCTCCACCACCTCGACCTCTCAGCTTGGCTTCTTTCACCTCTCCGATGACCTGCTCTGGCGTCATCTCGAAGAGCGCCTTCGTCAAGGCCTGATAGCCACCAATCGCCAGGTAGTCTTCAATACTCCTAGGGTCGATCTTCCTATTCGGACCAAAAACAAGCCGTTTTTGATGTTTATAAAACGGAATATCCGATTCGCGCGGTACCTTTTCGCCCGTGGCTGGATCAACGTAGAGCAGACGATCTACGACCTTCTTCTCTTTCAAGGTCTGAGTGACAATCTCAGGAACGTCTTCAGGCGTGACCTGGAGATAGCATGTCTCCTCGGGCTCGATGACGATGATCGGGCCCCTCTCACAGAAGCCATGACAACCGGTTCCCCGAATTTCTACCGCAGCCTTCAACCCCTGTTTCTCGATCTCCGTCTCAACGGCACTCACGACTTCACTTGCGGCGGAAGCCAAACAGCCCGTTCCGGCACAAATTGAAATGCGAGGAGCCTTGGGGTCTCGCTTGGCCAGCACCCCTCGTCTCAACTTCGCTAGTTCTTCAGGCGATTCTATCCGCGCCATGGCTTGCCCCTACTCATAGGCCTTCAAGACGTCTGCGGTCGCCCTTGGCGAGAGCTTGCCGTGCGTCTTCCCTCCGATTTCCATGACTGGCCCGAGGGCACAACAGCCGAGACAGTTCACGGTTTCCAGGCTGAACTTCAGATCCAAGTCCGTCTCTCCGGGCTTGATCCCCGTCAGGTCCTGAACCTTGTCGAGGACCCGTGTCGCACCACGAACATGACAGGCCGTGCCCATACAAACGTGCACTTCATGCCGTCCTTTGGGAACCAAGCTGAAGGCTTTATAAAACGTGGCGATATGCCGTATTCGGCTCAAATGAACGCCCAATTCATCGCTGACTCTCGCCAGCGCCTCCTTGGGCAGCCAATGAAGCTCGCGCTGAATGTCCAATAGCACTTGAATGAGTGAGCTGGCCTCCCCCTGATGCCTCTCGATAATCCGATCGATTCTCTCAATATCCATGGCCGCAACTGTCCATTGCCTACGATCTAATCTCAGGCAAGCGTATAGCCCCCGCGGCCTGCATCGAACCTGACCAGCCCCTGCCTTGATGAGCTATTCATGGTTCTCGAGACCTCTGATGGGCTCAACCTCAGAACCTCGGAGATCTCTGCTGTGGTAAGCGGGCCTTCCTCCAAGAGCGACACAATCTGCCCAACGGCCAGCTTGTCGGCAATTAGCTCGTCGAACAGCCTATTGACCTCGTCACTGGCGAAGAACTCGTTGTACGCGTCTTCGGTCTTGACCGGTACTCTCAACCTCTCCCGTTCGACCAGTTTGAGGTAGGGAATCAGCTTCTTGACCGCTTCGAGCTTGCGCCCCAATCCGCTCTCCGCCGCTCCCTCTTCTCCGCCAAGGCGCCCCAACTCCTTCAACGTCTTCACAAAGTCACTCGACACTTCGGCGAACCGGCTTCCTTCAGAGGCAGCGATCCACTCGAGCCTCAGCCTCTCAGGGGCCACCCCGATGTGAGCCAGCAACTTTCTGCATAGATGCATGTTGCCCAATGTGTCGTAATTTCCCTCAGTGATGTAGTGGCATTCGCCGGGCCAACAGCCACCGATGAACACCCCATCTGCTCCGTTGGAGAAAGCGCGGAATATGAATGCCAGGTCTACCCTTCCGGTACACATGAGGCGGATGATCTTCATTTCCGGCGCATACTGTTGTCTGGAAACTCCAGCCAGGTCCGAAGCGGAATACGCTCACCAGTGGCACAAGAAAGCTACCACCCTGGGCTTGAACTCGACTCCTGTACCCATCTTTCTCTCCCTCGCAGTTCGTCATCCCGAAACTTGCTCATTCATGAGCTGTTACGGACCTGACAGCGCCGCATCGATTTGGCAGAAGATCTCTTCATCCGTGAAGTGCTTCAGAATGATCGCGTTGGTTGGACACTTTGCGTTGCAGAGACCATCACCCTTGCAGAGAATGGGATTCACCCTGGCCTTCTTGCCTTTCGCCGTGTCCTGGAACTCTATCGCCCCATACGTGCAAGCTGTGATGCATGCCCCGCAGGACACACAATCATCCTCCGTTACCTCGCAAACAGAACCCGAGGCTGTGACCGTGTCCTGTGAGAGCAGGGTGGCCGCCCGGCCCGCAGCGCCATAGGCTTGGCCAATCGCTTCAGAAACATGCTTCGGATAGTGCGCCGTTCCACACAGGAACACGCCATCTGCCGCAAAATCAACCGGCTTCAGCTTCACATGGGCCTCTTGGAAGAAACCATCCGGACTCAGAGCTACCTTGAAGAGTCGGGCGACCTCCTGGCTGCCTGCTGAGGGAATCACGGCCGCCGATAGAGCGACCAGATCGGCATCTACAGCCAGCCTCTTGCCCAAGATGGGATCGGCGACCGTCACCCGCAAGACAGGCCTGCCCTCCTCTTCAACGGCCTCCACCTGGGGCTTCTCATCAGGCTCCCAGCGGATGAACTTCACATCCCATTTTGCCGCCTCGAGGTACCAATCCTCCCTGAATCCATAGGTCCTCATGTCCCGAAAGAGAATGCTCACCATCATCTCCGGGCATATCTCTTTGAGCTTCAACGCGTTCTTCACGGCCTGGCTGCAACATACCCGAGCACAGTAGCTTCTCTCTTCCTCTCTGCAACCGACGCATTGGATCATCACCAGACTCTTGGAGTTGATGAGCCCTTCGTCCCGCCGGCAGATTCGCTCCTCCAGCTCGAGCTGGGTCAACACCCTGTCATCTTCGCCACAAAGGTATTCGTTGGGCTGATATTCTTCAGCACCAGTAGCCAGGATGGCCGCCCCATGGGAGATCTTCTCCACCCGGCCCTCCGTGTGCACCGTCGTCACAAAATTGCCCACGTAACCGGAAACGTCTGTGATGGTCGCAGCGTGGTGTACACGTACTCCGGGGTGCTCATAGACCTTGCGGATGAGCTCACGCAAATATTCCTGAACATCCAGCCCCTCTAGGGTGTGGTGAATTCTCCGCGCCATCCCACCCAGGTCTTTGGCCTTCTCGACCAGGTGAACCTCAAATCCCTGGTTCGCCAAGGCCAGAGCACTGGTCATGCCAGCCAGGCCCCCACCAACCACCAGCCCGGTCTTGTCGACCGGTAACTCAAATTCCTGCAACGGCTCCAGATTCACCGTTCGAGCAACGGACATGCGAACGATATCCTTCGCCTTCTTGCAGGCTTCCTCCTTCTCCTTCGAGTGGACCCAGGAACAATGCTCCCTGATATTGGCCATGTCGAAGAAGTATTGATTGATCCCGCCTTCACGAAGCGTGTCCCTGAAGAGCGGCTCATGGGTCCTCGGCGTGCAGGCGGCCACCACCACACGATTGAGCCCCTTTTCGCGGATCGTGCGCGATATCTGCGCCGCAGCATCCGTAGAACAGATGAACAGGCCTTCCTCGGCGTGAGCGACATTGTCCAAGGTCTTGGCATATTCAACTAGATCCGGAACATCCACTACTCTTCCGATATTGGCGCCGCAATGACAGGCGAAGACGCCCACCCGAACCTCCTCCATCGAGACGTCCCTTTCTGTTGGATACACCCTCTCTTTGGCCAAGTTCCCACGCCGAGACTTCAGAAGCTCACCTGTCAGGGCGCTAGCCCCGCTCGCCGCCACCACCGATTCCGGGATATCCAGGGGACCCTGGAACGCTCCGCTCATGAATACTCCCGGGCGAGTCGTCTCATTTGGATTGACAGGACTGGTCTCACAGAATCCGTGGGAATTGAGCTCGATGCCAAACTTGCTGGCTAGTTCCTTCGCGTCTGCGGGAGGACTCAATCCAACGCCCAACACCACCAGATCGAATTCCTCCTCCTTGACCCCATCAGCCGCCGTGGCGTATCTGATCGTTACGTTCTTGGTCTCCCGATCCTCTTTCCCTATCGACACGTAGCTTCGTATGAACGTTACGCCGGGCAGCTCCTCTGCTCTTTGGTAGAATCGTTCGAAGTCCTTGCCATAGGACCGGACATCGTTGTGGAATATCGTGGCTTCCGTCGAACTGTCATGGTCCTTCGCCAGAATCACCTGCTTCTGAATGTAGGAGCAGCATACGGAGGAACAGTAGCTGTGCCCGCCCTCGATGACCTGTCTGGAACCGACACAGTGAATCCAGGCGATCCTATGAGGGTGCTTCCTGTCCGAGGGGCGAAGTATCTCACCTTCGTGTGGCCCGGTCGCACATAACAGCCGTTCGAAGTCCAGACTGGTGACTACGTTTTCAATCTCCCCGTAGCCATAGTCGCCCCTCACTTTCGGGTCGAAGACCTCATAGCCTGGAGCCAAGACTATCGCCCCCACCTTGACCTCTCGCTGCTGGGCCTTCTGATGAAGATTGATCGCTTCGTTCTTACAAACGCCCACACAAATGGAGCATTTCTGATCCTCGAGATAGAGGCACCTGTCATCGATATAGGGCACCAGCGGAACCGCTTGAGAGAAGTAGATGTGGACGGCCTTGTTCCCCGACAGGTCTTGATTGAACCGATCAGGGACCTCGACCGGGCAGTACTCCACACAGGTCGTGCAACCCGTGCATCGCTCCTCGATGATGTACCTCGGCTTCTTGGTCAGCGTTACCTTGAAGTCCCCTGCCTCGCCTTCCACACGGTCAACTTCAGTATAGGTCAGGATCTCTATGTTCGGGTGCCTGTCACATTCAATGAACTTGGGTGACTCGATGCACATGGAGCAGTCGTTGGTCGGGAATGTCTTATCGAGCTGCGCCATTTTCCCGCCAATGGTCGGCGACTTCTCGACAAGAAAAACCCGATAACCCGAGGTGGCAAGATCGAGAGCGGCCTGAATACCGCTGATCCCTCCACCGAGGACCAGTACGTCACCAAAGTCGCCGCTGGTGAGACCCTCGACCAACTGCCCCATGGCTGCTTCCTTTTCCAATTGACTCGGTCCTCGATCCCTCTTCTCGGGTTCCCTAAATCACGTCCTGGATGACTTCCGCGAGGTCCCGCACTTCTAGGACTTCCTCAACATCCAGGGTCAATCTGCTTTCTTCGAAATTGCTGATGCAGTAGGGGCAGCACGTGACCAACACCTCAGCTCCAACTTCAGTAGCTTGTTCCAATCTGAGGTTGGAGAACCTCTCGCTCTTTGGCGTTTCCATCCATATCCCGCCACCTCCTCCGCCGCAACAGAGGCTGTCTTTGCGGCAATCCCTCATTTCCACCAACTCCAGGCCAGGTGCCTTTCTCAACAGTTCTCTGGGTTCATCATAGATGCCGTTGTGCCGACCCAAATAGCACGGGTCGTGGTACGTCACCCTCTTCGCATACTCTCTGGTGAGCTCCAGCTTGCCCTCGTGAACAAGCTCCAACAAGAACTGAGAGAGGTGAACGATCTCGAAGTTCACCATGAACTCGGGATATTCGTTCTTGAATGTCTCGTAGCAATGAGGGGAAGAAACGAGGATCTTCTTCACCCCATTATCGACAAAGGCCTTGATGTTCTCCCTGGCCAGCGTCTTGAATACTTCTTCGCCGCCCGTCTTTCGTATGCTCTCGCCGCAGCAACTCTCCTTGGCACCCAATATCCCAAAGTCTACCCCGGCCTTGTCGAGAATATTGACCGTAGCAACGGCGGCCTTCTTTAGTCTCGGGTCATAGCTGTAGTAGCAGCCAACGAAGTATAGAACGTCCATCCCTTCGGTAAACGGCTTCACGGACAGCCCATTAGCCCAATCCACCCGTTTTTCTCGGGCTTCATTCAGAGGATTGCCGTCAATACGAAGGCCTGCTGCCGCGGTACCCACAGCACGGATGAGGTCGGGGAAGACGCCATATTCCGTCGCTATCCTGCGCAAGGCCACCCCGATTTCTATCTGGTTCACTCCCCTGGGGCACTGAGGCGGACAAGTTCCGCAGGTCGTGCAACGCCATATCTCCTCGAGCTCTATCGCAGACAATCCGAGACTCGCCTCTCGGATGATCTTCCGTATGCTGAAGTCGCGAACCTTGTTCCAAGGGCAAACAACATCACACTTCCCGCATTGATAGCACAACTTGAAGGCTTCCCCACCGGCCTCCTTTATCATGTCGATGATGTCTATGTAGGGGGCTACTGTTTCCACTGGCTTGTCAATCCTGCCTTGTCTCTTCTCGGTGCCTCAGCCCTTCTTCGACATTCGGGCGACGGTGTCCATTACCTTCTGCCAGCCGTGCATGTTGGCCAGTGATTCCAATCCGATCTCGATGTCGGCCTGCGTTACGTCTTCCACCACCTCCTCCTCCCTTTCTTCGTAGGTGAGGGCATCAGCCAAGCACCACTGAACGCACATGGGCTCTGACAGTGCCGGATCAGATTCACACATGTCACACTTCAGCGGGAGGCCGGAATCGGGCTCTTTGAAGAAGTCCCTGGATGGGCATGAAGCCCTGCAAAAGGCACACTCCTCGTATTCCTTGCCGTCAATCGTGTACTTGTCTCTACCTGCGCACTCGGCTGCCGTATACTCACCTGCATATACCGGCACATAGACGTCTGCTAGTGGGTCGCGTATCACGCGTATGCGAGCCCTCGCCGGATTGTTGCTGCTATAAGCTGGTGCGGCGTGAAGAGCCGAGCAGATGACCTCGCAAGCCTGACAACCATTGCACTTGTCGACATCGATCTTGATCGTCTTGACCGTCTTCTTCCTTTTCTCGGCCTTCACGGTTGACCTCCTCCGCTCTTTTCCGCCGAGGGCTTCTGGGAAGGACCATCGTCCTCATCAGTCAAGATCCCCCTCTCGAGGAAGTCTTCGCTCACATAATCCAAGCCCAACTCGTGCAGGGTCTCCCGAGTGGGAATGCCGTCTTGGTTCCAACCCTTGTACGAGTAGTACGCGTCCAAGAGCTTGGCCTCGAGCTCGGGATATCTCCTCCTCCAATGGTCTTCCGGAGGCTTCTCGTCCTTGCGCCTCATGCCTCGCCTGATGTTGATGGCTCGAACCAGATTGCGGTTCCTCTTGGTCAGATGCGTGAGCCCGGCCTCGTCCAAATCGAATCCGGCGCCAGACGAGATCAGGGTCGGCAAATTGTGTATGTGATACGGAGGCTTCAAAGGAAACGACGACAGCCCGGCGCACATTCCGGTACTGTCGTCGATGTAGTGCATCCTCTCTTGCCAGTCTACGATCTCACAGGTGGCGTCAGCGGGCGGGTAATTGGGAATTGATTTCTCTCCGCGGAGCTCCCAGTCCTCGAACCACTGCTTGAACTTCTCATCAGGAACGTGGGGCCAATCTTCCGTAAACGCTTCTCTCTCTTCTCTCGTTGGGAAAGGCGCTTGGGGGAAATTCCCCTCAATCTGGGTGATGTTTGCCTTCTCGCCGGTACAGTACATGAGGAAATAGATGGGGTTCAGCATGCCCAGCTTGAGCGGCAGCTGCTCGGTTTTCTTGATGTTGTTGTGAGCGAACTCTTCCGCGCCATTTCCAATCTCTTTGGCCGCCCAATAGGTACCATTGGCCAGAACGTCTCCGATGCCTTCCCGCCGAACGATTCTATCGAGCAGCCAGTAGAACCTCCCATCATTATCGGAGGGCATCCCTGGAAAGTCCTGGTCCGTCAGGATGCCAGCGTCGTAGAGCTCGAGAGCGAAGGCCATGGTTTGGGGGGCTGAGAACGCGTCCACGCCATGTTCCGTGGCCTTTTGCGCGATCCTCAGGCCAAAGTCCAAGTTGGACATAGCTCCCATCGTATAGGTGAGCTTGGAGAAGCACTTCATCATGTAGGAGCAGAGTCTCGTGTCGACGGAAATGGCTGCGCCACATTTCATTGGACAGTTGTGGCAACTCAGTAGCCGTTTCCGCATGGTATGCATCGTGCCCGTCCACTCGTCTCGGACTTCGTCGGTCCAGAAGCCCTTTCTGCGGTGACGTGCATTGCCCCAGGCGAAGTTCTCGGTGTGCCACTTCTCATCGTCCACCACCATCTCTTGCGGTGATCCGAGCCCGGCCAAAATGGGCATGACGCCAGGAATCGGGTGGGCGTCTCGGGCTTTGATGTACTTCAGGGCGTCGTTGCAGAGCTGCATGAACTCTGCCGGTCGGGCGATGTTGATGTCCTTCGTCCCACGAACGGCGATCGCCTTCAGGTTCTTGTCTCCCATGACGGCGCCTACGCCGGAACGGCTAGCGCTGGACTTGCCCTGCTCGATGGAAGCGAAATAGACCCTATTCTCGCCCGCCAGACCTATGGAAGCCACCGCGGCATTCGGCTCGTTGAGCTCCTGGCGAATGAGCTCTGCGCTTTCGAGCGTACCCAGACCGCGGTAATGAGAGGCGTCACGTATTTCTACTTTGTCATCGTGGATCCACAAATAGACGAGGTTTGGGGACTTGCCACGAATGACCACTTTGTCATAGCCGGCGTGCTTCAATTCTGGTCCCCAGAAGCCGCCCATCATTGAAAAAGCGAACAACCGAGTCTGAGGAGAGATGGTAGAGACAATGGTACGATTGCAGCCGGGAGCAGGTGTACCGGCTAGCAGACCGGTGCCAAATACGAGCAGATTTTCAGGAGAGAAGGGCTCGACGTCAGGGGGAACCCGATCCCACAACATCTTGGCGTTGGTACCCAGGCCCCCCAGATGAAGCTCGGTCAGTGCTGGGTCAGTGGCCACCCGCTCGATGTTCCCTCTGGTTAGGTCAACCTCCAAGTTGAACCCCGTCTCTGCGTACCTCATCTTTCTCCTTTCACTCCTGCCGTTGTGTCGCTTTCCTAACCAGACTCTGGAGCTTCTCGATGCCTACCCCTCTGAGACTCCACCAGACTCTCAGAGGGCCTCTACCGCATGGTTGCTCTACGT
>SDBT01016630.1_pt1 | contig 11641 bp, 9 predicted proteins | sample 2277101 | NCBI WGS metagenome assembly SDBT01 (sample SAMN10404973, study PRJNA504765) | marine sediment metagenome | isolation source: marine sediment core GS10_PC15, 103 cmbsf | place: Arctic Ocean: Southern Knipovich Ridge | collected 2010
TGAAATACTAATCATTCACCAAGAACTAATTATAAATTACTATTAAACGCTTTAAATACAAGAAAAAAAGCTCTCCCCGTTTTTTACAGAGAGAGCCGTTATATATTAATAAAGTATAAAAATTATACTTTCACATCAACTTTTCCACCCAAGTTGCCTTCGAGAAAGAAGGGTTTCCCTACCGCGAGGGAAAGGAGACCCAGTATAAAATCCTTTGACACAATAACCGGACTGCCGTTTTTATCTATACCCGTGGTGTATGCGGTTTTAACGGGGGTTTTATCAGTACGCGGTTGATATTCCTGAATGGCAACCTGCTCATTTATTTCCGCTACCATGATCTTCTCCATTTTTCTTTGCGCTACATTATAAATTTCGACATATATGTATAAACCTTAACAAATTAAAAAAAATGTGAGAATATTTGAACGGGAAAAGAAATTGACAAATAAATATCAATTGCATAAATTTCCGGGCATCAACATTGCGTAAAATTGTCCACTATATTTTGCGAGATTATTGATTGGACACTGCTACTGCTTTATCTTATAAAGAAGCCCGGCGACGTTGGCGGCAAATGTCCTGACCGTGTCCATCCCTTCTTCATCTTCGACAACTTCGCCCTTTTTTCTCCCGAAAGCGATGTTCCAGTATGTAGAGCCGGGAACGATCATTTCGTTGATTGTGAAGAAGAAAACAAGCTGGGCGTAGGTGAAGTTTTGCCCTGCTCTGCGCGCAACTACAACAGGCCCCCCGACTTTACCTTTTAAAAAGTTGTTGTTCTGCCGCGCCACGTATCCCGCCCTGTGGAGGAGGCTTGTGGTCTGGGACGTCGCGCACCCGAAATACACAGGCGACCCGATGATAAAGGCGTCGGCCCCGATGATCTTTTCGAGAACAGGATGGAAATCGTCGTCTTTGATCGAACAGGTCCGGTCCTTCAGCTGTTTGCACTTCTCGCAGGCGATGCAGGGCTTTATAAACTTGTTGTGGAGCAGGACAAGCTCCGTATCCACTCCGTTTTCTTTTAACACATCACACGCGGTTTCAAGGATCATCTGGGTGTTTCCTTTTACCCGCGGGCTGCCGCACACGACTACTGCTTTCATAGGCTTTTACCTCGTTGCGAATTATTTAAAAATTTACCGTCTTTATTGCCTTATTTAATTCTTTAAAATATTTAAATAAGTGATAAAAACTCGGCAGTCGATCTATTTAAATGTGAGTTATTCATTTAAAGTCCAATAACAGTTTAACTCAAGCAGCTCAGTATACATGGCTTCGATCTTATTAGCAACAGTTTATTAGGGAAAAGAGATTGACAAAAACATTTTTATGTGTTTAAATGTAGAAAATTAGACAGAACACTAAAATGAAAGTCCTCGAGGTGGGCGTGAAAAGAGGGGATGAAGGTCATAAAAGTGCAGGTGAGTTGCCGGGAAACTCAGGGGAGATGGGTAAAGATCCGGATGAGCTCCGGAGGTCCCAGGTTGAGCTCGAGGAGTCACGAAGAAGGTGCTCGGAGCTTTTCGATTTCGCGCCGGTCGGGTATTTTGTTACAGATAAAAAGGGGATTATCACGAAAGTAAACCTCACCGGCGCTTTAATGCTCGGGGTTGAAAGGGGCTTAATAATAAACATGCCCTTTATTAACTATATTGCAAAAGATGATAGAGATCTGTTGTATCGTCATACAAAAAAGATATATGACAGCGGGGAGGGGCAGTCCTGCGAGCTCAGGCTGGTAAGAAAGGACGTGTCAGTATTCTTTGCCAGGATGGACAGCAAGCTTTTCGAAAACCCGGAAGACGGACAGGTCGTGAGGACCACTTTGACCGATGTAACAGTGATGAAGAACGTTGAGAGGGTCCTGGAAAAGCGCACCCGCGACCTTGGCGAACGTGGAAAGGAGCTGGAATGTCTTTACGGTATTTACAGGATCGCAGGGGAAGCCGGCGCTTCAATGATAAAAATTGTGAAGGGTATTGTTGATCTGGTTCCTCACGGGTTTCAGTACCCGGAAATCATATGCGCGCGGATCATCCTCGACGGCGAGGAGTTCAGGACAGAAAATTTTAAGGAAACGGACAAAAAGTTCACGGCTGGCATTTCATTGATAGGCCAACCGGACGGCCTTCTCGAGGTCTGCTGTCTGGAAGAAAAGCCGGAGTATGATGAAGGGCCGTTTTTGAATGAAGAAAAAAAGTTGATCAGCGCTGTTGCCGGGCATGTGAGCGTTGTGGCCCAGCGAAAGCAGCTTGAGGATCAGGTTGAGATCCGGGAAAGGATGGACTGGCTCGCCACGCTTGCCGGCGGAATCGCCCACGATTTTAACAACCTGCTTACGGGGATACTTGGGAATGTGTCCCTGATTTTACTTGATGATGAGCTTACCGACAAGCAGAAGTCTTATATTTCCAACATAGAAAGTTCAGGTAACCGGGCGGCCAGTCTGGTTAAACAGTTTCAGACACTTTCAAAGGGCTCTGTCTCAGAAAGGGTGTGCATAGATCTTTACCGGGTCTCCAAGGAGGTCTTCAAGTTGCTTGAAGAAACCACCAACAGGCTCATCAAGAAACAGCTGGAAATGGCCCCGGACGAATTTTATGTCGTTGTCAGCCCGGCAGAGCTCAACCAGGTGCTGCTGAACCTGGGTGTAAATGCCGTGGAAGCGATCGAGGAGAGAGGCGCAAAACAGGGCGATTATATCAGGATAGCAGCAAAAAATTACATCTCACGCGACACTGACCGGACCGGGCTCCCCGCGGGAAAGTATATTCACATCCTGTTCGAGGACAACGGTATGGGCATGTCCGATGATGTTCAGAAAAGAGTTTTCGATCCGTTTTTCTCGACAAAAGAAATGGGGGACAAAAAGGGACAGGAGCTGGGCCTGGCCATGGTTTACAATATCGTCACCAGGAATATGAATGGGTTTATTGACATCGAGAGCGTCCCGGGGGAAGGGACGAGGTTCCATATATATCTGCCTGAAGAAAAGCTGAAAATAAAGAGTGATGAAGAAACTGAGGAAATAATTACCGGTAATGAGACAATATTGCTGATAGAAGATGAAGATACAGTCCGGGACATGCTGGTGGAAATACTTCAGAAACAGGGGTACAGGGTCCTGAGCGCGGCCGACGGCAGGATCGGTATCGATATTTTTTCAGAAAATAAGGACAGAATCGACCTTGTCATGCTGGACCTGATGATGCCGGTGATGTCCGGAAGGTCCTGTTTCGGGACGATAAAGGGCATAAAAAAGGACGTCAAGGTACTGATATCCACCGGCCAGAAACCCGTAGCCGCCGAGGAGGGTGTGCTGTCAAAAGCAAACGGGGTCATTTTCAAGCCATACAACGGAAGGGACCTGTTGATAAAGCTGAGAGAAATACTGGATTCTTGAAGATGAGCTACAGGGCTGTGTATACAGTCCGGTAGCAGTCTTTGACCACATCGTCATATTCGTCCCTAAATTTTTTAACAGCGTGCGGCAGATAGTCGATAAGGTCTTGAGCTGTTATGCCGTCTTCCCCTTTACGGTCGGCCGCGAGGTCGCCTGAAAAGCCGTGGATGAAAACGCCGGTCCTTACGGCGTCTTCAAGGGAAAGCCCGAGACCGTACATGGCCGCGATGGACCCCGTGAGGACGTCGCCGGAGCCGGCCGAGGCCATGCCGGAGTTTCCGCTCATGTTCACATAGATCTTTCCCCCGGGAAAGCCGATAAGAGAGTGGGCCCCTTTCAGCACGATGACAGCGACAAGGTTCTCGGATTCATTTTGTAAAACATCGATTTTTCTTTCATCTATTTCTTTTAAGGGGATATTTGTTATCCTGGACATTTCCCCTGAATGAGGTGTGAGCACCGTCGGTTCTTCGCGCCGCTTTACTATATCCATGTCCCCGGAAAGGGCTGTAAGACCGTCGCCGTCGATGAGAAGCGGCTTTTTTATGTTTATTGCAAGCTCTTTAACGAGCTCACACGTTTCACCGTCCAGGGACATGCCGGGCCCCATAACGACCATATCGACCTTCTCCGAAAGTTTCAGGAGCCGGTCCCTGTTTTTTAACGCGATGCTCCCGGAAGCCGTCTCCTCCTGGGGGACAAACACGATCTCGCCCCCTCTTCCAGCGACAGACGGGATTATCGAGCGCGGGGCCGCGAGCCTTGAATATCCGCCGCCCGCTTTTAAGAAGGAGTGCGCGCAAAAGTAAGGCGCGCCGTAATAGCTGGCCGCCCCCGAGATAAAAAGGACGTCACCGAAATCCCCTTTGTGTCCGTTTTTGTATCTCGCGGTGAGCCTTACCGGCGTGTTGATTTCTATTTTCAAAGATTCTTTGCTGTAGTGGGAGGGTGGAAAGGATATGTGCGAAACGTAAAGTTTTCCGCAGCGGTCGTAACCCGGGTACAGTATATTCCCGATCTTGGGTACCCCGTAAGTTATTGTGTAATCAGCTTTTACGGCTTTGCCCATGACCCTGCCTGTGTCCCCGTTCACGCCTGAAGGGATGTCTATACTGAATACCTTTTTTCCGCTCCTGTTTATCATCTGTATTATATCAAGGTAGTCTCCTTCAACGTTTCTCGAAAGCCCGGTACCAAAGAGCGCGTCCACGACCGCGTCGCAGTGGGCCATCTCGATATTCAGGGATTCCCTGGACCCTGTGCTTATTTGTTTTAACACGACCGGAAGCCTGGATATGATCTCGAGGTTCGTTTTCGAGGGCCCTTTGAACTTTTCTTCGTTCCCAAGTATATAAACAGCTGCGCTCCCCCGCATCGAGTGTATTTTTCTCGCGATCACCAGCCCGTCGCCCCCGTTGTTGCCTGTGCCGCATATAACGACAAACCTCTTGCCCTGTATTCCGAGCTCCGTCTCGATTACCGAACAGGCGGCAAGCCCCGCGTTTTCCATGAGCAGCTCTTCGGCAATGGCAAAGTTTTCCACAGCAGTTTTGTCCAGATTCCTCATCTCTTCAACTCTGCTTATTTTCATCGCCTGCTCCGAAAATGGAGGTGGTCTTTAAATTTCGAAAAATGTTATCTCAAAGGCTATGCCTTCGCAAACCTTTTGGCTTGTAAAAAAACCACCTGCTTTGCAGGTGACTTTTTTACTCCTCGAATATATCCTGAAGGATTTCATCGAGAAACTCGATAGAGCCCTTTATAAAGTCCCCGAAGCCTTCGAGGTTGATCTCCCATTCGCCCATCTGGTTCCTTGAAAACGTAAAAAGCCTCATCAACTCCTCAAGGCGTATGGCTTCGTTGGATACGTATATAATGGGCACGGCTTCTACAATTACCTTCCTTTTCATCGAAGTTATTTTTTCGATTTTCCCATCTGCTGTTCCGACTGAATTCGTGTTCGCGGATTCAGTGATAATTCCGTCGCCCTCAATGAAACTGAACTTCACGTGCATGTTTTCGACAGGGTAAAATACATCGTCTTTGCTGTAAAGCAGGGTGTATTTCAGGGCAGCACCTTCTTCTATGGTCGTGTAGATCTGCAGGTGGTTGATGATGTCGACCCTCAGGTTGATGATCATGCCCATGAGTTTATCATCCGTGCAGAGCTTTTCAGCATTGTACACGTCGACTATCGCCGGTGTGTAATCCCTCACCTCCACCTCTTTTTGCGCCCGGGTGTAAAGCTGCCTGGCCCTCTGATTGTCGTAAAACTCAGCGTTTCTTTTTGCACGCACGCCCCCCGCGCAGCCGGCAAGGGCGATAAGCAGTAAAAAAAGGAAAAAGTATTTTTTTGTTTTCTTTTTTGTTTTCATGGCCCTATTTTCTGTTTGCAAGTATTTTTGATATCGTTGCCGGCAGGTCATCAAAGGCCCTGACGTACATGTAGCGCCCGTTGCCTTTTTTCGCCATCAGGGTGTTTGCCGCCGGATCACATCCGCCGAAACCGAAAGAGATTCCGAGTACATGGAGACGGTCGTATTTCGAAGCTATTTCTACCGGGTCGCCCCCAACTGTTGCCCAGCCGTCGGTAACGAGAATAGCTGTCCTGACCATCGTTTTCGATTCGTTTAAAAGATCGAGGCCCGCAAGCAGCGCTTTTCTTATATTTGTGGCCCCCCCGCTGTTTATGTCAAGCATACTGTTTAATAAAAGCTCAACGTCGTTCGGCTCGTTCATGTGCTTTATTATTTCAGTATCACGCGCGAAAGTTATCACGCCGTGAAAGTCGTTCTTGAGCTTGCTCGCGAAAACCCCTGTCGCGATCGAAGCGACCGCGATTTTTTCCCTGTGCATGGAATTCGAAACATCCAGCAGCAGGGCGCAGGCGCTTTTTTGTTTCACTTTTTCATGGCAGAATATGTTTTCGTATTCGAGAGTCGGGTGACCGAGCTGTGCTTCAAGGGTCCGGTCGACATCTATCTCGTCAAGCCCCGGCCTGTAATTGGCGACAACCGTTTTCCTCAAGCCCCGTGCGCCTGCAGCGATCTTTCGCGAAAGGTACGTGATCTTTTGAAGCAGGATCCTTTTTATTTCCAGTTTCCTTGTGAGATCAGCTCTTTCACGCATCATGGACAGGAGCTTCACCTGAAGGATACCCGTTTCAATGTTTTTTACTGCCTCGATCAGTTCACCGAAATAGTCATCGTTTAGGATATCGTTCAGCGATGAAGGGATCCTGTAAAGCAAAGTGATAATATCCTCAAAGTCTCCAAGGCTTAAGGATCTCCTCAGTTTACTTAAAAGACCGTCAGTATCAGTATCTACTTTTTTTTTTCGTCCGGGACGGCAATAACAGTATCCCTATGGGTTCTTCGGGTATCGTTACCGGACTGTCCTTTTGCGGATCCGGTTTTGTGAGATGAAAGCGCCTGTTGTGCAAGTTTTTCCAGGATCCGGAGAAACCTGTCTTCGGAAAAATCGTGCAGCTCTATCTTTGTTCGGAAGGCAAGCCTCGCACACCAGAGCCAGTTTTCTATATTGTCATTGTAATCCCCGTGGGCAGTATGAAAAATGTCCGCCAGGTCGATCGCCCCCCTAATAGAGGAGCCCCGCCGTATTTCCTGATCATTTCTTGTCAGCCTTGCAAATGAAACAGCGGCACCGATAATGTCCTCGTCACTGCATACAGATCGGCTGCGGAGTATCTCTCTCTCCTCGTCCTCCGGTTGGTAGGAGAGCCTGATACAGATGAAACGGTCCTTGAGCGCTTCGCTCAGCTGGGATGTCCCTATATATTCATCAGGGTTCTGGGTCGCGATCAGCAGAAACCCGGGGTCCGCGGTGACCTTCCCGTATTTCGGTATAAAGATAGTCTTTTCATCCATAGCAGTGAGCAGGACGTTCTGGGTCCCTTCGGGCATCCTGTTCAGCTCGTTTATCAGGAGTATCGATCCTTCTCTCATGGCCGTTGAGAGCGGCCCCTGGATAAAAGAGTCTTCCGTGTAGCCTCCGGACAGTACAAGCGGCGGGTCGAACCAGCCGGACAGTTTTTGCTCTGTGTAGCGTTCGTCTCCGTCGATCCTGACGAAAGTTTTTTCAAGGTGTGAGGCGACAGCCAGGGCAATGGTCGTTTTACCTACACCCACGGCACCTTCAAGAAGAATGTGCTTGGCCGCTTTAGCGGCGATCAGGGATGAGGTAAGCTCATCTTTTCTTCCGACTATTTTGTGTGTTTTCTGCAGTTCTTTTACAGTTTTATCCATCCCCAAAAGCCTCAAAAAGTTTATAATTAGTTCTTGGTGCCACGCCGTATAAAACACGGAGTAGCCGGGCTTGCCCGGCTTTAAGCCGGACACCGGAGCGGCACCAAGAACTAATAATGCTATCAAATTAAATAATGTGTATAGGAATGAAAGTAAAGAGAATTTGTAAAATACCGCAAATGTTGTAATAAAGGATCCGGTTTTGTAATGGATGACAGCAGATCTCCGATAGGAGGAAATTAATGAGAATAAGGTTATATGCAGTTTTATCACAAATTAAACAACAGCTGATCTTACAACGGTATTTTATGCGTCTTATTTTCTTATGATAGCCTCAGAAAGTTTTTTGGGGACCAGATCTGTCAGCGGGCCTTTATGGGTCAGGATCCCGTTCTGGATGGCCCCGGCTTTTTTTAATTTCCTGGTAAAATACCGGAGGTACCTGAGAAATTTTTTATTCGTGAGCTTCCACATAAAGAAACCCAGCCTGGACATGAGCCACGTAATTATTGTGGTGGCGTAAAAATGCTTGTAGGCGTGGATCAGTTTTTTCTGCAGTTTAATCGGGGTTATCTGTTTCGGGAGTATAACTGTGTGGCTTCCGTCATAATAATCCCAGTTATTAATAAAGATACGGTCCTGGTCCTTCATTTCTTGATACAGTCTTGTCCCGGGGATGGGGAACAGGATAGAAAACTGTGCCGTGGTGCTCTTTGAAGCTCTGCTGAACCTGATCGTCTCTTCTATTGTCTCCCCGTTATCGCTGTCAGCGCCGAGCACGAACATGGAGTGGACTTTCATCCCTCTTTCAGACAGGGTTTTGATGCATTTTTTTATGTCTTCCACGGATTGCTTTTTGTTGTAATCAAGAAGGGCTTTCGGGTTTATTGATTCCACCCCGATAAAAACGGTTGAGCATTTTGCCCTGCTTAACAGATCAACCATTTCTTTATCTTTCACGACTTCCACTCTGAACTGGCTTGACCATCTTAAATCGATGTCCGCCCGTATGAGTTTTTCGAGGAATATTTTTGTTTTTTCATGATTTGCGGCGAAATTGTCGTCATAGAAAAAGGCGTACCTGAATCCTTCATGATATCTCATCATGACCTCTTCCATTACCAGGTCGGGGTCCTTTATCCTGTATTTCCGGCCGAACATTTTGGTGACCGAGCAGAAGTTGCAGTCATATGGGCAGCCCCTTGAAGCCATTATAGGGGCGTGTTTCATATCGATCTTTTCTTTTTTATAGCGGTAACCCTGGAGGATCTTCAGGTCAAGCGGAGGTACGTCATTCATGTTGACCACACTGCCGTAAACGATATCATCTTTGTTCCTCCCTTCGAATACATCAAGAACAACATTCTCACCTTCGCCGACAACTACCTGGTCCGCGTGCTGAAACCCTTCCTCGGGGAGAGCTGAAACATGGGGTCCCCCAAGGACCACCTTTTTCTCAGGGAACTGTCTTTTGAGAGCGTCCGCGAGCAGATATGCCCTGTTTGCGGTGTGTGTGATCCCGGTTATGCCGACAACATCCGCCTCCCGGATAAAAGGCAGAAACTCGTCGGTTTTTTCGTTATAAGCGGGGATCATATTTTCTTTATATACTTTAACTGTGTGGCCCGCGTTTTTCATCATTGTACCCAGAAAAAGATTGCCAAGAAGAGGGAGCTTTTTCAAAAAGAAATACGCGTCAAAGGGCGGCTTTGGTTCTATAAGGGCAATTTTCATTTAATTCTCCAGTTTTATTCTTATGCAATTTTTAGTATACAACAGGTGGTTTACTTAGTAAATATAAAAAACTCATTAATTCAACGATTTTTATAATTTTGACAGTATGAAAAATGTCAATCGACATTGGTAAAATATTTCATTAAGGAGATTATCTATGATCAAAGCCGCGGTATTAGGAGCAGGATATATGGGAAGCGCTGTCACTTTCCCGCTTTCAAAAAATGGTGTGCAGATTAACCTCTGGGGAACCTGGCTTGATGATGAAATTATAGCTGAATGCTCACGGGGCCGGCATCCAAGGCTGAAAAAACGGCTTCCGGATCAGGTGTCTCTTTATCGCTCGGAAAAACTGCGGCAAGCTGTGCAGGACGCGGATCTTATAGTCATAGGGGTATCGAGCGAGGGATTTATACCGGTTTTCAGCCGGCTGATGGATACGATAGACAGAGAATACCCGATTTTTACCCTTACAAAGGGTTTTATAACCCGCGGCAGTCGTGTAATGAGAATAAGCGAAGGGGCTGAGGAGCTTTTTAGAGAAAAATTTCAGGACCGCGCGTTTTTATGGACTTCTGTGGGAGGTCCTGTTAAAGCAGCAGAGCTTGCGGATGAAATACCGACCGCTACTGTTTTCGGCGTGAAATGCGCTGAAACAGAAGAGCTGATAAAAACATTCTCAACGGAATATTACCGCGTATTCACAAGCGGGGATGTCACAGGGGTCGAGCTTTCATCTGCGTTTAAGAATGTGTACTCAATAGCTGTGGGGATATGTGACGGGCTGTACGCGGACAGGCCGTCGCTTATTTATCACAATTTGCGGGCATTCCTGTTTAGCCAGGCGGTAAAAGAGATGGCTGTAATAGTTGAAAAGGCGGGCGGTAAAAAGGAAACGGTGTATGACCTCGCCGGTGTGGGCGACCTGCATGTAACATCGTCTTCCGGCAGAAACAGAAAATTTGGAGAGTATATCGGGCGGGGAGAAAAAGCCGCTGACGCCTATAAGGCCATGCTGAACAGCAATGAGCTCGCTGAGGGGTACGAAGGTTTGAAGCACGGGATTGTTTATGTGGAGCAGCTCGGCGGTAGTTTAATTAAAGAACTCCCATTGCTGGAAATGCTTTACAAAACCGTGTGTCTTGATCATGACGCCCGTGAAGAAGTAAAACAATTTATACGTTTGACAGGATACTGATTGTCGCTTACAATAAGTTATAAAGCATGGAATTCTGATGACGAGTATTGATGCACAACAAGCAAAGCAGGGGGGAGAAAATGTACACTGCAGGATCTTTAGCTGAGGCAATAGGCGGTATGATTGTCGGGAACAAAGATCGGGAGATAAACTCAATATGTTCACCTGATTTGCTGAACCCGGGGGCGGTCCTGCTGGTACGAAATAAAAAAGTTTACGACAATCTGGATAAGACCGTAAAACCTCTGTGCCTGATAGTGGATATTGAGCCCGATTTTGAAGCCGGTGAAGATCCTGAGTTTGATTATATTGTCGTTGACCCTCTGAAGATGGACGAGGCATTTATTACGGTCCTGTCTCTTTTTGAAAAAAAGGAGACCCCGTCCGGGCGTATTTCTGATAATGCCTCGATAGACCCGGGAGCGTCGATCGGGGAAAACGTAACTGTAGGTGATTTTGTGTTTATAGGGAATAACACCGAGGTCAAGGATGGCGCTTATATCGGGCACAATACTGTCATAAGCCGCGACTGCGAAATTGGAAAAGGATGTATGATTTACCCCAATGTAACGATCTATCCGGCCACCGTGATCAAGGATAACGTGATCGTTCATTCGGGTGTGGTCATAGGGAGCGATGGGTTCAGCTATTCAAAAATCAACGGTATAAACAGGAAAGTCCCCCAGGTTGGAGGCGTTTATATCGAAAAAGATGTTGAAATCGGGTCGAACACGACAATAGACCGGGCTACTATAGGGTGCACACGGATCGGTGAGAACGTGAAAATTGACAATCTCGTGCAGATAGCCCATAACGTGGAAATCGGTAAAAACAGCATAATCTGCGCAATGTGCGGCGTATCGGGCAGTGTCAGGATAGGGGAAAACGTGATACTGGCCGGTGATGTGGGGCTTGCCGATCATATCGTTATAGAGGACGATGTTTACATAGGACCGAAAGCGGGTGTGATGAAAAAGGTCGTGAAAAAAGGGGATTATTACATGGGGTATCCAGCGAAAGATTATAAAACATGGA
>SDBT01016631.1_pt1 | contig 11641 bp, 8 predicted proteins | sample 2277101 | NCBI WGS metagenome assembly SDBT01 (sample SAMN10404973, study PRJNA504765) | marine sediment metagenome | isolation source: marine sediment core GS10_PC15, 103 cmbsf | place: Arctic Ocean: Southern Knipovich Ridge | collected 2010
TTTAAATTAGCGCGCAATAAAAAACAAGGACCACTGCCTAGCCGCTTCAATCGGGCAGTAAAGTTTTTGGAAAAAGAGGGGAGTGTTACCTGTGGGGAATACGGGGATTTTTTAGGAATTTCCTCTGACGCGAGCCGCGATGATTTAGAGCGGCTTGAGGCAATGGGCTTTGTCGAGCAGGTGGGAAAGGAGAATAGTTATTATCGCTTTATTGGACAAGAAGGGAGTAAAAAATGATTCCTTATCAAGTGATTGATAAAATCAGTCTTGGTCCGATTACGATTTATACTTGGGGCCTTTTGGTTGGTCTCGGGTTTTTATTGGCCTGGCTTTGGGCCCTCTATCAGGCAAAGAAATACAAATTTGATCCCGGCAAGATAACGAACTTGGTATTTTTGATTGTTGGCGGAGCCGTTTTAGGAGCGAGGCTTCTTTTTGTTTTGGAGAATTATGAACTTTTCGTTGGAGATTTTTGGGGCATCTTTAAGTTGTGGCAGGGCGGGATGTCTTATTACGGCGGTTTTATCGGCGGGGTTTTAGCCGCTCTGATTTATCTCAAACAGGCCAAGCTAGAGATTAAGAAGGTTTTAGACATTTTAGCGCAGAGTACCGCTTTGGGGATTGCGGTTGGCCGGATTGGCTGTTTTTTAATTAACGACCACTTGGGAGGAATAACCAGTCTCCCTTGGGGGATTAGACACCTTGACCAGAGCGTTCGCCATCCGGTTGCCCTCTATCTTTCCCTTTCGGGCTTGCTTTGTTTTATTTTTTTGATTATAATAAAAAGATATATTAAAACAAAGGGTTTGCTTCTCTGTTTGTTTCTGTTCTGGTATGGCTTGTTGCGTTTCCTGCTTGATTTCACCCGTTCCAAAGAAACCCATCTTCCTTTTACAGACAAGCACTATTTAGGGCTTACCTTGTCACAATATATTAGTATCGGGGTATTTCTGGTTGCGATTGGCTTGTTTTTGAGCTGGAAGGCAAAGCGCAAAGTGACAAAGGCAAAACAACAACTTACATTTTGATAGTTGATATTAAATTAAACCAAAAAAATGCTTAAAGAATCTAAAGAATTAAACAAACTTGATAAGCTCCACCGTGAACGAACCCGCTGGGTTACGACCACTTGGGTCTTCGGGACCCTGTTCGCGATTTCAGTGGTTGCCGTTGTCACCCTGGGTATTTCCGCGTTTAAGCAGGGAACCTTAAAGGGAGCAAAAACAGCAACAGAGGAGCCACCAAAGGAGGCCCAAGAGGAAGCGGAGCCGGAAAAACAAGAAATTGCAGAGGCGGTCAAAGCAGTTGCTGACGCCACTGTTGACGATGATGCGATGAAAGGTTCTCCTGACGCTCCGGTAACCATAATAGAGTTTTCTGATTTTCTCTGTCCTTTCTGCGCTGTTTCTGCTGGGTTTCGGGATGATTTGGCCACTCAAATGAAAACGCGAGACGAGACCTGGGAAGCGGCTGTACCCAAAATTCTGGAGAACTATTTAGAAAGCGGCGATGTGCGATTTGTTTTCCGAGACTGTCCTTTCCACAGCGGAGGATCAGTGAGGGCTTCGGAAGCGACAGAGTGCGCTCGGGACCAGGACAAATATTGGGAAATGCATGATTTGTTGTTCTTGCGCCAAGAAGATTTTCCCGAAGAAGAAGCGGCGATCAATGACTTTTTGGCTTCTCTAGCCGAAGAATTAGAATTAGAGCCGGAAGCTTTCAAGACCTGCCTAGAAGAAGGCAAGTACACGGCCGAAGTACAGCATGATTTAGAGGAAGCCAAGGCCGCGGGCGTTACCGGTACGCCGACCTATTTCATCAACGGCCACAAGCTTGTGGGCGCCCAAGGGTTTGCCGCTTTTGCCGAGATCATTGAAGAAGAGTTGAATAAATAAGGGCGAGACGGGGTAAGGCGATTTAATCCAAACAAAAAATCCCTATTTTTGGGGACTTTTTTATTATTCATTTTTTCTGCCTTCGCTAAAGCTTCGGTAGATTTTGCCAGAGCTTCATCCTGCGATATCTAATGTCTTCTGGACGATGTGAACGATTTTTTCAAAGGTGGCAGGATTGCTGGTTGTTAGCTTGGCCAGCATTTTGCGGTCCAGCTCTATTCTCGCCGAGGTCAGTCCATTGACAAAGCGTGAGTAAGAAAGGTCATATTTCTTCAAAGCGCCGTTAATTTGAGTGATCCAGAGTCTCCTAAAATCCCGTTTTTTCCTTCTGCGGTCGCGGTAGGAATATTGGCCCGCTTTCAAATACGCTTCCTTGGCCCGTTTGAATTTGCGGGAGCGGGTTTTAAGGTATCCCTTCGTTTTTTTAGTGATTTTCTTATGGCGCCGGTGGGCGCGGACTCCTTTTTTAACTCTCATTATTTTATAAGCAATTTAAAATGCGTGAGGCAGTAATTTCCTAATTTTTTTTCGGGTTGCCCGGCTTACTGTTTTATTTTTTCTCTTTGCTCGCGTTTTTGTTGCCCTTTCTCGCGCGTTAAAATGATCCTGATGAGTGGTTCGTTGGATAATTTTCTTTTTAGGAGTTACTTTAATGCGCTTTGCGGCCGCTTTGTGTGTTTTAAGTTTCATCTTATCTTTAGTTTCAGCGTTTCTTTTACTTATTTACTCAAAATCATTATTATTCGGTGTCCCATTTTGCGGGGCCTTTGTTCAATTTTTGTTTTTTCTTCCAGTAGTTTGCGAAATTCATCCAATTCCCGGAAAGCCAAATCCAGGTGAGCGTGTTCCCGTCCCCGCAGGATTAGCTCTACTTTTATTTTATGTCCCTTTTGCAGGAACTTGTCTGCTTGGTTGGCCTTGAATTCAAGATCATGCTTTCCGATCCTTGGCGAGAGACGGATTCCTTTGATTCCTGTCTTTTTTTGTTTTTGTTTGGCCTTCTGTTCCTGTTTTTGCTTGCGGTATTGATATTTGCCGTAATCTAAAACCTTGCATACCGGCGGCTGGGCCCGCGGGGAAACTTCTACCAGATCTAAAGCCCGATCTTGGGCAATTTGAAGCGCCCTCCTTGTTTCCACAATGCCGATTTGCTTATTTTTCTCATCAATCAACCTTACTTTAGGAGTTCTTATTTGGCTATTAATCCTTGGCTTTCTTTGATAATTAAATCTTTTTTTAATTATTTTTTGTCTCTTAAAAATTATTTTAGGTTTTTCATTTTTTCTGTGGACATGATGGGAGTCGAACCCATGTCTGGAGAGCTAATTTAAAATTACTTTACAGATTTAGTTTGTTTAAAGGATTCGATTTCTGGCTTAAAAACAAACAAAACAGCCAGTAATCTATTTCAGTATGGTGTTTTCGGATTATCTCTTCCTGAAAACAAGAAACAACCTATCCTGCAATTTGTGCCTCCGAGATTTACCTAGCAGGAGTTGGTAAAAGGAGGCGCCCTTAAGCTTTTTTAAGCAAGAGCAAAGGCAGGTGAAAGACGGGGAGCAAAAAGATTTGCTAGCCGTTCTTTGACCCTAGAAAATGTTTTGGCATTTATCCTTGTTTCGAGTTTTTTATGAGGGAGCACGAAACATTCCTCAATCTGAAAACCTTAAATTTATGCTTCCATCGAAGCCTGGCATGCCCCTTAATAAAATCAAAGATCAAAAGTCCCACCTTCGCTCACGAGCTTCGGCGGGCAGGCAAAAATGCATTTTGGGTCGAGATTTTTGGTTTATGATAAATTTCTGCTTAGAGTGATGTTCTCAAGGTCCGTTCTATTCTTCTCTTCGCTTCTTTTCTCTTAATATCTTGCCGTTTATCTCGTTTCTTTTTGCCGCGCGCTACACCAAATTTCAGCTTAATGAAACCTCTTTTAGTATACACGCAAATAGGCATTAATGTCAATCCCTTTTGTTTCAGCTTGCCGAGTAAGGATTTGATTTCCTTTTTATGCAATAATAGTTTGCGGTCTTTTTTTGGCTTATAATCAGGAATACTCGCTTTTTGATACAAGCCAATATGAGAGCCGACTAGTACAACTTCCTGGTTTTGATCAATTCTAATATATGCCCCTTTCAGGCTTAACTGACCTGCTTTTGCCGCTTTTGCTTCATTACCTTTCAATACTAAACCGGCCTCAAAGGTTTCGAGGATCTCATAGTCTCTTTTTACTTGTCGATTAAAAGCTAGTGTCTTCATGTTTTTATTGTATCATATTTGTTGGCATTATTGCCAAGGGGGGCGATTTTGGTTATACTATAAATAAAGAGAGATATAATATATATGAAAGAAGAAATCAAAAAACTAATCGAAGCTTCTTTAAAAGAAGTTAAGGAATTAAAAGACCTCAAAACACCAGAGATCAGCTTGGAGCATCCCCGGGAGGAGAAATATGGCGATTGGTCCGCTAACATCGCTCTAAAGATTGCCGCCAAAGCTCAAAAGCCGGCGATGGAGGTTGGAAAAGAATTAGTCGGAATTATGAACAAGAAAATTGTTCATGATGATTTGGCTAAAATTGACTTAGTTAAGCCAGGTTTCATCAATTTCCATATCGCGAAGAAACGTTTAGACCAAGAGCTTGCGGACCTCTTAAAGTCCGGCAATCATTATGGAAAAAGCGATCAAGGCAGGGGCAAGAAGGTGATGGTGGAGTTTATCTCGGCAAATCCAACCGGGCCTTTGACTTTAGGCAATGCCCGCGGCGGTTTTATGGGTGATGTTATCGCAAGGGTTTTGGACTTTGCAGGCCATAAAGTTTACAGAGAGTATTATTTTAACGATAGCGGCAAGCAGATTGAAGCTTTGGGCCATTCTGTCTTAAAAGACAAGCAGGCATCTTACAAGGGAGAGTACATTGATGATCTCCATAAAAGAAATAAACTAAAAGATCCAGTCAAAGTGGGCGAGTGGGCGAGCAAGATTATTCTTTCCGAGATGATTAAGAAGACAGTTAAAAGAATGAAGATCAATTTTGACACCTGGTTTTCTGAAAAGAGCCTTTATGACCAGGGTAAACCCCAGGAGATTATAGAAGAATTAGATAAGAAAGGGTTGCTTAAGGACAAAGACGGCGCGCGCTGGCTTGTTTTATCCAAATTTAATTATGGTCCGAAAAAGAAGGAGAAGAAGGACTGCGTACTCGTCAAAAGCGATGGGAAGTTTACTTATCTTGCCGGCGATATTGCCTATCACAAGAACAAGTTTTTTGAGCGAAAGTTCGATCAAGTGATTAATCTCTGGGGTGCTGATCATTATGATGATACTTTTCGTCTCCAGGCTGGTGTAGAGGCGATAGGAATCAAACCAGAAGAGAGATTAAAGCTGATTATTTTCCAATTTGTCCGTTTGCTTCGCGACAAGAAAGAGGTGAGAATGTCTAAACGCAAAGGGACTTATGTCACTATTGACGAGCTTCTAGATGAAATCAGTTTGGATGTTGCCCGGTTTTTCTTTTTAATGTATGACCCCAATAGTCATATGGATTTTGATTTGAGCCTTGCCCGCGATACTTCAGAGAAAAATCCGGTTTATTATATCCAATACGCCTACGCCCGGATTCGCAGTATTGTCCGTGAAATAGGCGCGGCGCCCTCCCAAAGGGTCAACCTCACCCGACTAAAGCACAAAACTGAACTTTCTTTAATCCGGCATCTGATTAAATTCCCCGAACTGATCGCGGAAGTCAGCAGGAGTTATCAGGTCCATCGCCTCCCTTATTATGCTTTGAGTCTTGCCGAGAAATTCCATAGATTTTACAAACAATGCCGGGTAATCGGGGAGGATAAGGAATTGTCCCAGGCGCGTCTGGCTTTGATTCAAGCAACTCAAACAGTCTTGAGGAATGTTTTGACCTTAATGGGCATTTCCACCCCAGAGAAGATGTGATCTATTTAATTTCAAAGCCCAAAGTTCAAATGCTAAATCAAGTTCAAAGTCCAAATGCCAAACTTTCAGATTTTGGATTTTGATGTTGATTTTCAACCTGAGAAATTTTACGATTTTTAAAGAACCTAATTTGACATTTGCCTCGCCTGCCGGGAGGCAGGGATTTTGTTATTTGAAATTTCATGCATATTGGTATTGATTGCCGGGCAATGCTGGGCAAGGGAGGGATTGCCCACTACACCTACAATCTAGTTAAGAACCTTCTAATTCAGGACAGAAAAAATAATTATGTCCTTTTTTTTGACGCTAAGATGAGCCAAAGTCTAGGAAATACACTTGAACAACTTCATTGTTCAATAAAGTATTTCCCGGGATCAGATTTTAAAAAAGTCCTTCCTTTCATTTATACTCATTTTGTAATTGGCAATTTTTTGAATAGACAAAAATTAGATTTGTTCCATGCTCCCACTGGCTCCCTCCCGCTGACTTACAGAGGCAAGGCAGTGATTACAATTCATGATTTGGCGATTTACAAGCATCCAGAATGGTTTCCTTCGGGTCAATGGTTTTCCAAAAAAATAGTGGTGCCTCGGTCTTTGAAAAAAGCAGACAAAATCATTGCTGTTTCGGAAAACACCAAGCAAGATATTATTGACTTGTTTCAAATTCCAGAGCACAAGATTCAAGTAATTTATGAAGCCTCCTCTCTGTCATCGCGAGGAGGAGGGCAAAGCCCGACGAGGCCTGCCTGCCGGAGCCAGGGCTCCGGCAGGAAGCAATCTCCTTTAGAGACAAAACTGCACAATTTAGATAATTATATTCTATTTATTGGTACCCTAGAGCCCAGAAAGAATCTAACCCGTTTGTTAAAAGCTTTTGCGTTGTATTGCCGCAAATATCCGAAAAAAACCGAGAAATTAGTCATTATTGGGGGAGAGGGGTGGAAATTTGAGCCAATTTATCAGGCTGTTGTGGATTTAAAGCTCAAAACCAGGGTAGTTTTCACTGGTTATGTTTCGGAAAAGAGGAAAACAGAGCTCTTAAAGGGGGCGAAAGCCCTTGTTTTTCCTTCGCTTTATGAGGGTTTTGGCCTGCCGGCCCTAGAGGCAATGAGTTTAGGGGTTCCCGTGATTTGCAGTAATAACAGCGCCTTAGGAGAAATCAGCAATCAAGCCGCTTTTCTTGTTAATCCGCGGGACATTAGGTCTATCTTCAGAGGATTGGCAAGAGTTTTACCTGATAAAGCTCTAAGGGAGGAGTTAAAAGAAAGGGGACTTGCCAGAGCCCGATTGTTTTCTTGGTCAAAATGCGCCCGAGAGACCCTAAAAGTTTTCAAATCAACAATTAAAAGTTAAAAATTCTTCTTGTCAAGGCCTTTTTTATGGATTTCTGTGGATGAAATTGCTAATTTTGTAAAAAGTTAGCAATTTTTTGATTGAAATTTGGTATTGGGCCTGCCCGCTTCACTTTGCTTTCCGAAAAGCCGGAGCGGGGCAAGTCCTCGTGAGACAGCAAGCAATTTCCAAACCGTAATGAATAAACCACATGAAGATTTGAATTGTCAATATCGGATACCGTAAATCCGGAAATACCCTTTGTGTCTATTAGCGAGGAGCGACCAAAGCCACCCTTCGGGTGGTCACCCGGTATCGGTGGCAATTTCGCGATATTCTGTGAAGTTGTTTTTTTAAAAAGATCCATTTGAGTCTATCCGATACTGTTTTTTTGAACTTTTTTGAACTATTTTTCGTTGTTTATTTTTAGAATTTTTGAAAGAGTAATTTTTATCCGATTTTGCTAACTTTTTTGATAAAAACCATTTATTTTCTTGTTTAAAACTGTGGATAAACTTAAAGAAAACAGGGCAAACAAAAAAATCTTCTTTCTTTGGCTTAAATAGGGGAACATTTAGGGCATTCAATTTAGCTTATTTACCCTTCAAATTTCTCCTTTTTTATGCTATAATTAATATCGGATAACCGATCATTGATATCGGGTGAAACAAAACTGGATTTCACTCTATCAAAACACGGATTTCCAGATAATTTCAAGTGATTTTCAATGAGTTTTCTGGAGAGAAAATAAAAAATAAAAAACCCTTAATGCAGGGTCAGAAAAAAACAAAAACAAAGTATATTTCATTGAGTGATGCCACCCAATACTGCGAATACTCACAGGAGTATTTGAGTTTGCTCGCCCGTCGCGGCGTTCTGCCTGCTGTAAAGCTCGGCCGCAACTGGTTCACAACCAGAAAAGATGTTTTGACTTACGTGAATAAAATAGCGATTAAAAGAGGGGAAGATTTGGTCCCAATCCCAGAAGAGGCTGAAGATGTGCCGGTTAAAGTTTTTAAAGTTTTTAATGTTTTCGAGAGATCAGAATCAGAGAAAGACAAGCAAGAAGAGGTGCCTGCTAAAGAATCTCTTCATTGGTTGCCTGCTCCTCTGCGTCCGGTTTTAGTCAATACTTTGGCCTTGGCCGTGATTCTGATTAACATCTTTTTGGTTACGGACGGTGTTTTAGCAAAAAAGGGAAGTGTCAGGGACAAAATCAGGGAAGCGGTGGTTATTAGCGCAAAGAAAACAGTGAGCATTGGTCAGGAAATCAATATAGTTACTTCAAAAAAGGCTGGTCAAGCAGGAAAGATTTTAATTTACGGCAGTCGGGAATTAAATAACAAGGTTTCAGTGGTGGTGATTACAGGAGGCAGAGAGGGATTTTTAGAAACAGTGGAGAGAGTCAGAAAGATACCGCAGAAGATAAGCACTTTTTCTGAAGAAGTTTCTGATCAGGCGATTAGTTTCGTAAAGAAGGGGGAAATTGAGGAAAAAACAGCTGATCTTCCTCCAGGTCAAGAAAAAACCCCTGATCTCGAAGGAGTGGATCAGGGTGCCCAAGAGAAAGACAAAGAAGCAGAGGAGATTACGGACTTGTCCCAAAGACTAAATGAAATTAAGGATGATTTGCGGGAAATCGGTGAAGGAATCCCAGGTTTTGACTCATCAGAAGATAGAGATGAGTTTATTGTCGAGACAGCAGAGGATGTTTTCCCTGTTGAAGAGTCTGCTTCCGAGAGCGCCGTCAGGATCTGGCAGAAAGTATTAGACATACCGCAGATAACAAGCCGGAAATTAAAAGAAATTGCTCTAGGAATCATTGATTCTCCTGGTGTAATTATTGAAAAGTCCACAGAGATTTCCGTTAAAACCCAAAAAGAGATTTTTTCTTGGCCGGGCGGCCTGGTTAGTCTTGGTAGAAGCAACTGGCAGAAACTCATCTCGGCCAAGAACCAGATTGCCGGTCTGCCCTCCGATTTCCAAAAAGGGCGTGACAATCTCTATGAACAAGCCAATAATAAGACCGAAGAGGTGGTCAAGGGCGCTTCCACAACCTTAGAGGATACGCAAGAGAAAGGCAAAGAGCTTGTTGAGAGGACAAAACAGGCTGCTAGCGAAAAGGAAGAGTCCCTCAACAATACTTTCGGTCTAGCTTGGCGCAAAACCTCCTCGTTTTTAAATAAAGGGGTAGAAACCGTAGTCGAAATCAGCGGTTCTAATGCCGAGAGTTTACTTGGTTTTTTCCAGGCTTCCGGAGAAAAAACCTTGAGTTTAGGCCAAAAAGTCAAAAAAGACTATAACGAGACGATTGAAGGCCTTTCTAATCTTTATTTAGTCTATGACCACGGCGCGGCCCCAGACAGCCATTCAGTCTGGGGCCGCGTCCCGGGTCGAGCAAAGGGTGATTTAATGGTTAGGGAGAAGGAGACACAAGGAGAAGAAACCCCTGTTGAGATTACTGACCATGGAGATTTGCCTCCGCCCTCAACTCCTCCCGCAGAAAGCCCGGATCTGCCTAAAATAACCTTAGAATATGTTACCTTAAACGGCGCAAGCACGTCGCAAGTCTTAAGCTTACAAAACGGCGTGTTTTTTAATACCGGTATCCAAGTGGGCGAGCTAGCCGAATTTAAGAGAAGCGTTGATATCAGAGAACGCTTAACCGTGGGCACGTTCGCTGCTTTTAAAGGCGATGTTTTGATGTATAAATCCTTGACCACTTATGGCAAAACCGAGCTTCAAGACGATTTAACCGTAGGAGACGAGGATTTCCATGTAGACACCACTGCCGGCAATGTCGGGATTGGCACCCTTTACCCCCAGGAGAAGCTGGATGTGGCAGGTAATGTCAAAGTCGGCAAGAACCTTTTAGTGGTAGATGAGGCCCACCTTTTCGATAATTTGTTAGTTGACGGTTATTCCGAATTCATTGGTATTTTAAACGCTAATGGCGGGATTGAAGTAGATGGCGATAGATTTGTTGTTGACGGTAAGACCGGCAGTGTGGAAACCGCCGGCAGTCTAACTGTGGAAGACCAAACTTGGCTTAACAGTAATGTTGCATTAGGTGATGCTATAGGAGATACATTAACCGTTAATGCCCGGGTTGGTTCTGATTTGATTCCTAAAACCACCACTACTTATAATTTGGGCTCTTCTAGTCTTTATTGGAACAGACTTTATGCGAATAATGTTTATACCGCCGGCAATGTCGGGATCGGCACGGAAACTCCGGGAGCAGAGTTGGAGGTCGCGGGTCAAGTGAAGATTACAGGCGGCTCCCCCGGTCTCAATAGGATTTTGCGTTCAGATGCCGATGGTTTGGCTACCTGGGTAACGCTCGGCGCCGCTTCCGTAACTCCTGATTCTTTAGATTACACTGAATTTGAGGATGCAATGGACCTGGATGCCTCCACCACCGTGACTTTTAGCGACTATGATTATATTTTTAATTTAGACTCTACTGGTGATTTTCGCGTCCAGGATAATGGCGCTGATGTGTTTATTATTGATGATACCGCTAACGTCGGCATCGGGACCACAGGCCCAGACCAAAGCTTAGATGTTTTGAATGCAGGAACCCAGCTTAGACTCTCCTATGTTGACAGTAACGCTGTTACTGACTTTGCCACTGGTCAAACAGGAGATTTAACTATTGATCCTTCAGGAGGCAATGTCCTTTTAGCCAATGGCGATACTTTAATCATTGGCGGAGCATTGGCCCAAGCCTACAACGTAATCGGAGACACGACCACAAACATGGGCCACAGCCTCGCATCTGATGACGACCTCTACATTGAAGGAGACCTGGAAGTAGACGGTTCTGCCTGGTTTGACGGAGGCATCACGACCCCAAGCCTTGCCATCTCTGGATTAACTGCTTCAAGACTAGTAGCTACTGATTCAGCTAAAAACATTGTTTCTTCTGACCTTTACGCCTGGGTAACCGGTACAGCCAATCGAGTCACAGTCGCGGATGATGCAGACGGAACAATCACTCTCTCTGCTCCTCAAGACATCCATACTGCAGCCAACCCGACATTCGCAGGCTTAAACGCAGACGCGATCAACATCGGCATCACTTCTTCTTTTGAAATAGACACAGACTCAAATATCCTCCTCTTAGACTCAAGTTCAGGCACAGTAAAGATAGACGACGACCTCTATATCACAGGCCAAGTTAAAGGAGACTCTAGCTTCGCATTCGGCGGAGCAGACACGGAAAGCTACAACGTGATCGGAGACACCACGACAAACATGGGCCACTCCCTAGCATCAGATGATGATTTATATATAGAAGGAGATTTGGAAGTAGACGGCACAGCATGGTTTGATGGAGGCATCACGACCCCAAGCCTTGCCATCTCCGGATTAACTGCTTCAAGACTGGTTGCTACAGACGCAGCTAAAAACATTGTCTCTTCTGACCTTTACGCCTGGGTAACCGGTACAGCCAATCGAGTC
>SDBT01016632.1_pt1 | contig 11640 bp, 14 predicted proteins | sample 2277101 | NCBI WGS metagenome assembly SDBT01 (sample SAMN10404973, study PRJNA504765) | marine sediment metagenome | isolation source: marine sediment core GS10_PC15, 103 cmbsf | place: Arctic Ocean: Southern Knipovich Ridge | collected 2010
ACCTGGGTACGATGCTCCAGCGTCGTACCCCAACAACGTCACGCTCCGCGTTTTTTAACCACAACCCTTGACAAATCGATAAATATCAATATAATTACATATAGAAGGTTATCAATATGAACACCACAAACATAGACACAGTAGAATTTGCCAAAGCGCTGTCTGATGATACCCGCCAAAAAATAATGATGCTGTGCTGCTGCCAGGAACTAAGCGTCAATGATATCGTGGCAGCATCGGATGTCGCCCAGCCAACCGTTTCTCACCACCTGAAAATCCTCAGAAATGCCGGTTTGGTGAGCACTAAACGGCGCGGGAAGCAAGTGTTGTACACGCTGAACCAGGAACGCTTAGCCACAGCTTGCTGTCAGGTGGCTGGAAACTTCGCTCCTGAGTATCCTATAGAACTAACGGAATAATTTATTCCAAGCTTTTTTTTAAAATAAATATCGAAATATATAAATATATCTATATAAGGAGATTTAAAATGTCCAATGAAGTAAAGGAAAATACCCCTGTTGATGTTCGCACCCATGTGCGCGAACGATACGGCAAAATTGCCAGCGATTTCCATCCAGAAAAAGCAGCCAACTGTTGCGGACCAAGTAGGAGTGATGACACTTGCTGCACACCAACCGCGACCATCGATATCGACACCGTGTCGAAGATTTACGAGACACCTGACGCCGCCGAGCTTCCTGACGATGTCACCGGGCTCTCACTGGGATGCGGTGATCCGGTCACGCTGGCTTCGCTTCAACCAGGCGAGACTGTATTGGACTTGGGCTCAGGTGGCGGCATCGATTGTTTCTTAGCAGCAAAGCGCGTCGGCGAAACCGGGCACATTATTGGTGTGGATATGATCGCTCAAATGATCGAGAAAGCCCGCGCCAACAAGGCTAAAATCGGCATAAAGAACGTCGAATTTCGGTTGGGTGAGATCGAGCATCTGCCAGTGGCTGATGATACCATCGACGTGATCATATCGAACTGCGTCATCAATCTCAGCACTGATAAGCCGCAGGTATTTCGTGAAGCATTCCGGGCGTTGAAACCGGGAGGGCGGCTGTCAGTGAGCGATATTGTGACTGATGGTCCATTGCCCGACGAAATTAAAAACAACCTGAGCGCTTGGGCAGGATGCATCGCTGGGGCATTGGATGTCAAAGACTACACCGCTGCTATTGAAAATGCTGGTTTCGAAGATGTAAAACTCACGCCGGTGTATATAGATAAGGAGACGATCGACGAAGCGGTAGAGCAATTTGATATAAGTATTGACGAGTTCGCGGATTCCAATCTCGGATCGATCTATAGAGCGATCTTCAGCGCTAAAATCACAGCCCGTAAGCCGCTGTCATAAGGAAAAACCTCCCGCAGGTTACGTCTTCCCGCCAGCACATCATCCTCTCCAAAATATAAACAACCCATTCCAACCAGTCCTGTTCAACTTGCGGGAGGTTCCATTTCTCACTTGTCAAACCTCCCACGTTTTTAATTTTTTTCCTCCTATGACCGATGCTCCAGCGTCGTACCCTAACAACGTCACGCTCCGCGTTGTTTACCTCCCTCGGGTTTCGAATTCCTGCCGCTTCAACATCCTCTTCAAATAACAAACAGCCCATTCCAACCAGTCCTGTGTAACCTGCGAGAGGTTGTCTCGTGGTCAAATCTCCTGGGGTAAGACCAACTGGGGGTGAGGGTCATGTCTTTCCATCTAGCTCAGCACTTTTGTCTCTTTTCCAGGTCAGTATCGCTTGATCGTGCCCTCCGCCAGCCAACTCCCCAGGAATATCACGTGCTTCAAAATAAGTCGGATTATCCCCTTCAGCGCTGGCAGTCAGTTCACCCCCAACGGACTTGCATTGATAAACTATCAGGATGCCGTTGCCTCTCGGATCATCAGTAAAAAAGTAGACGTCGATCAACTCTTCTACCTCGACCATTAACCCGGTCTCCTCGTTGACTTCCCTGATGACTGCCTGAGGCGGGCTTTCATCACTCTCCACATAACCGGCGGGCAAATTCCAGCAATGTTCGAACGGCGCTTTTGTTCGTTGAAGAAGCAGCAGTTTCCCGTTGCACTCAATAAGTCCACCGGCTCCTACTTTTAGCTGATCATAGTGGATTTGCCCACACTCTAGGCAGTAAAGTCGCGTCCTGTGCTCAAACTCCCTCCCCTCAAGAGATGCACCGCAGTTGCCGCAGAATTTCATCAAATCACTTCCTTGATTTCGAGATACACAGCTCCCAAGCAAACGCAGTTTGCCAGCCAGAGTGGGTCTTTATTTAAATGAAAATTGACTGCATGAAAGGAAATTCGTTCTTGATTTTAAAACCCTCAAAGCCAGATCCTCGTAGCATTGATCCTACTTCAGCCGGCGTATATGCAGCTCGGATCGATTTGAAGAATCCATTGTGGATTGGCAGCCAATAGAGCCACCATACTCTTCTCAAATCATACAGGTATAGAGCGCCATCATTTGCAACCGCACAATTCAGATTGGATATAGTTTTTGCAACATCAACCCAATGGTGAAGCGTATATGTGCAGTAGACTAAATTGAATTCGCCTAAAGAATCGATCAGCCCTTCATCATCTGCGTCGCCAATAACGTATTCAATTCTATCTTCGAGACCGTTTTCAGCAACGTATTCTCCTCCAACAGTTGCCATATCCGGAGATATTTCAACTGCGGTTATCTCAACTTCAGGATGAGTACGGGCAATTTCGACAGCCAGAACCCCTGGTCCCGCACCGATTTCAAGATAACGACCTTCAACATCCAGAGATTGCAGGTTTTCCAGAAATGCTCTGTACCTCAGCATGGATTTCTGGGCACTTTCGGCATATTTCCTGGCATTCTCAATTCCCGAAAATGCTTCCTCTTGATGTGATTCAACTTTTCGCTCAAACATAAATCATTCCTTTATTGTACAAACCGCACGTCTGATTTTTTACCCTTCACCTTTCCCTTGGCCTGCTCCAACCAACCTGTACACGCTCCCGGACGATCATCAAACTCAGGCACATAGGGTTTCAGGTCAAGCAGAGGAGCGCCGTCCAACACATCCAGGTCCTCAACATGCAGGATATTGCCCACTACCTTCTTAAGCCTCACCACAGATAGACCGATCGGATTGGGTCGCGTCGGCGCTCGCGTGGCAAAGATACCACGCGGCTCCGAATCCATGAAAGGTATCACCGTGAGCGCATGATCCCGGACTGCATGGAGATGGTAAATCAAGATGATGTGAGAGAATCCATCCAGGTCCTTGAGACCCTGGTCAAAGGGGGAGAAGACCTCGACAGTGCCGGGTCCACTGGCATCGCTGGTGGGCTGGATCGGCATGGATTCCAAATTTCTGAAGGAACTATGAATTATTCCAATTGCTTTGTAGATGATCTCCATTGTTGACACTTCCTCATTTTCCGCCCCCGCTCGTCGCGGAAAATGGCGCTAACCGCCGGTATGATCCGCTTTTGGTTACCGGCTCGCCTGCGGAGTTAGTCCATGTACGACTCTTTGAAATGGATCGCTTTAGTCATCGACTCTATACTTGCCTGGATTTAGGCTTCTTTTCTGTCATCTTCTCCAATCAATAGCTTGGGGTGCCCTGTATCTCCCAAGATTGAACTCAAAGCTATAACTTTTAAATCCTTTCAAAAAAGTTATCTTGTTTACCGTATACCAGACAACATAACTCAAGCGGATAACAATGTGTTGAGTTTCTGCAAAGACTCTGTTACAGTCAGTGCTGGTAAAGAGCATATCAATTCAACTTCGCGCGCCCTCCAATCTAAATTCTTCACTTGGTCCGCCAATACCACCCCACCCACACCTAAACCATCAGGGATAAGGACTTCAAACGGATAACCTTTGATCTGTCGAGAAATTGGACACAAAATAGCCAGTCCAACTCTACCATTGTAGGTAGCCGGTGACAAAATTAAAGCTGGACGTCGTCCAGCTTGTTCATGTCCTGCCTGGGGATTCAAAGTAATCCAAACTGCGTCTCCACGTTCAGGAATATAAGCCATTGTATTACCATACCTCATTGCCCATGACTGGTCCAAAATCCAGTTCATGATGCAAGTTATCCTCGGTCACCTTCTCTATAAGTTGGTCAAGGCTCAACGCTGTCTCCTTTATTGGTAAAAGCACCAGCTTTCCGTCTAACACCGACACTTCAACCGGAGAATCTTGTTCTAAGCCAATTTCATTGGCAAATGGTTTAGGGATACGGACCGCTAAACTGTTGCCCCATTTTTGCACCCGAGTTCGCATACTAACACCTCCTCCATGTATCTACAATGATGATACATGATTGTTGAGTTTTTTGCAAGGTATAAATGGATAATGATGTACGAATCACCTCCCAACCTCCCGCAGGTTACACAACTATCATTCATAAAAGTCCCTCTCATTACAAAGCGGATTGCAGCACAAAAGCAATTCAAAACCTGCGGGAGGTTTAATCAATTCCACCCGTGTAAGATTGCCTACACTCATCCAGCCTGCTTCAGCAGGCTTAAATAACTACAAGCGTAGAATGCCAGCATACGCAGTATGCCGCATCCGTAGTATGCCAGTGGGGCTAAGGGTAAGGCAGAACCAGTATGACAAAAGGTCTTTTGTCGCGATCTCTCTGAAACCTATCCACTAGCTGGAACTCGGCATTTTCCCAAACTCGTAATGCCCGCTTGTTGAACTCAGCCACCGTAACACGATACGCGCACGGCGAAAATGTGGTGCCTGCGAAATCGAGAACACTGTCGACGAATTCCTGCCCAAGACCCCGCCCTGTCAACTCTGGATGAACCCCCATTCCAATGTCAAGCGCATCCCTGCTGTAATCCCCACCTGGCACTTGACCTTCCCGACCGAAGCAGCAGTAGGCTACAAGCTCTCCTTGCTCATCCGTAATGCTGAAATAAGCATTCTGCGGATCCATCATATGTTGAACAACACTCTCCACCTCATCCGAAGGCTGGTTATAAATGTCGTAAGGTGGGTCGTAACGCCAACCAAGAATGGCGCGTGCACGTATCTCATCCATATTGTTAAATGAGTAACTCATTCATGTCCTCACAAAAAGGATTAATTCTAATCCAGCAGCATCCTGATGGGGCAGCATGTCTATCTACATTTGGCTTCTCATCTGAATTCGTAAAGCCAGATTTTCATGGGAGTACCCTTGCCTGAACAGGCTCTCATCTACTAGGTGAGACCAACCCCGAGACATGGTCGGATGATCTTGTTAGGAAGACAAATCCCGAATTTCACCTTACAAATGCAGCCTGCTGTCCAACCAATACGTCCTGTATACGTACGCGTTGATGTTCCATCAAGTCCATATCTTCGATCTCGGCAAGGGGAAAATATCCAACGGCGGTTGTTTCGTCACTAATGCCGAGTTCCCCGCTGATTGGCTCCGCTTCAAAACTCAATGCAATAATCTGAAACCGATTACCATCGTTATATTCAACCAGTTGATGGGGGTTGCTGTAAACGCCGATAAGTTTACCAACGCGGACACGAAGACCGGTTTCTTCCCATACTTCCCGGGCGCATGCTTCCACAACACTTTCCCCCGGGTCAATAGCACCTCCTGGCAAACACCATTGACCGTTATCCTTTCTACACGTAAGCAGGATTTTATCTTGGGTAGTGTCGAAAATTACTGCGGAACAACCAAGGCGAATAGCGCCAAGTTTACCTATCCGTTCACCGAATAAAAGTTTTGCCATACAAAATTTCTCCCGATAGAAAATCGCACCTTGATGACGCATTGCTGCAAGTTCGAGACTGCTTCAACGACCGTGGCTTCCCAGTTGTGGGCTTTTAACACGAGCTCACCAGTGCAGTCGGACTGAACTTCACAGCCATCCCTGACAGCCATATCTGCTCCAGCTAGATATTGAGGAGGACAAATCATCTAATTGGGAAAGACCACCCGGAATCGTTCACATACAAGCGGCATAGTTTCGACTGGCTCGCGACCAATCGAACCGCACATCCTTGTGAAGAATTTCCAGTGAGCACTGCGCCAATACTCCAACGAGCGATCCCCTTCACCCTCGTCGTACGCAAATGCCTCATCGACTTGACCGAACGGTGTAACTTCAACCTCTACCGTCTCAATCACGCATAAAGGAGCCCCCTGCCCATCGGTAATAACACTTACATCTCCGCCTTTCGGCATATCCTCATCACCCTCAACCTCATACTCCCACAACAGACTGCAGGTCGCGGTTTTGATTCCAGCCTGCACCAATTGACCCAGTTCGTCAGCCATTTTTTCCGTATCGCCGAACGACCAAACATCGTAAGAATCTGGAGGCCGGACCCCTTCCGGAAGAGAGGCTGTGTATGCCCGCCATAAAGCTTCAACTGCAGGTTGTTGTTCCACGAATCCTGCAATAATAATTTTCGCGCTTGTATATAACTCATCACGGGAAGGCTTTTGCCAGTATCGGTCGCTGAAATTGAAGCCAAAGCCATCCCCGCTGTAACGAGGTATCACATGCAGGTGGACGTGAAAAACATCTTGCCCAGCTGCCTCTCCATCCGCCAGGAAGAGATTGATCCCTTCGCATCGCATCTGGCTTCTACGGATTGCTTGTGCTGTGCGCTGGGCTGCTTGGAAAAGGTGACCGCCAATTTCTGGGTCAAGTTCTGATAGAGAAGCGGCATGAATCTTTGGGATCACAAGCGCATGCCCAGTGTTGACAGGTTGTATATCCATGAAGACAACGCAAGTTTGATCCTCGAAAATGATGCTTGCTGGTGAATCGCCATTCACGATTTTGCAAAAAATGCAATTGTCCATAATGGGGATAACTCCTTTCCAATATTTTCAGCAAGGAAAAGTATACGTTAATTCTCAATTGATTGCAACTCCAATCCTCCCGCAGGTTTCGTATTACTGCCCCCACATCATTCTCTTCAAGGTGCAAACAACCTGTACCCACCAGTCCTGTCTAACCTGCGGGAGGTTGCTTCTGGGTGGGGGTCTCATTTGGTTATTCGTACATCATCCGTTGACTGTATCCACCAATCCTCCAGCAGGTTTCGTATTACTGCCCCCACATCATCCTCTTAAAAGATGCAAACAACCTGTACCCACCAGTCCTGTCTAACCTGCGGGAGGTTAACTAATTCCAACACACAGCACTATCGCCAACAAACCGGCAGGTAAATCGCATACCCATTAACGATCACCGCCGCCTGGCGTTCAATCACGCCCCCCAATCCATTGTCAATCTGGGCGATGTTGACGATCCATTGGGGTTCCGTGATCGCCTCGTCCACGGTCACGTCAAATTGGATGACGACCGGTTCCGAAGCCGTCACCACTCCCTGCCATGTGACCACACCCCCGGATTCATCCACTATGCCCGAAGTAGCGATCAGGTTTCCAGCGAACGACACCCCATCCGGCAGGGTGTCCGTCATGGAGGCATCCGAAAGCTTTGGACCAGAGTTCTGCAACCGTATTACATATTGCAGTGTGTCACCAGGGGAAGGCGTGGTGTCATCAGCCGCTTTCGTGGAAGCATCCAGACCCCCCTGGATCGAACCCGTGCGCAAGTAGCTGCCCCGCCCCGTGCCCCACAAAATGCGGGCGTTCGCCGTGCCGGGCAGGTCGTAAGCCGCGAATCCGGAATGAGCCGTATTCAGCACCACTTCCAGGTCGGGATCATCATCGATATCAGCCAGGGTGGGGGCAGCTAAGACCCCGTTCCAATCCGGGCTGCCGTAAGCCGCTGGTAGATCTACTTCATGAATGGGGCTGCCCAGATTATCCAGGATATATAGTTTGCCGGTCTGGTGAGTACCCTTCTGCACCCAGGAAGCGAATATGACCTCCGGGTGACCGTCGTTGTCCAGGTCCGCCACCACCGGCTCAGAAGCGAAGCGGTAAAAGCCCTCAGCGGGGTTGTAGACTGAATAAGGCCAACTACCGTGCTCGCTTTTATCCAGCCAGATGGCGTGCATGCTGCCGTCATAGGAGGGGAAAAGGATTTCCAGGTTGCCGTCACCGTCCAGATCGACCGTAACCGGGTTCGGCTGTGCGCTCTCAATAACGTCGTAATTCTGGATGATCGGTGCGCCGGTATCCAGTGGGGGTGTCGTCCAGTCAAAACCGCTGGCGTTGAAGCGGGTACGGTCATTGTTCAATATGTAAGGCGTGTTATAAAGGTCGGTGTAAGGGCTGGTGTGACAGTCATGCACATCGCCGATAACAACCACTTCGTTGATACCGTCCGAGTTCACGTCCACAATGTTGGCCGGTCCGTTGGCAAAGTTCGCCCGGGCAGTAGGTTCAGTGTAGCACGGTCCCCAGCCGCGCGTCTCGTATTCCAGATCGATGTACGCCGGAACTTCTCCCCAATAATTCATATCGTGTCCGGAATGACCGTGATACATCTCGTGGGTGGGGAGGGCGCTACCGTCCGCTTCATAGGCACAGATCGTGATGGTGTCGGAAGGGACGACCACCTCTAGTTCGTCGTCGCCATCCAAATCGCCCAAACTGATATTGTCATTATACAGACCAGCAGCCGAACCTTCGGTGTCTACCACCTGCGGCCAGCCAGCGCGGATACTCCCATTATGCTCAAAAACCCAAACGTTTTTCTTATCCAAACGCGCTTGCCCAACCACAATTTCCATGTCGCCATCACCGTCCAAATCATCCACCGCCAGAGAGCGGAATTCATTAGCCGCAGGGTGCTGGGGCCAGCCGGGCACAGAACTCCCCTGATGATTGAAAACCGAAACGTATCCGCCGCCGCTGGCAATGACGATCTCCTGGTCGCCATCCCCACTCAGATCAGCAACGACGACACCTGACCAGATACGGCTGCCTGATGGGTCGACACTCCACTGTAGGGAGCCATCTTCACCGTTGAGGACGAAGAGTGTATAAGCCGCCCCGATGACTTCCATCGTCCCGTCATTATCCAGGTCAGTTACCGCCGGCGAAGAATACCAGCCGGTCTCACACCAGGAGGAATAGCAGCCGCCGTTCTGCCATTTGAGGACCGGTCCCTGGACGGTTTGAAGATGTGTCCCGAGTTGGTCGAATGAGGGTGTCGTGCCGGTGACGGAGGGTTGATTTTTGTCCTGGGCGTTGGCGTCTTTCAGCGTTACAACGCCAAAAATCCCACCTAACAATGCCAGGATCAGAAGCGCAAGCAATAACTTATGAGTTTTCACCCTTATAGAGCCTACTCCTTATATACCAGGGGAAAGTAGAGAAGATAGCCATTACTACCTGTAAAAGCGTACCAGGCGTTGTCTATAAAATTGTCCGGGTTCGTGGCGAAGACCTGGGTAGAGTATGCGTTGGCTGTGCTGTTAGGATGCGAGTTGCCGCTTGCGCCACCGAATTCCTCTTTAAGGCGATTTGGATGACTGGAGTGATCGTCGGGATAAGCCAGCACGTCGAACCAATCAAAGACAGCCACATTGTCCAATCCCGGATGGGCTGTGTTATAGCTGACAAGCCAATCGTCCTTGAGCCAGTTGTTGAACAAGCGAGCGCGGTGGGCATTCGCGTCCGTAGTTGCCGTGTAATGCAAAGGCGGCGCGGTCACGGGAATGAATAAGACGTCGGGGTTCTCTGCAAAGATATCCTCCAGTGGCTTGTATGTATAACCACCATGTGAATAGGTGTGCCCCGTACCATCTGGGTGACGGTAAACAGCTTTGTAATTTACCGTAGTTTGAGAACTGCTGAAAGGGTCTCCTGGCTCGGTACCGTCACTGGAAATGTTGCTGATCGGGTAACAGCTTTTGAACATGATGATCTTATTGAAGCCATCGGATGTGCCCTGATCTTTAACTCCATCAAGGTAATCGTTGAACCAGAGTATCCAGTGGTTCATGTTTGTACTGTTGCCAGGGGTGCCGCCTAGCGACGCAGGTCTGCCGCTGTCCGGTGACATCGCCGTACCGTAAGTGATGTCGTTACGTTCGTCAATGTAATCCTTTGCCAGCAAGGCGCTGTGCAAGCTGTTGCTCAGCCAATTGCTGCCGCAGGAGTGGTGAATGAAGATCAGGTCATCATCGGTAGAGTCTGGGGAGTTGTTGACCTGCGCTTTTGCACTTGATAATCCAACAGCCCCCGTTGCTACTTGCGAAAAAACAATCAGAAAGGATACAAAACAAGCCTGGTAGAATTTTTTTGTTTTCATACGGCATCTTTAAACCTCCCATCGATTACTACTCATAATTTTTGTCTAGTGTACTGTCAAACATCATAGATTAAGTTGCTGCGAGGGAGCGCTAAGCATCTGCTTTTTAGATGCCGCATTCGTCCTATGCTTGCCGACCGAAGCATCGTTTACCAGATGCCCAATCTCCTCGTAACTCAATTCGACTCACCGCGTTCGCTCAGATTGATAAACACAACATCCACATTTGACAGACTAATAGAGTGAGGTTAATCCCAATTCCCATTCGTTCAGCCTGCTTCAACACTCCCAACCTCTCGCAGGTTGTGAATTACCTTTGTGATGCGATCCGCTTTGCGATGCGATGGACTGTTACGAATCAGTACTGTCTAACCTGCGGGAGTTTTCAAACTTAATTATTCGATTTTTATTTAGTCCTGATAATCATTTATCACTTTTATTTGCGTTAGTTATTAAATCGTCATTTTATACCACAATAAATGTTTTGTACAAGATTGACTGGGTATTTATAAAAAAGTCCCTGGATTGAAGTCCAGGGATGCAATACGCGTTTTTAGTGAACAGGGTTACATGATGGCGTGTATACTCTCTCTAGTCAATCACAGTATCTCGCCCTGATGAAGACTCTCGGGTTCCAATCTGTACGGTTCCAGCTGTCCCATATCACTTCATCCACTCAGTCTTGCGTTCACCCCTCATAAACAGGGCTATATATTCAGCCGCAGGGTGATTCACCTTCCTGGCAGATGCTGTAACAGCATCTTTATCAAAATCCACTCGTTTCAGCTTAATTTGATATCCCGTTTTATCTGCCAAGATAATGGCATAGCTCGCGCGCAAATCCGGCGGAAGCGGGTTGCTGATACTCCCAGGGTTGACTACACGCATCCGATCAATGGTGCGATCGAATGGAGCATGTGTGTGCCCAACAAGAATTAAGTCGGCTGAAACTCCGGTCATATGCTCACGGAGTTCGTCATCAGTCATATTAGGGTGGATACCGAATCCATCGTCCGTGCCAGGAGCAGAATGGATTGCCAGCACGCGGGTACCATCAGGCAAAATCAACCTTATTTCTAGAGGCAGTTCCGCCAGCCATGGCAACCAGCCAGTCGCCCCTACTGCACCCGTCGTCCAGGCAAAACTCCTGGCAATTCGAAATGCGAGCGAGAGTAATTCGGGGTCTTGCTCGACATCGGATAACTGCGGCCAGGGTTGTCCATTCTCAACCAGATAACGATCGGTATTGCCGCGAATAAACCTGGTATTTTTAAGAGCGGTGAGACGATCTAAAACACCTATTGGATCAGGACCAATACTTGCATAGTCTCCCAAAAGCCAGTATTCTTCAACTCCTCCTGAGACTTCGATGTCTTTCAGCACATTGTCCAGGGCAATTAAGTTGCCGTGAATATCAGCAAGAATAGCAATCC
>SDBT01016633.1_pt1 | contig 11639 bp, 11 predicted proteins | sample 2277101 | NCBI WGS metagenome assembly SDBT01 (sample SAMN10404973, study PRJNA504765) | marine sediment metagenome | isolation source: marine sediment core GS10_PC15, 103 cmbsf | place: Arctic Ocean: Southern Knipovich Ridge | collected 2010
TGATGTATGATTAAGGCACATTCTATGCGATAAGAGATTTCAATAATCATGCTGGTTGGGAACCTGAAATTTATTTTGCGAAACTAATGCAAAACCTTCTTCACTATTGGCGAGATAACGTTAAGAAAAGAAATTATATTTTCAGTTAATTTATGAAAAAAGTTAAAGATTCCCGTCTGGCAGGGCCACAGTGTTTGACTTTAAAACCAGTTGAAGTGCTTCATGAAAATCCGTGGTTTAAAGTGCGAAATCGGGGGGGGTACTACACGGTTGAATATAGGTCTCCTCAAGTCATTATTCTGCCAATAGTTGAAGATCATTCTATCGTTATGGTCAGGGTAAAAAGGCCAGTCATTGCTGATAGCGCACTGGAATTGCCAGCAGGAGGCGCAAAAGAAAATGAGGAGCCGGTTGATGCCGCTGTCCGTGAATTGTTTGAGGAGACAGGGATTCTGGTTAAAGATAGCAGTCGTATCCACGCCATATCGCCCATTGCTGGCGCTCCTAACAGAAACCCTGAGTTGTTGCATGTTTTTCAGGTTAAACTTTTAACAGAGGAGGTTATTAATAGAAAAGATCACGATCGGGAAATTGAAAAAGTCGAAATACTCAACTTTGAAGAAGTCTGTACAAAAATAATTAATGGAAAGATTTATGTGGCAGCTCCAATCGCTGTTATTTCCAGATATCTCCTATCGATGGAAGGCCTAAATGAATAGAAATATTTTTGATGAGATTTGATGTCACTACAAAATAAAAAAATATTTCTTGCCGGTGCCACAGGGCTGGCCGGCACTAGCTTGACACAACATATTCTCAATAGTTATCCCAAAACCGACATCAAAGGAAACTATAATAAAACCATACCACATATTCAGCATGAACGGCTTGAATATGTTCAGGCTGATTTGATGGACAGGAGCGTTTATGTTGATTTGTTCCGAGGTTGTGAGTGTGCAATCATGGCGGCTGCCATAACTGGTGGCGCTGGCGCTGCCCATTCTTCACCACACCGACAAATGACAGACAACCTTGTTATGGATGCTTTGATGCTGGAAGGATTATATACAGCCGGTGTAAAGAGGGTCGTTTATTTGTCCAGCGCCACTGTTTACCAAGAGTTTGCTGGTTATATTAAGGAAAATCAGTTGGATCTTAATGAAGACCCTCATTCTTCATACTTGGGAGTTGGTTGGGCTAAGCGTTCAGCAGAAAAGCTCTGTAAGTTTTGGCATGAAAAATATGGTATGGAAATAATTATTGCCCGCTGCGCGAATATATACGGTCCTTTTGCACGTTTTGATCCCCAAAATTCAAATTTCATTCCAGCATTGATTCGAAAAGCAGTAGAAAAGATGGACCCGTTTGAGGTGTGGGGGAGTCCTACAGTTGTCAGGGATGTTATTTTTGCTGATGATTTTGCAAGGGCGGTAATTCTTCTGCTAGAACACCCAGAAATCAAATTTGACATTTTCAATCTGGGATATGGTAAAACCGTTTCGGTTCAGGAGGTTGTAGAGTCCGTTCTGCAATCAGCAAGGCACAGATCTTCATCAGTAACGTATACTGAAGATTCGCCACAAACTATTAATTTTAGAGCTTTGGACTGTAATAAAATCAAATTAGCCGTTAACTGGCACCCCCACTATAGTATAACTGAGGGGATAGAAAAAACGACTCATTGGTGGCGGGAGAATATGGATACATGGACAAAATGAAAACAAAAAAGCATGATGCGATTGTACTTTCAAGTTCCGATGAAAAAGATGCGCAAGCTCATCTGGCGGATCTTTTAAAATCAACACCTGTTCCTGACGACGAAATCCTTGCCAATCTGGGTATTTATTTAACCTCTAAAAATTTATCTAGGTTGCTGTTTTTTTATGAAATATATCAGCAAATAATTCATACCCACGGTATTATTGTTGAATTTGGTGTGCGTTGGGGACAAAATCTATCATTGCTATCGGCGTTACGAGGAATTTTCGAGCCATTTAACAGGCACAGAAAAATTGTCGGCTTTGATACGTTTGACGGATTCAAGGGCATTTCCGAAAAAGACGGCCAAATGTGTAATTGTGCCGATGGTTCTTTTTCTGTAGCGGCTGATTATGAGAACTATCTCAGTGCGGTTTTAAGCTTGCAGGAACAACTTAACCCGATCTCTCATCTTAAAAAATTTGAATTGGTTAAAGGTGATGCCGTTGACACCATTCCGGCTTATTTTAATCAGCATCCCGAATCAATCATATCCTTAGCGATTTTTGATTTTGATATTTACAAACCGACAAAAGTCGCTTTAGAAGCTGTAAAATCAAGAATTTTTAAAGGCAGTATTTTAGTTTTTGATGAACTATGCGATGATATTTTCCCGGGTGAGACGGTTGCTCTTATGGAGACCATCGGCATATCAGATTTGCGGATCAAGCGTTTTCCAATGACAGCAAGAATTTCATATGTGGTGATAGACTGATGAACAAAGATTGCGTAAAGATCAGAAAAAATATTTTGGAAATCTCTTATGAAAGTGGCCATGGGCATATTCCCACTTGCTTTTCAATTATTGAGATGCTCTATGCTCTTTATAATTTCATGAAACACGATCCCTCTAATCCAAGCTGGGAGGAAAGGGATTTATTTGTGCTAAGTAAGGGGCATGCGGCATTGGCTCATTATGCTGTCCTGGCCCATCATGGTTATTTCCCAATAGAAAATGTTAAAAGGTTTGGCCTGTGCGGGTCAGATTTCGGTTGCCATGCCGACAGGCACAAGGTCCCCGGTGTGGAAGTTTCAACAGGGTCTTTGGGGCATGGGGTGAATGTAGCGCTTGGCATGGCTTTGGCCGAAAAAATAAAAGGAAGAAGTACAAGAGTTTACACTCTAATAGGTGATGGCGAGAGTAACGAGGGAACAGTATGGGAAAGTATGATGGTGGCCGATAATATTGGATTACCTGATTTCACCGTTCTGTATGATAACAACATGTCTCACGGCAGAGGGCTTCAAATAAAGAATCCTGTTGAAAAATTCGAAGCTTTTGGGGCGTTGGTTCATGATGTAGACGGTCACAATATTGATGAGATAACCGCGGCACTTGATACACCAAGTGATCGTTATAAGGTCATTGTATGTAATACTACCAAGGGATATGGCTCCACACTTTTGACCGAAAACCACTATGCTTGGCATCGGAGATCCCCCAATGATGATGAGCTTCAAGAGATGATAGGTGAGTTGAATGCGCGGGCAATTTAAAAACACGGTGATGGATCTTGCCACGAAGGACGATTCCATTGTCATGATTCTTGGAGATGTAAGTGTTTATCTTTTTCGGGACTATGCCGAGAGATATTCGAATCGTTTTTACAACATGGGAATTTGTGAAAATACGCTAATCGCAGTGGGGGCCGGCCTAGCGGCCCGCGGTTTGACTCCTTTCGTTCATACAATCGCCCCATTCGTGACCGAACGAAGTTATGAGCAGATAAAACTTGATATGTGCTACAACCATTTGGGTGTTAACATAGTATCCTGCGGGGCAACTTTTGATTACGCTTGGGACGGTGCGACTCACCATGCATATACGGATTTAGGTATCTTGCGTCAACTACCAGGCATGGAGGTGTTGCAACCTGGGTCTAACAAGGAAGCAAATGAACTAGTTCGGCAGTGTTATAACAATGGCAACCCTACATATTTTCGGCTATCCGACAACCCTCACGAGATTGATCTGCCAGTTGAATTTGGTAAAGGTGTTGAGGTCTTTGCTAAAAACGCTCCACTAACTGTTGTTACCGGGGGCCCAATACTAGAAAATGTCCATAAGGCAGTGATGGATTTAGATGTCAACCTTCTTTACTTTAATACAATTTCTCCTATTGATCGTGAATTAATAGAAAAATACCGGAACACAACATTCCTGGTTATTCATGATGCAACTGGGTTGTGGGAGGCGGTAAACGAGATCCAGGGCCTTTCCGTTTACTATCACGGTTATTTCCGAGAATTTATGGGGTGCTACGGAACGGTGCATGATATTCGCAAAGAATTAGGGCTGGATATTGAAGGTATCCGTACTACAGTAAATACGAGGTTAGAAAATGAGTGATTTTTATCGCGGTAAAAAAGTGTTGGTAACTGGCGGAACGGGGTTTATCGGTACTCATTTTGTTGAAGAGTTGTTGCAGCAATCTGCTATGATTCGTGTACCAATTCATCAACGTCCTTTAAAAATAAATAATCAAGAGATTGAAACAATCCCCGCCGATCTTGCCTGTCTTGAGGACTGTCTTAAGGCTTGTGAAGATGTCGATTACGTGATCCATGCCGCTGGTGCTGTTTCTGCCGCCGGGATTACGGTAACGAATCCCATGTCGGCGATTTCAACGAATCTTATTTTAACGGCACGCATTCTTGAGGCGGCCATGGAAAAGGGTGTGAAACGAATTTTGATTTTTTCGAGTGGAACAACGGCGTATCCCCTGGCAGATTACTCTATTAAAGAGGAGGAAATGTGGACAGCTCAACCGCCGCCGATTTACTTCGGATACGGCTGGATGAGGCGGTATCTTGAACTTCTGGGGCAATTTGTAACATCTAAATCGTCAATGGGAGTGGCTATCTGCAGACCGACAGCTGTCTATGGTAGGCATGATGATTTTGATCCAAAAACGAGTCATGTTATACCGGCGCTGATTCGGCGGGCTGTGTCAAAAGAGAATCCCTTTATCGTCTGGGGAACAGGCGAGGAAATTCGTGATTTTTTGCATGTAACCGATCTCGTACGAGGTTGCCTTTTGTTGTTGGAAAAGCATGCTGTTTGTGATGCCGTAAACATTGGTTATGGAGAAGCGGTTTCCATTAAACAACTGGTTGAAATTATTTTGAAGGGTGCAGGACATGGCGTGGCGGATGTACAATTTGACGACTCGAAGCCAACAACAATCCCCATGCGGATGGTCGATACAACAAAAGCCAAGGACATCCTTGGCTTTTATCCGGTAATGCCCTTGCCGCAGGGACTTGAAGATACATTGCAGTGGTACCTAAAGCAATTAAGTGGCCAAACCGTTTTTGCAGGGACAGCTTCATGAAGTCATTAAATACTCTGTCAGATGATTCTCATTTTCAGAAAACAAATCTGTACAATACATTTAAAGAGCGTCCCCTCGGCTTTATAGACGCCGGTGCAGCCGGTGGTGTTCATCCCCTGATTATGCCGGTGGCTTCTCTAGTCCACTGTACATGCTTTGAGCCGGATCCAGAGGCCCATGAAAAGCTTCTACGAGATTCTCAGAAAAATGAGGTCTTTGCTAAGTTTTCATTATTGGACACGGCTTTGGGGAAAGAAGAGACGGATGATGCCACGCTCTATTTGACAGCAAGTCCCGTTAATTCATCCCTCCTCAAACCCCGTAGAATGCTTGTTGACCGTTATGGGATCAAGGGGTTTAACCTGGAGAGAGAAGTGAATGTCCGGACAGAACCTTTAGATAAGATTGTGTTTAAAAATAAAGAGAGCGGGGAGAACCCTGGTGAATTTATTAAACTTGATTGCCAGGGTGCGGAGTATGATATTTTAAAGGGTGGATTAAGGACATTGAATGAACAATGTGTTTCCCTTTGGTGTGAAGTTGAATTGTTCCAAATGTATGAGGATCAAAAAACTTTTTCTGAACTTGACATTTTTTTACGTGAGAAGGGGTTTCGGCTTTACGGATTTTATCCGAATTATATTTCAACCAAAAAAATAGATCGAAAAGCGTTTGACACAGAGGAAAGGATAATCTGGGCGGATGCACTTTACTTTAAAGATCCTTTGGCTGAGTCAAATAGGGATAAAAACTTTACAAAGAGGCAACTTGATGTTCTTCTTTTGACAACAATCTTGACAGGATTCTATGATTTTGCTTTGGAATTGATTGCATCCTTTTATAAAGCCGATTCAGATGGAGATTTGCTAGTTGATGTTGTTATGACATTGGCATCGAATCGTAAGGACATGTTTGAGAATGATTTGATGAAATTAATAAGTGATTGTCAGAAATCTCCAGAAAAAAGTTATCTTGTAGCAAAGAAATTTATTGATTCCCACGCATCTAATAGTAATTTAGATTATATCAAGCTTTGAAGATTAATAGTAAAACTAATGGAAAGGAAATAGGATGATCGAAGAAAGTATATTGCAAAGTTTTGTTGGAAAAGATGTACTTGTAACGGGTGGAACAGGCCTTATTGGGCGACAAATAGTTAAGATTCTCTGTGACGCTGGAGCAAACGTAAAGATTGTTTCTCTTGATCGTGTTGAAGTTGATAAAAGAGCAATTCATATTATCGGAGATTTGGCTGAATTTTCTTTTTGTAAGGACGTTACAAAAGGGATTGACTTCGTATTTCATCTTGCTGGAATTAAAGGGTCTGCAAAAGTTTCTACGACAATGCCTGCGGCTCATTTTGTGCCAACCATGATGTTTAATACTAATGTGCTTGAGGCTTGTCGGCAGAACCATGTGAAAAAATTTGTTTATACCAGTTCAATCGGGGCTTATTCCGCTGGGGAAGTTTTTAAAGAAGAGGACTATAATATTAACTCAGAACCAATGGATTTAGCCGGTTGGGCAAAAAGGATGGCGGAACTTCAAATTCAGGCCTATAAAACTCAGTACAAGCTGGATAATTTTGCTGTGGTCAGACCTTGCAATGTATACGGACCCGGAGATAATTTTGACCCGGAGAATGCTATGGTCATCCCAAGCCTCATGTATAGAATCTATAAAAAAGAAGATCCTGTCGTGGTATGGGGAGATGGTTCGGCCATACGTGACTTTGCGTTTTCTCGAGATGTTGCCGAAGGAACAATCCAAGCCTTGTATCATGGAACAAGGGGAGAATTTGTTAACCTCGGCTGTGGAGGAGATGGTATAACTATCAAGGAACTTGTGGAGGCATTGCATAGTTTTTTAGATTTTAATTATAAATTCGATCCAGCCAAACCTTCTGGATTTCCGAAGCGCGTTATGGATATTAGCAGGGCTAAAGAGTGGATTGGATATAAACCTGATACTTCCTTGGTTGAAGGCCTTAAAGAAACATGGGAATGGTTTGTTAATAATCAGGATGAGTATTTAAAGAAGAAAAATTATTTTACCGGAGACAATTAATGCTCAATATTGAAGAAACAAAACTCGTTAATGTAAAGCTCATCAAGCCCTCGGTTTTTGAAGATTTTCGAGGTGAATACATAATGACCTATAATGAAGAGCAATATTGCAAAGATGTTGCTGATATTAAGTTCGTAGAGGATGACATCTCTGTTTCAACAAAACATGTTCTCAGGGGGCTCCATGGTGATTCAGAAACATGGAAGCTTGTCTCCTGTTTGCATGGGAATTTTTATTTGGTAGTTGTTAATTGTGATGAAGAGTCCTCTCTCTTCGGTCAGTGGCAGTCTTTTACCCTGTCTGCACGTAATCGGCACCAGGTGCTTATCCCGCCTAAACATGGAAATGGTCATGTGGTACTTAGTGATAGTGCCATTTTTCATTACAAGCAGTCAAATTATTACAATCCTGATGCTCAGTTTACCTATATGTGGGATGACCCTCGATTCCAAATCTGGTGGCCTATAAAAAATCCAATTCTTTCACAGCGTGATGAGTTCGGTCATTTTTTTAAATAGGTAATAGCTCTCCGGTGGCAACCCAAACTTACGAGGTCAGGTTGCCTATAGCGTCTATTTAGGCATAGTTAATACATGTAGATGGGAGGGTGTTTAATACTGGTCACAAAAACTGAGAATGATTTAATGAGACTTATAAGTGATTACCAGAAATTCCCAGAAAAAAGTCACCTTATGACAAAGTTATTTTGTTCAAGATGTTGCCCGACGTCCAAGGTGCTGGCATTTGTTTAGCTTGTGCTTTGATATGTTTGGTTGTTATGATAAGTACTCAAAAAATAATTGGAAGAAACCAACAAATACGAAAAAGGACTATGTAAAAATGGCAACTATCCTCTTTATCCATCCGGACTCTGAGAGTCTTGGAGTTGAGTATCTGATGGCCATTCTCAGCAAAAAAGGACACCAGGTTGAGCTCGTTCTATACAATGTCGAAGATTTTAGCGTTGGATTGTCTGAACAGCACTTGTTGTATAACAATGTAGTCGTACAGTCTGCAACCAAATGTAACCCCCATTTTGTTGCATTTTCTTGTATGACAGAAAAATTTCTGTTTCAACTCGAATGTTCCAAATTCGTCAAACAGGCATTGCCTCAAGTCATCACAGTGTTTGGTGGCGTTCATGTGACGGCTGTGCCTGAGTACGTTCTCAAAAACGAAAGCGTTGACGCCGTGGCAGTCGGCGAAGCCGATATATCCTTTCCCGCTTTCGTAGGTGCTTGTTCCATTGAGGGCAATCGTGCCGCATTACCCGAGACTCCTGTCAAGGGAATGGTCTTCAAGAAAAACGATGAGTTTATAGGTGCATTTGAGGAAGGAGACCTTCTGGATCTTGATGCTTTGCCTTGCCCAAGCAAACAACCATTCTACTCAGCTATGGGGTTCTTTTCTCAGCCATACTGGATTATGGCTTCACGGGGATGTCCCTACAGTTGTTCATATTGTTTCAATTCAACGATTCGAGAAATGAGAGGTAAGAATCTGGTTCGCCATAGATCTGTTGATAGCCTAATCCAAGAACTTCTACGGGCGAAAGGGCGCTTTCCTATCCCTTATGTTGCTTTCCTGGATGACTGTTTTATCGCCAAAAAGAAATGGACGTTAGAATTTTGCGAGAGCTATCGAAAGACAATAGGTCTTCCATTTGCATGCACAGCGATTCCGCAATATCTTGATAAAGAGAGAGCCCTGGCGTTGAAGGACGCAGGCTGCTTCCTCGTTCAGATGGGGGTACAATCGACGAATTCCGATGAAGTATGCCAGAAAATCCTGCATAGAGAGTCAGATAACCAGAAGATTGCCGATGCGCTTGATCTCATGAGGGATCTCGGTATTCTCGTACAAGTTGATCACATGTTGGGTATTCCAGGTGATACTCTACAGAATCAGGAGAAAAGCTTACTCTTCTACAGCAAGCACCCTCCCCATCGTATCAGTGTCTTTTGGCTTCGCTACTACCCTCGAACGCCGATCATGAAAACAGCTATAGCCAATGGGGCGTTAACAGAAGATGATGTGGAAAACATTAACAAAGGGGAGCGCCCATCAAAGGGCAGTGTCTATCAAAAGGGAAGTATGAAACAGCCCCGCCCGTTTTATAGCATCGCCTTTCTGCTTAACTACCTGCCTCTTCTGAACAAAGCAGCGATTCGCTTTCTTGTCAGAACCGGCCTTTATAAAATGTTTTGCATTAATAACTATTATTTTTCGACGCTACTTCCGCTATCGGTCATCGCACGTTTGAGTAAGAAGGATTTAATCCTACAGAGCAAACGTCAAAGGAAGCGGGTGAAAGGGCATCGGCGATTTGACTATTAGAAACTAACGGTGGTAATCTTGCCTGGGATTTGTCTTTTTATGAAGGAAATCAATTTTTTACAAAATCGGATGATTAATTGTACGCTTGGGCTGTTCGTGCCGGTGATGTTGCAGTTCCAGTCTCAAAACTAGCCACGATGCTCCTTTTTCAAAAGTTTTTTTTAAAATAGGTAATGATCACTGGTGGAAATCCAAATTGTAGAGAAAGAACTGACTATCGGTGGTAATATAAAGGAGCCTATCTTAAAGGGGTGGGTTATTGAATATGGAAAAACTGGCGGGTAAAAAAATATTATCGATAGAAGACTTGGCTTATCTCTTTGACGTTCAAAAAAAAGATCTGGAATCGTGTTGTGCGGATGTATATAAAGAAGAAAATTTTATTTATGAAATTCCAAGTCAATTTGAACGAAATCGAATTTTACTTGAGGTTTTCAAACGGTTGGATTCCGATTTGCCTGTGGCTGGCAAACATAGAATTGACGATTGGCGTGACGGGTGGCGTGAAAATCTTGAAGCGTTTAAAGCAGACACTTCAAATATGAATTCATTAATTCCATATTATTTTACTAAAAATACACCCATGAGATACTTGCGGGATTTTATTACACCTAAATCAGATTTATTCGTTTTTAATATTTTAGATATGCTGAGGCGTTTGATTTTTTCTAAATATTTTGAGAAATGTGAAAACATATATGAGTTTGGCTGTGGTACTGGTCACAATTTAGCATGTTTTGCTCAAATGGCTCCTCACAAAAAGTACTTTGGGTTTGATTGGGCCGAAAGTTCTCAACAGATATTGTTTTTACTCAACAAAACATTCAATTGGGAAATAACCGGGGGCAAATTTGATTTATTCTCTGAAAAATTTTCTTTGTCGATTTTGCCAAAATCCGGGGTCTTGACTTTTTCAGCTTTAGAACAGGCCGGTGACAAATTTCGGCCCTTTGTTAATTTATTGTTAAGGGAAAAACCAATGATCGTTGTTAATATTGAGCCACTTGATGAACTATATGACGATTGTAACTTGCTGGATTATTTAGGGGGAAAATATCAAAAGAAAAGAAATTATTTGACAGGTTTCTTAACATATTTAAGTGAACTTGAAGACAAAGGGAAAATTGAAATTCTGAGAGTTACCCATAACCAGTTCGGAGATACTTTTTTTGACGGGGCATCGTATGTGGTATGGCGCCCACTTTAAACTTTAGTCAAGTATAATAGAGAAACTCGGGATCAAATATGATTATAACCAGGACACCTTTTCGTATTTCCTTTTTTGGTGGCGGCACAGATTACCCAGTATTTTATAAAGAGCATGGTGGCGCCGTATTAAGTTCGTCGATAAACAAATTTTGTTATATTAACTGTAGATATTTGCCGCCTTTTTTTGATTATAAATATCGTATTCGTTATGCAAAACGCGAAGAAACGGAAAGTATTTCTCAAATCCAGCACCCCACCGTAAGGGAATGTCTTAAATTGTGTAATATCGACAAAGGGATAGAAATGGTGCATACTAGCGATATTCCGGCTCGTTCTGGTGTCGGGTCAAGCTCTTCTTTCACTGTCGGGTTTCTAAATGCCCTTTATGCACTGCAAGGTAAAATGACAACAAAAAGGCATTTAGCGCGTGAAGCAATTTATGTTGAACAGACGATGGCTAATGAAAGTGTTGGTTCACAAGATCAAGTCGTTGCTGCATTTGGCGGGTTAAACAAAATTGAGTTCGGAGGAGAAAGAGAATTTTTTGTAAACCCTATGACTATTTCGGAAGAGAAGAAAAGGATTCTCCAGGATAATTTATTATTATTTTTCACGCGTTTTCCCAGGACAGCATCAGACATTGCGGGTGAGCAGATAAAATTAACTCCTCAGAGAACTAGAGAGCTTAAAGAAATGAAAGGGCTTGTCGATGAGGCTTGTTCAATTTTGAATGGCAGTATGAAAAACATAAACGATTTCGGTAGATTGCTTCACGAGTCTTGGATGATTAAGAGGGAGCTTACTAACATTATATCCAATGGCGCGATCGATGATATTTATGAAACAGCATTGAGTGCAGGTGCGATTGGGGGCAAACTTTGCGGTGCTGGGGGTGGCGGGTTTATTTTATTTTTTGTTCCTTTGGAGAACCAG
>SDBT01016634.1_pt1 | contig 11639 bp, 6 predicted proteins | sample 2277101 | NCBI WGS metagenome assembly SDBT01 (sample SAMN10404973, study PRJNA504765) | marine sediment metagenome | isolation source: marine sediment core GS10_PC15, 103 cmbsf | place: Arctic Ocean: Southern Knipovich Ridge | collected 2010
CCTGTATCTCGTCGGCAGTGGTGTTGACCTCTCTGATTCGCTCGGCGACGGATACGGCTACGTCATCCGTGACCGACTGGAGCTGGGCGATGGCCTTCAGACGTTCCAGCCGCGTTCGCTGCAGGGCTGCCTTGTGCTCGCGGTTGCCGATGGGATACTCAAACGTCAACCCCAGGCTGTAGCTCAGGTAGTCGCCGGAGTTGAACTGTTCCTTGGCAAAGTGCCACGTATGCCCCAACCCCTGCCAGGCGGTCGAGGCGGTGAGGTCGAGTCGCGGCAGCAACTGGTTCCTGGCGACTCTGATGTTCTCGCCGGTGACGGCGATTTCAAGCCTGGCCCGCTCCAGCAGGGGGCTGTGCCGCAGGGCGGTTATAAGCTGGTCGGCCACCTTGATCTCGATTCTCGCAGTGGCGGGCTTCGTTACGGGAACGATATCGTAATCGCTCAGGACGTTGATCTGCTCGTGGGCCAGCAGCCTGGTCAACTGATGCTGGACGTCGAGGATGTTCTTTGCTGCCCGGATGAGCCTGGCGCGGCGGACCTCGACGGCGGCCTTTATCTGGTTGATCTCAACAGCGGTTGCGTCCACCTCCGCCCTGGCCTCGACCTTCCTCAGCGTGTCCAGCGTCATTTCCAGCAGCGACTTCTCCACATCGTGGTTCTTTCGGGCCTGGACCAGCAGCCAGTACACGCCGATGGCGTTGGTGATGGTCTTCTCCACGGTTTCGCGGAACCTGGCCCTGCTGATCTTCCTGTTGATCCTGGCGACACGCAGCCTGGTCAGGTTGAACCCGGGCCAGCCGTCGCGAAGCAGAGGCTGGGTTATGCTCAGCTCAAGGCTCGGCTCGTACCTTTCGCGCATCGAGGTCCATGTGGCGTCGTCCCAGGTGCGCGTCATGTCGTAGGTCAGTGACCAGTCGGCCCCGGTAATGGTCTTCTGCTTGATGCCGACGTTGTACTGGTTGATGCTGGTCCTGCCCTTACCCGCAAAGACATTCGCGGTGCGTTCGTCTGTGTAGCTCTTGGTATAGCCGGCGAATACCGTGTAGTCGAAGAAGGCCGCTGCCTCTACCATCTCCTGGCGGGAAATTTCCGGGTCGAAGCTGACCACGGCAATGGCGGGGTTGTTGGCCAGGGTCCACATGATCGCCTGTTCGAGGGTCAGATCGACGCGCGAGCGTCCGGTCTGGTTATCCTTGATCACCTTGAGGACCGGGCCGGTCGTGCCGGGCGCGGGGCGCAGAGACGGCAGGCCCTCGAGCCCCGCGCGCTTCTGCGGGCTGCGCTTGGCCATTGCCCTCTGGTAGCGGGTCAGCAGGCTGGGGTCGATCCCGCCGGGGCGCACACAGCCCCCCACGCTGGCCAGCACCACTACCAGCGGGCATATCAATGATTTTGTCCAAATCATGTATTTCCTGTTGTCGTCCATGCGCAGGCAGATCGTTGAGGTTTATTGGGTGGGGATTGGGGAGAATGGCCGATCCGTCAGGATTCCTGCGGCTCCGGAGTTGTTTTGGGCTCCTGTTCGGCGCCGACCTTTTGCAGGCCCCCGAAACCAAGCCTTGCCGCGAAGCCATAAAGCCAAACGTACATCGCGGGAACCACGATGAGCGTCAGCAGCGTCGCGAACAAGAGGCCGTAAATGATCGCCACGGCCATGCTCGCCCACCACTGGCTCGACTCGCTCTTCCACGCGATCTCCATCTGGTGGAAGTCGAAGCTCACGCCGGTGGCCATTGGCAGCAGGCCGAGTATGGTAGTGGTTGCGGTAAGCAGCACGGGCCTGAGCCTTGTTGCGCCTGCCTGGACGGCGGCCTGCACAATCTCCATTCCCTTCCTCTGCAGCCTGCGCGTGTAATCGAGCAGAACGATGGCGTTGTTGACGACTATTCCCGCGAGGCTTATGACGCCCATTCCCGTCATGATGATGCTGAAAGGCATGGTATGGACGAGCAGCCCGCCGAAGACGCCGAAGAGGCTCAGCAGCACGGTGGCCATGATTATCAGCGGCACCGACAGCGTATTGAACTGGGTGACCAGAATCATGACGATGAGGAACAGGGCCACCACGTAGGCCTTCGTGAGGAAGGCCTTGGCCTTCTGTCGCTCTTGCTCCTTGCCGGCGTAGCGGATTTCATAGCCGGGGTCCAGTTCGAGCTTGAGGCCGGCCAGCGCGTTTTGGACGTCCTTGAGCACCTCGGTGCTGAGCCTGCCCTCGGCCCCGGCGGTGAGAGTGATAACGCGTTTCTGATCGATCCTCCTGATGGTTCCCATTCCGCCGGAATAAGAAAAGGATCCGACGGAGCTTATGGGCACGAACGTGCCGCGGGGGTTGGGCACGCGGAGGCGGAGAATGTCCTCGATGTTGATCCGCTGCGACTGGGGCAGGCGGAGGGTTATGTCGTGCTCGTCGTTGAACTGGCGGTACGTGCCCACCTTGGTCCCGAAGATGTTGGTCTTGAGAAAGCGCCCGATGCGGCGGGCGCTTACGCCGGTAAGCAGCGATCGCGCCCGATCCACCTGAAACGGCAGCTCAGGCGTGGCTGCCTCGTGGTCGCTCCTGAGGTTTACCAGGCCGCGCACGCTCGCGTTCTTGATGAGATCCATGGCCCGCCGGGAGATCTTCTCGAGCTGCCTGAAATCTTCGCCCATGATCTGCACGGTAACCGCCTCGCCCGTCGGTGGGCCTGCCTGTTCCCCCTCGACCTTGATCTCGGCTCCGGGGATGTCGGCCAGCGACCCGCGAATCGCGGCAATCGCGTCGGCGGAAAGCTTCTTGCGGTCCTCGTAATCCTCAAACAGCAGCGTAATGTTGCTGAAGTGGGGCCCGCCCACCGCGCCGCCGAACGCCCCTCCGCCCCCCGACGAGCCCGCGTTGCTTAACACGTACTTCAGCTCGTACTCGGCGCGGCGCGGCTGGATCCGCCGCTCGACCTCCCTGGCAAAGCTGTCAGACTGCTGAATGCTCGTGCCTTGTGGGGCGCGGATGTTGATCACCCCGCGGTTGGGATCAAGCTGCGGGAACAATTCCTGACCGTGGTTGTACATGCCGTAAACTACGAACATACCCAGCAGCATGGCCACACTTACCGACAGCGTGAGGAACTTGTGCGAAAGGGCCCAGCCCAGCACGCGCCGATAGCCCGCGACAAAAGGATGATGCTCCTTGTCCTGCTTCTTCCTGGCCCCGCCGGAAGCAACCGAGCAGATCGTGGGGCTTATCACCATCGCGACAAACAGCGAGCAGCTCAGCGTGATCGTCAGGGTTATCGGAACGATCCTCATGAAGCTGCCCGTAGTCCCCGGCCAGAACATCATCGGACCGAAGGCCGCCAGCGTCGTCGCCGTCGAAGTGATCACAGGCCAGCCGACCTCCTTGGTGCCCATTATCGCCGCCTGCGCGCGGCCGTGCCCCATTTGCATGTGCCGGTAGATGTTCTCGACAATCACAATTGCGTTGTCCACCAGCATGCCCATCGCCATGATCAGGCCGACCAGAATCATCATGTTCAGCGTGTACCCGATCGCGTCGATCACGAGGAAGCTGATAAGCATGCTCATCGGTATGGCCAGGGCCACTATGATGGCGGTCCGCCAGCCCATGAACAGCAGGAGCACGCCCGCCACGAGGATGAACCCCGTCAGGATGTTGTTCTCGAGGTCGCTGAGCATCATGCGAATTTGCTTGGACTGATCGAGGGTGATTTCGAAGGCGACACCTTCCGGGGCGCGTGCACGGAAATGCTCCACGATGGCCCTTGCCCTCTTGACGATGGGAATGATGTTGGCGCCGGTGCGCTTCTTGACGGCGACGGTTATGGTCTCGTTGCCGTCGAGTCTGGCGTAGGATTGCCGATCCTTGAAGGTGTCTCGGATTCGCGCGATGTCCGTGAGATAGATCAGCCGCCCGTCGCGAACCGCCAGGGGCAGCATCTGGACGTCCTTGGGCTCGCCGAACTCAGCCGGCACGCGGACGTTGAACTTCATTCCGGCCGTATCGAGCCCGCCGGCGGATATGTTAACGTTCTGGGCGGGCACCACGTCCATGATCTCCGCGATGGTCAACTGGTAGGCGGCCATGCGGTCCGGGTCGAACTCGACACGTATTTCGCGCTCGAGCGCACCGAAGATGTCGCATTCAAGGACGCCGGGGACTTTTTCCAGCTCTTCCTCGAGGCGGTCGGCGATACTCTTGAGGCGGACCGGAGAGATGATCCCCGAGATGTTTATCATCATTATGGGAAACTCGGAGACGTCTATTTCCTTGATTATCGGCTCTTTGCGGTCCGAGGTGTCGGGCAGCTCCGCCTTGGCGCGGTTGACCCTGTCCCGAACGTACTGAAGGGCATCCTCGATCACCACGTTCGGATAGAACTCCAGGTTAATAAGCGACAGGCCCTCGGCGCTCTGGCTGCGCATCTCCTTGAGGCCCTTGATCCCCGCAAGCTCATCCTCCAGCTTCTTGGTCACGAACTTCTCAACCACCGCCGGGGAGGCGCTCTCGTAGGCGGTGCTGATCAGGATGTTCGGGATCGACACCTCGGGAAATGTCTCACGGGGAAGGCTGACGTAGCTCCAGACGCCCGCGCAGATGATAAAGAGGATCAGTACCGCGACAGTTGTTCTGTTCTTTATGGCCGCGTTCGTAATAAGCACCGGATTACCTCGCTTCGGCTTGCTCTGGCGCGATGCGGCCAGTGCTCGACATGGTCGATGGGGTCACGGCCTTGCGGATGCTGACCTTCTGACCCGGGCCCACATACTGGTGTCCGGAGACGATGAGCCTATCGCCATCGCGCAGGCCGGCAACTATGCGGATGCGGTCGCCCTTGATGAGCCCGAGCGTGACGTTGCGCCGTACGGCTCGTCCGTCTTCAACCACGTAAGCGGCGTGGCCTTTCTCCAGTGGGATGACAGCGGCCAGCGGCACCATGATGACGTTCTTCAGAATTCGTCTGGTGAGGTGTACTCGGACGATCTGGCCGCTGCGCAGGGCGCGTTTTCCGTCCGGGGCTGTTCCGGGGGTGTTCTTCACTTCGAGTTCGACGCGTGTCGTCAGGGCCTCGGGATGTGCAAGCTCGCTGATATACTTTATCTCGCCCACGAGCCGGCGGTCATCGTTCGGGCCGATAAAGATATTCTCCTTTCGGTGCTTCTTGATGAAGGGCACGTCGCGCTCGGGCACGTGCACGACCACCTTGGCCGTGTCGATGTCCACGATCTCGGCGACGCATTCGCCTACACTCACGTACTCTCCTTCTTCCTTGGGCAACCGGTTCAGCATGCCGCTGACGGGCGCTTTTATGACGGCGCGCTTCAGCTTGGAAGCGGCGGTTTTGAACGCAGCCTTGCTGGTGAGCCAGCGGGCATTGACCTGGTCCAGCTCCGTCGGCGTTGCCAGACCGCGATCGTGCAGCTTCCTGACCCTGGCCAGGTCCGCCTTATCAAAGTCCTGCTGGGCGTTTGCTCGGTCGTATTCGGGCTTGAGCAAGTCGGTGTTGAGGTAGATCAGCTCCTTGCCGGCCTTGTAGCTGACGCCCTCCTGGCAATCGAATCGCTCGATAGTCGCGGCGACCTCCGCGCAGACCTTGACCACGCGGTTCGGCTCGACCACGCCCGGCAGGAAGAACGTGTCGACAAACTCGCTGATCGGCTCGACGGTCCGGACCGTTACGTTGACTGGCCTCGCTTTTGCGGGCGGTTGCTGCTTCTTCTTCTTGCACCCGGGTGTGACAAGCGCGGCGCCCAGGAGCACCATCCCTGCCAGAATCGTCGCTGCAGCACCGGCACCAGTGCGGGCGGGTCCCTCGGTCTTGATTGTTCCCATTGCTTCGGTCATCAGATGGATACTCCCGTCAGGTTGCCTTATCCTGGCCGGCGCCGGCGGTGAGGCTGGCCAGCAGCCCGCACTTAAACTCGCTGAGAAAGTTCTCGTCGACGCCCACTCCCGTCTTGATAATGGCCTGTATCGTCAGCCCGTCCAACATCGCCATGATCCCGGTTACCACCCACTGGGTATCGAGTTCGCGGCGAAACTCGCCCGAGTCGACGCCCTGCGCGATGATGGCGCCGATCCGCTTGCGCCAGCGAGCGTACATCTGCTGAAAGGTTGCCGCCAAGCCACCTTCGCGGTGCTCGCGGGCGGCCGTGGCCCAATACTCCAGAAACAGGGCACCGATCTTCTGGTAGTGTTCGAAGCTCTTGAACCAGAGGTCCAGGAATGCCTCGATCTTCCGGCTGGCGGCGATTGACTGGTCCAGAAGCGCATCGACTTGGGCCTCATCACCGGCTACGGACTGGGCGAAAAGCTCCATGAACAGGTCCTGTTTGCTGCGGAAGTAGTTGTAGATACTGCCTTTGGAGATACCGGCGTTGATGGCGATCTGCTCCATTGTGGTGGTAGCGTATCCGTTTGCACCGAAGGTTTTCTGGGCGCTATTGAGTATGGCTTGGCGCTTGTCACCGGATTTACCCGCTGGGGTCATTGTTCTACCTTAAAGTATTGTTATTGTTGGCTTTGCGCGGCAACAGCAGAGCACGTTTTGGCTGACTGACCGGTCAGTCAGTACTATTGTAGTGTTCTATCGACCCGGATGCAAGCGGAGTTGATTATTCTTTTTTTTGCGGGGCCAACGGGTATGGAACTTTCTTGCCGCTGCAATTTGCCTTGAGGCCGGGCGAATCTTAACCTTCACTTGTAGGAGCAACCGATCCGCTTGCGGCGGGCATCGGGCACAGACGCGAAACACCGGTGCTGGTGGGCCGGAGGGACGGGGATTCTTCTGGGCGCTGGCCCTTCGCCTGAATCCCACGCGCCTGGCAGTACGGTTTCAAGCCCGGCCGGACAATTCCGGCCGGGCCACTTTTTCAATTGAGATCACCTCCCAAGCCGCGCCGATGCCCTTCACTCGGCGCAAGTATTGAAGGCGGCGGTCATCTGGTATAAAATGCGCCCTGAGAGTGAGAGTCTTTTCTGGAGATTGGAACATGTCGGAAACGCCGACCGCGGAGTATCGTCAGAAGCTGGACGCACTGAAGCGGAACCTTGCCAATGTGATTTTCGGTAAGGACGAGTCACTGGACCTGCTGATAATCGCGCTTCTTGCCCACGGGTCGGTGCTTATTGAGGATGTTCCCGGCGTCGGCAAGACCACGCTGGCCAAGGCGCTGGCCCGGTCTATCGACGCGGACTTCAAGAGGATACAGTTCACGCCCGACCTGCTGCCGGCCGACATCCTCGGCTCTTCGATCTACAATCCCGTGGACGGTTCGTTCGAATTCCGCAAGGGTCCCATCTTCTGCAACATCCTTCTTGCCGATGAGATCAACCGCGCCTCGCCCCGAACGCAGTCCGCGCTGCTTGAGGCCATGAACGAGATGCAGGCCACCATTGAGGGAAAGCGATATCCCCTGCCCGGGCCTTTCATGGTGGTGGCTACCGAGAACCCCGTTGAGTTTCACGGCACGTATCCGCTTCCGGAGGCGCAGCTCGACCGGTTCATGGTGCTGGTTAACCTTGGCTATCCGCAGGCCGACGTGGAGAGGAGCATTCTGCATGCCCAGTGTGACGGCCATCCGCTCGAGAGGCTCAAGCCCGTCCTGACCAGGCAGGAGGTGGTCGAGATGCAGCAGGCGGTCAGGCGTATCCACGTGGACGAAAGCGTTTCCGGCTACATGGTGGACATCGTGGCCAGGACGCGCCAGGACCCGCGCATTCGCCTGGGGGGCAGCCCCCGCGGCTCCCTTATGCTGTTCAGGGCCTCGCAGGCCGCGGCGTTCTACGACGGCAGGGACTATGTCAGGCCCGACGAGGTCAAGAAGCTGGCCGGGCAGGTTCTTGCCCACAGGCTCGTGCTGACCTCCAAGGCCCGCTACGAGGGCACGACCAGTGCGGATATCGTTGAAGACATACTCAAGGCGGTGAAGGTGCCCACGTGAGCTGGTCGCAGTTGACATCGCAGCTGAGCTTGAGAAAACTCCTTTGGCGCGTCTGGCACTTCGACCTTACCGTCGGTGGCAGAATCTTGCTGGCGGCGATTTTTTTTTCGGGCCTTGCCGGCTGCATGACCTTCCTCGTGCCCATCTATAACATGTTCATCGTGCTGGTCTTCCTCTACGTGACGTGTTACGTGGCAAGCCTGTTGATGCATCCTCGCATCAGGATGTCGGGTTCGCTTCCGGAAAAGGCAATGGCGGGCCAGCGTGTGGACGCGGAGTTTACGCTGACCAACAGATCCCGCCTGCCGGTGTTCGATCTGTCGCTGCTGATGTTCTCGCTGCCTGAGGGGCTGAGGCAGACCAGCGCGGATGCGACGCTGGCCAGGCTGGGCCCCAGGCGGTCGTGCAGGGTCGCCTATGAGCTGCTGCCCCTCAGGCGAGGCCAGTACGAGCTGGACGACCTGTACGCCTACAGCACCTTTCCGTTCAATCTCTTCAGGCGTCTGGGAACGACTCGCCGCATGGGCTCGCTGCTGGTGTTGCCCAGCTTCTCGCCGCTGCAGCGGGTTGACGCGGCTATGTCGTTCCGTTACCAGCCGGGCGGCATCGCCTTCAGCTCGAAGGTGGGCGAGTCGCCGGAATACATCGGAAGCAGAGAGTTCCGCCCGGGCGACTCGCCTCGCCGGATCGACTTTCGGTCATGGGCGCGCCTGGCGGCTCCCGCCGTCAAGGAGTACCAGGAAGAGTACTATTGCCGCGTCGCGCTGGTGCTGGATACGTTTGTCGAGCCCCGCAGGAAGGCCCCGGCCACCGGCTTTCCCGACCTGGAGGCTGCGGTCTCGCTGTCGGCGGCAGTGACTGAAGCGCTGTCACGGGGCGAGTTCATCATAGATATCTTTGCCGCCGGGCCGGAACTCTACGTGTTCCGCGCGGGGCGCCACACCGCGCACTTTGAGAACATCCTGGAGATACTGGCCTGTGTCGATCGCTGTCCCACCGCGCCGTTCGACGTGCTTGGCCCGGCGGTGGCCGGTGAGCTTAACAGCATATCAACGATTATCTGCCTGATGCTTGACTGGGATGAGTCTCGCCGCCAGTTCGTGCTGGCCGCCGCGGAGGCCGGCTGCAGGACAAAGGTCGTGGTCATTCGCGACGGCGAAACGACCCTGCCGATATCCGACGATGAGAAATGGGCCGGGCCGATTGCCGTGTGCCGGCCGGAAGACATTACTTCAGGCAGGGTGCAGGAGATATGACGCGCCAGAGGACAATTGCGTTCCTTATGATGACGACCGTCTGCGCGACGGTGTGGTACATGACCGGGGGCATGATCTTTCCCGCCGTGATATGGGTGGTGACGCTGGTGGGGCTCAGCAGGCTGGTGACCGTGGACGTCTCCAGGAGCACGAGGCTGGTCGGGACGCTGATCGCGACGATGGCCTTCGTAGTCGTCTCGAGGGTCGCCCCCGAGGATCCGAACGAGGCATATCCCCTGTCAGCCGTCACTCTTACGTACGTGGTGGCGTGGTACTTCATGGTGTTGATGGCCGGGGTGTTCTTCGTCCGCCGCCGGGGGCACATGCCCAGAGCCTTCCCGCTTTACGCCATAATTGCCCTCATCTGCGCGGGCAACGTGTTCGTGGAACGCGATCAGGACAGGGTCTACATGCTGGTGGCCATGGCCATGGCGGCGATGACGGCGCTCTATTTTGCGGCCGAGAGACGGTACCTGGATGGACGGCAGGGAAGGGAATCTGTGGCGCCCAGGACAGCGGGCTTCTTCGTGCTGCTGATTGCCATGATCGCCGCGGGCGCGGTCAACACGATCATATATGTCCATCAGTACGACATCAACCGGGCCCTGGGCTATCTGGCTGCACGGCTGTACACCGGCAGCGTGATGGGTTTCTCCGAGGAGGCCCGGCTGCGACAGATGACGTACTTGAAGACGTACGGCGCCAAAGAAACGGCGCTTCGGGTGTATTCGCGCCGCGCGCCGGGTTATCTGCGTGGCGGGGCGTATGTTCGGCCCATGAGGAAGCGGTGGTACATGGCCGAGGGCAGGACGGAGCTCAAGCCGAGCGGGCGCAGATTCGAAGGGATAGGGCCGCCCGCCGCCGGCAGGGAACTGTTCGCGCTGGGTGATGACGGATTGCCCCGCTGGGAGGCGTTTGAGATCTATCCGGTCAAGCTGTGGGCCAAGTCCGTGTTCTGTCCACACGGCACAACGGTTATCAGCGCGCCGACCGACAAGCTGGAGATTGACGAATGCGGCGCGGTTAGCGCGCCGAGCCCATTGGTGGGGATGAGCTACACGGCCTTCGTCCCCGCCAGGGGAAAGGCCGACAAGGTCTCCCCGGAGGCCCGCATAAGCTGCTCCCTGGTGCCGGACGAGATGGACGAAGGTATCTACAAGCTGGCCGACGACCTGTTCAAGGATTGCCGGACCACCGCGGAAAAAATCGCCGCGGTCGAGAAGTATTTCACCAGCAATTATGAGTACAAGTTGGGCATCTGGATTCCGCCGGGGAAGGATCCGATGACTTACTTCCTTCTGGAACGCCCCGCGGCGCACTGTGAATTCTTCGCCGCCGGCGCGACTCTGCTGCTCAGGTTGGGAGGCGTACCCGCATATTACGCCAGTGGGTTTGTGGTGACCGAGCGGAGCCCCTACGGCGGATACTGGATTGCCAGAAACGCCGATGCCCACGCCTGGGTCGAAGCCTGTGACGATAATGGCCGCTGGGTAACGGTCGAGCCGACCCCGCCAGGTGGGATTCCCTCCTCGGCGGGGCGCAGCGGCACCTACTACCTGTGGGACAGCCTGAAGTTCAGCATTAGCCGGTTCATGGCGATGCTGCGGCAGGGGGGCATATCAGCCCTGGGCTCGTGGTTCCTCAGCCGCCTGGGGGATTTGGTCCGCGCGGTATCTACCATGCAGGGCCGACTGATTGTCAGCATCTGCCTGGCGGGCCTTGGCGGCTGGCTTGTCCTGCGGCGGCTTAGGAGGCCCAGGCGCCGGCCCATGGATCCGATGGTGGAGAGGCTGCAGCATCTGCTTGGGCGGATGGACCGGCGGGTGAGAGAGTTCGTGGCCGTTCGGCCCCAGAGCGAGACACTCGCCCACTTTGCCAGCCAGCTCGAAGACCAGGCGCCCGCCAACCCTCCGGCGGGCGATGCGGCGCGGTGGTACCTGGCCTATGCCGCCGTCCGCTATGGGGGTCACGCCGATGAGGAAGAGGCCGCCAGGCTCGAGCGCCAAATGCCGCCAAGGGTGCGGAAGCGGCGCGTCAGATCGAATGGCGGGCGGCCTGCCTGAGGGGCCCGTTCGTCGAACTCGCCGTGTGGCACATTCCCAGGGGCCGGAGAATTGTTGTGCAAAAGGCTGCGCCTGTGGTAAATTCACCTGCCGCCTGGGGTTGGGGTTTGACTTCCGACGGCAGTTGCATATAATTCGCGGACCTCAGGGAGTCTATTCCTTTGACATAGAAACAAGCTCAATAGTAGCCCAGGGGCTGGTGATCGAGACCCCGTTTTAGGAGAACGACCATGGCATCAGAATTACCGGATTATGTTGTACAAGCTCAGCCCGTTCCGCAGGAGAGCCGCGGGGCGTGGTTCAAGAACACCGCTCCGGCGTACGCAGGCATCATGCTGTGGTTCGTTTTCTGGCAATCGGTTGTGGGCGGCGACGGCGAGCC
>SDBT01016635.1_pt1 | contig 11638 bp, 9 predicted proteins | sample 2277101 | NCBI WGS metagenome assembly SDBT01 (sample SAMN10404973, study PRJNA504765) | marine sediment metagenome | isolation source: marine sediment core GS10_PC15, 103 cmbsf | place: Arctic Ocean: Southern Knipovich Ridge | collected 2010
CATGATAACTATAATATTGATTTATATGATGATCGCCTTAACCCTATTCGTAAAATTATAAAAGAAGAAACGAATAAAATAGCAATCGGCAATATTTAATAATAAATTGATTTTATGAGCCCAAATAAGTGTCCTATATATCAAGCACTTACAGAAAAACGTGTCCAAAACGTGACCTTACTGTTAATAAGAGGGACACTTTTAAAGTGTCCCTCTTCTATTTTGATGTCGTTTGATTAATCTAATCCGGTTTGTTTAACATCTAATTCAAACTATACTTCTAAAAATTATTATTTATGGTTTCATCCACTTCTGAATGAATATTTCCTGTGCTCTTGAAACATTCATTATTTGTTATGCAAAAAGTTTCCGTTGTTTTGTTTTAATCGAATTACCCTTATAATAACGGTTTGTCCAGCTTGGATTTTCAAATAAGAATGCGTGTTTCTTCTGTGCAGTATTCATACTATTCTTTATTCGCCCTGCATGATAGCGAAAATAAAAATGGTTAAATAAACGCATAAATTCCCCAAGATAAATATCTGCGACTCTCTCATTCCCTCTGATGATTAACATATTTTCATCATTGTTTTTCGTTGATGCCTTGCTAAAATTCGCCGATCCACTTATTACAATAGGATCTTTTGTTAACGGATCAATTATTAAAAATTTTGTGTGTATGTAACGTACGCGAACATTAAAACCTGTGAGCTTCTCTTTCGTCCACTGATAAAGATTCTCTTTAAGAACCGAACCAATGGATATTTGAACATCCGTATCAGCACCATATACATCATGATTGTTTCCAGGTCTTTCAAGTAATAGGTAACGCAAGTAATCTTTATCTTTTCCCAATACTTCTGCTAGAATTGGATTTATACCAAAGGCTGCAGTTAAAGCAATTGTTTGTTTTACCTTATCCATCCGTTCAGCATACCATTCTAATGCTGTTAAACTTTTGCGCGGACTGAATATTGTTGTTGTATTTTTAGCAGGTATTCCTGCTGGCTCTGGTGTTAAATCTTTTATCAATGGTTTAAGATTTTTGTTTTCTAGATCTTTCTAAAGAAGATTCCAGTATTCTAAATATTTTTCTGCAATAGAATTTATCTTAACTATATGTCCCACATTTGCTTGTCCAAATATTCCTCCTTCAGTAAAATTAGTCGATCCTGTCCACACCTGTTGTGGTTTTCCATTCTTTAACAATATTATAAATTTATTATGAGACAGATAAGAAGTATGTGTTGCTCTTGGAGTTAATAGTTTTAGTATACCGACTTTTTTTGCAATTTTAAGTGTTTTATCCCTGGGATACTCCTTCCGTGCATCATATATGATATTAACATCAACTCCTCTATTCTTTGCATTTTTAAAGGATTCTAGTACAGGTTTATAATTAAACTCATAAACTGCAGCCCTTAAGCTATATTCAGGTCCTTTGGCTTTTCCAATGAACTCAATTATAGCTTCTTCAAGTCCTCTTGATAACCATTTGTATGCTTTTCTATCCGGAATTTTATCAGGTTTATTATTTTTAAATTTACGAACGTATGCTTGGCTACCTGCAACACCTCTGTTAAAGAAGATAGCGTGCTTACCGGATTTTTCACTTTCAGTTCTTACTGTTACGTTTACAGGAAGACCATATTCAAGATTTTTAGGTTCTCCAAATACCGGGACAACACGATATGTATATTCATGATTTGGTTTTGCTGTATAATCTCCTTGAGCTCTTTTTAAAAAATTATCGATTTCATTTTCATTCCTTTTACACTTGTTGTCTATTTATCTTCTCCCTGATATCAGTCAGATTCTCTTCGTTCCATAATTCTTTTCTACGATTTTCTAAAGACAGTGTAGCATTATTCTTCCACTTTATTAATCGGATTTTATCTTTTTCAATTTCAATATTTGTTATGCCCTTTTTGTAAAGTCCGCTTCCCGAATTGAAATAACATGGTAAGGGTTCTTTACCAGTTTCTATCGGATTAATATCTCTTCCCCTTTTTCTTTCATCCCGGAGTTTCTTTTTCAATTTTTTGATATCTTTAGATAATTTCTTTAGTTTCTCGCTATCTGCAGTACTTTGTTCTTTTTCAGATTTCTTTAGCTCAACTTGTTTTTTTAACCATTCATAATATGACCGAGAAGCAAAGATGGCACGATGGGTGTGTCCACAAATGAGGATCATTTTATTATCTTTTGCCCAAGTATAGTACATTCGTTCACGATCTTTGGGAATTTGTGATTTTGTTGCTGCATAATTTTCATAACCAAATTTTCTTGCAAGAGGCTCAATTATTTTAAATACACGAACCCAGTAACGGCTAGACCAAACCTTTTTATCGGACAGTTTGTCACCTTGATGACCGTGTATTAAAAATATGTCCTTATCTAACATCACAGCTTCTGGGATTCGCGCTGGTTTATTGTCGGTCTTTTCAATTGGATCATGGAATTCAACCCAATCTATATCGTGATTCCCAAATACGCGATGGACTGAATTAGTTGGAAAACCTCTTAAAAGTTTATATATCTTTTTATCATATCTATTGCGTATCATATCAATATCAAATTGCCAAAATTCTTCAATATCCCCTAATAATATTATTGAATATCCATTATTTTTATAATATTTTAGGGCATATCTCATCGTTTCTTCATTATGAGTAAAATTATCTGCTTTCCCGCCGTCTCCCAAATGTAAATCACTAAATACTGCATATTTATCTTTAATGTCTAACGGTAGTTTTTTAATACTATTATTATCCTTGCATAAGTTGTTTAATCGGTTAATAATAGCATCATTATCCCTGGACATGAGCCCTCCTTGTAAAAAATATTATTTTTTTATATTGATTTCCTAACAGATTAATAATTACTCGATCATAGTAAATTTAATCCAAACATAATTCCCTGCGACTAGTTTCACTTCTCGAACTAAAAGACGGTCATTTAGCGTTATTAATCCAATAGTTTCCTTGTTCACCCAACCACGTAAAATCTCATGTTCAATATATCCTTCTCTTATATTTACATCTCCTATTGCTCTTATAAAATCGCCAACTTCAGGTCTTTCGGTTTTCATTCTAGTTTCATTTTCAAAATATCTAGTCATCCATGAACCATCATTATTTTGAATACCATAATAAGCAAAACCAATTTCTTCAGAAATCCAATTTGAAGATGGAATACTATATTTTTCAGTTTGATTTACTAGATCACGAACCGTTTCAATTTTGTCCCATTCTCTAACATTTAACTCAATGCCAAACTTCGTTTCAATTCTATTTTTAAGAATTATTTCTTCTTTTAGTGTGATATCTAAATCCTCAAATAAATTTGTATTTTGATTAATTTGTATGTTTTCTCGAATGACAGTTTCATTTAAAGTGCTTAATACTTCTTCGGTTAATCTTACATTCTCACTTAATGTGATAGTTTGAGCATAAATTTGCGGTATGTTTATATAACGGTTTAATCGTATAGGTTTTGAACTCTCCGCCATCTTATAGTCTAATTCACCCTTATTACGTTCATCTTTGATATAAAACTTTTGACTTGAATTAGGATTATGATAAACTATCAAATGCTTTCGGAATATAGTTTTTAGTATGTCAAATGATAAATCATAAGATTTCCACTCTCTATTCTTGTCTCTGTACTCAAATCTTATCGTTTGATATTTTTGCATTTTGTTTAATAAAGGAAGCGACCAAATTCCTCTAGAATCTGTTTCTGAGGTTATATTTTTACCCTCAATTATCATTGAGGCTTTCCCTAAAGTAAAAGGAATGTATCCTTCATCATCTTCAATTCTAATTTCTCCATTAATAAACTCAGGTAATAAAGAATTATATATTAATAGAGACATTAAACATAAATAAGTGATGATTCTTACCGTTAAAGGCATTTTACCAAAATTCTTTGATATTATTGCTTCAAGAAATGTTACGCTCATGATACTGCTCCTATTATTTTATTTTTGCAAAAAGATAGAAAAATTTTAAAAAACAAACTGTTGATTAATCCTTTTTAAAATTCATAAATAACTAGCAAATTGACGTAAACCACTCAGGTACCTCAATACTGTTATCTATATAAAACTGTTCTAATCGTTTATAGCTTTTGCTACCTATAGACAATCCTAAAAAATTCAGTGCATTCCCACCAAGGAAATCTTCTAATTCTTGATCTGAAAAGAGGTCTCCATCCTTTAATACTTCAATATATCTTTCTTTAAAAAGTTTATACTTTTTGACCCTTCTTAATACATGCCAATCAGTACCATAAAGCAATCGTTTTTTTACTCTGGGGAAGTCTTTACACATTTCCTTGTAATCTGATTTAAATTTTTTAAGATACTTTTTTATTACAACTCTATGATGTGAGACATCAGTGTATAAATGATCATAATCTGATAGCATTTTACAGATATCCTTAACCCAAGTTATTTTACCATTGTATCCTTCAGCTGTATACCAACCAAAATGCGCTAAATTCAAATGAAGGTTTTTATATTTATCCTGATTTAATACTTCACGCCAATATATAGCTTTTCCAAAATGGAAACTGGCTTTTGGATAAGATTCAATACCATACATTCCGCAATGCGTTGTAATAGGCACTTCATTTTCAACACAATAATCGTATAATTCTGACAATACTTCATCATATTCCTCACCTTTGAATAAGTATTGCATTTTTTCATTGCGAATAGCAATTCTTTTACGCTCATTAGTAACCGAACCATTATTTATTGGTTTATATCCAAGCGAGTTATACAATTTTACGCCTATAAAACCTTTGTTCGCGATGGCGTCTTTAACAAGATTTAAAGAACCATATTTTTCCAATTGTCCATCAGGGTTATTTAGTCCTTTGTTAAAAGCTATTTCTCGAGCAGGATCATAGGGAGCAAAAGGATGAATTTTGCCTTTATGATGTAAAACAACTTCTTTGTATATATAATCTATTTGATCTTTAATTGCGTTATCGCTACTATTATTAAACCAATATTCATAATCTATCATCAGCGGAATATATAATTCAGTTTCCTTCCAATTATTAACTAAATCATTCGCATTATCTTTAGCATTTTTTGACAAAGAGTCTTCCCACTCTGATAATTGTTGTCCAATTCCTAGACCGAGTAATTTCAGTACTATACTGTAAATTTTACCTTTCCATCCTATTTTTAGTACTCTAGTGATACATCTTTCACGCATTCTTCGTGCGATATAGGCAAACAGAGCAGGACCTCCAAAAAAATTTAAAAGATACTCAAGATTTAGAAATTTTCGTTTTTCGGTTCTCCTAGAATTAAGATATCCTTCTATCGGTATATCCATTGCATTAAATATGTGAGTGTGGATGTCTATGATTGGTTTCATTTTGCACCTATGGAATAGCCAGTTACAGCTGCGCCCGCTGCCACAGCCAGCCAAACGGCTGCTTTGTCAGGAAATAAGCTTACTTTGGGCGGATTCTTTAGAGTGCTTATGTATTCTTTGGTAAGCTCTTCATACTTAGCTATACCGTAATCGAGGCCATCCTTGTAGGCAACAATTTTTTCATCCTTTAAGGAGTCAATTGAAGCTTGTAACTCAATAACTTCTTCTAAAGTCAAGTTAACTTTTTTGAAAACTTCCTTCTGCTCGAGTAGATTTTGAACTTCTTTACGATCGGCAATGAAGGAGCTAACTAACTGAATTGGCATCTGGAACATTGTAACAGGCAAGTGGGTCTCGGGGTGTTCGAGAGTGGCAACACCCATAAGAGTCTTTTTGAATTTAGGGAACGTTAATTTGATCTCTTCTACGGTTTCATCTGGCTGAAACAGCTGGGCTACACGTATTACATCTTTCTCTCCTTCTATCTCAAGTTCAACTATTCTGCCATTGAGACTATCAACACTTGAGCGAAGCTCAGTTTTCTGTATAATCAAGGAGTTGACAATGACATCCAAACTATCACTCGTTTTCTTAATCGTCTCAAATTTTGCTTGGTAATCACTCAAGTTCTCTTCTGCACGCTGGATTTTTTCCTTAGCATCGCCCCAGAAAATGTAGCCCATCAAAGCGAAGGCAACCCAAAGTACTACAAGAATTATAATAATATTTTTCATATGTCAAACCTCCAGTTTATTATCATCCCATAAAGTAAATCCAATCGTTTCAGCATAAGATTTCACAAGGTCAGAATTACCCTGCACCATTTTATAATGAACGACAGAACCGTTTTCTACAGGATCATGCAAACGGATATACGTGTCGAAGCCATGGGCTTGTAATTCCCAAAGTAGCTGCTTGACCATATTGCCAGAGTCTCTTTCCATTTTAATAAACTGTGAAACGTTGTACGCTTGTAATTCAATAATTTGTTGTTGTGTTAACATATTCTTTTCCTCATGAACACTATTTATGTTAATTAATTGCAATCCAGTATCAGTAATGATACGTTGCCAAAATGAATTATCGGGTGCTGGATCACTTTTGTCTGTTCGCACATTGACATGCCCAATTACACCTTCAAAATCCGCTAGCTTCTCTCCATGAAAGTCAAGATAGTCACTAGGCAATTGTTTCTTGATATTGAATTCTTGACACAAATCATTGATTAGGGCAACAACTGAATCAACCTGAGCGTCTTCGTACTTATCAAAATACCTGTATCCCCGATAATCCTTTTCATTGTCAAATACCTCGGATCGATTTTTCCGAGTTCTTTCACTAATTCTGTCAAAGCAATATAGGTTTCCATCAGATTCGATTAGGCCACCCTCACTTGCAATCTCGATACCTATAAAACGTTTTTCGAATTGAAGTTTTTGCTCCCTTGGCCATTTCAAGCCAAATTGCCACGCCCAGGCATGAGGATCAAAAACTTCGTGAATAGTTCCGTCTCTCGCAATCAAGTAAGCCGTCCCAATAATATGACCATCATCCCTCCACCATCTAAATGTTGAACGTGCACTTCCACCTACGGTATGATGCAAAGCAATTCCAGTCTTAGGCCTTCCAGAATGAAAATATTCACCATTTGGAAGTCTTAAATTTCTATTGATATTTTCTAAACCCATCTAAGATTATTTAAACAAAATTTCCGTACAATTTTTCAAATATTTTTTGGTCATTGTTTTCTCATCCGCTAAATAGATTAACTACTTAGAGATTAAATCTCCAAGTTCTTCAAATGTAAACTCCTTTGTTAAATATAGTACTAGATTTGGATCTTGACCCACACTACCTCTGATTTCCCCACCTAACTTAATCCCAAGATTAGTTACAAAAATATTGAACTGAATTAAATAAAAATTCGGATCATAGATTATTGGTATTCCAAAAACACTTTTTAGTGAGAAAGAAAAATTTTCTTCATCGTATTTAATGAATATACCTATGCCATTAAATTTATAGAATTCTCTATGTGATTTTAGTGCAAATGAATGCCGAGTGGAGGTAGGAACATTCTTAGAAGGATCTAAGTATGCTATAGTTGTATCTATTTCAAGTACCTCAAAATTTGCCAAATTATCATAGTATGTTTTATATAACTCTGAGTGAGCTAAAAAATAAATATTTCGCCACAATTTGAAAGTTGATTCAAAATATAGCCCTTGATTTACAGTTTCTTTCCGTGTTGTGCCCGTTAATACTTCTCTTCTAAAATCTTCATCTGAGTTTAATGGTGGAAACCAAGCAGATATAATTTTTACGGTATCAATCTCTGATATACCTCCATGTTGAAAAAGGCCTGCGCCTATACCGATTGTTTTACTCCACAGGGAGTACCATTTACCTGGAGGATTCCAAATGTCAGTATTTAAAAAACCCACTTCTAAATAAGCATCTTGAGGCTTAACCTTAGAAACATAATCAAAAAAAGTGCCGACTGAAATAAAAGCATTCCCGGTTTTTGAAGGTATATATCCTGTTTTCAGAATTACATTAAGGGAATCAACCATTTTATTTATAAGTGCCATTTTTTTTCCTAAAACAGCATTATTTGTATCAGAAGTATCAGGTGATGATAAGTCAGAATTGGGAGAATCGACTGGAGAAACGTTATTAAGATCATCATCGGTTAATAGATTTATCATGTTGTCAGCCCTAGACACAGTACAAGTAAGATGTAAAACTGAGAGAATCATAAATATTGTACTCTTACCCATTCCATCCTCCTATATCTAATTAATAAAATAGCAATGAAATTGTTATGTTATTTTATATGCTTCCACACATGAAATTTTTAAACATCGAATCTGTTAATCATATTTGGTTCTTTCAGAAAATATACTCTGGCATATGATACTTTTTGCATGAATTCTTGGTTTTTTATTATTGAGGAAAAGAATTCCTTTAGTTGAACATTAGACATAATTTTATAACAAGTATCACAAATACTACCTTTTATAAAGTTTTTTGGTAAATATTGATTCAATCCAGCATCTTTGAGCATGGATATCATTTTTTTTGGACCCCAAACTCTAAGAGCATGAATAATAGGATTGTACTCTAGTTTATCGAAAATTTCATTTACAGATTGGACTTTTAAATTACCTAATAAAAGCGGGTGACTATTTTTTAGAGCAATCACCGGACCAATGCAAGCAATTACATTGCCGTTAGGAACAATTATAGGGGAGTCTATGCCCTTGCATGCTGATTGCGATGGTGTTTTTGAATAAAGATATGTCGTCTTATTTTTCTTTAAAGCTCTACCTGCATTGAACGTGATAACAGTTTGAATATCCTTTGGTTCAATAAAACAGATTAGTTTATTAACTAGAGATTTATATTCTTCATTATCTTTATTTTCAGTACATATGGAAATAATTGGAGGAATATTTAATTCTTTTGCTGCTTTTACGGCATTTTCAATGTATTTAAGTGGTATTTTTTTTTGATGATAAATGTCCGTGCTTAAACAAATCATTTTAAGTGCAGAAAGTGACTTGAGAATATTTTTAGCTTGAGCTATTGAAGTTGCCCAAAAAGCATTTGTTACTGCGGAGACAAGTAATCCAAGATTTTCAGCAAATTTAGATATTAATTTCAAATTATTTAAATTGTAAAATGGTTCTCCTCCTGTTAATGATAGGAATTTTATATATCCGTTTCTATAATTCGAAATTTGTGTAATCCAATTAAGTGCATCTTTAATATGTATTTCCTCTGTTCTTCTGGGCCCAGCTTTAACAACACAATGTGGACAGGCAATCTGACACTTATAGGTCATTAACAAACCTACGGTTCTTAGAAATACCATATTAATAAAATATTAGTTCTATAGTTTTAGATATATCTTAAGATTAGAATTGAAACATACCTATTGTACTACAACAAATAAGCCCAATCTTAATAAATAGGACTTATTTGTTGAGTAAACATTAGCGTTTTGGAATTATCATTATTTCGAATTCGTCTCTTAGATCGACGTCTAGTTTATCAGCAAAACGATGTGCTAATATTATTCCCACCGGATATGGATCGGGATAAATAACAATCTCACCTTCAAATTCCCTGATCAGTTTCATAGGTATTTTAACTCTTCTTACCACTCTTTCAGGCAACGGAACAGTATCAATCATTACTGAGCCTTTGTCAGGTAGCGGAACAGTATCAATCATTACAGAGCCTCTTTTGGGCATAATTTCCTCCTTTTGTTAATTAAAATGAATATAAATTTGTCGCAAATAATATGCAGAAATTTGACTAATTAGATTACCCCCGTTATAAATTACATTTCTCATACAACATCTCACCTCGTACATAATATAGATTGATTATTAACCAATTCTCAGAAAGGCATAGATAATAAAAATACTCGCAATTCGTTGTTAATCGTTTAACAATGTACGATAATTTGATCTATTAATGCAATATTTTATATTATATATTAAAAATATTGCATTAATATCATTAAATTTATATTGCAATATAGACTATATTTTGATTCTTTAGCTATGTTCTTGTTTCATATTTTAAAGTTCTATTACCTGAAAAATTCTCGAAGACAAATAATACTATCGACAGCAAGAAAACTATATGTTTTAATTATATTCTATTGATAATTTTGTTGTGCAATATTATATATAATTAATATATTTCATGAAATAATTATTTTAAAACATAACATTAACTATTTAAATAAAATGAGGCAAATGATTTGATGAATCAAATAAGTTTTGACATCAGGCGAATTTTACCGAATGTAAATGAAATTATAAAACCTGAAGAATTAATACAAAATATTAATATTGAACAGTTTCTGTTGAAAGCTGATGAAATAAATCAACTTAACTTGGCTAACGCAGATGGTCTTACTAAAGATATTTATTATCTTTTAAAAGTAGATGATAATAATCTAAAAGGTATTGGATATGCTTGCCTGTCAAGTATTCATACTTTTAACGGAAATTATAAAAAAGCAATTTTTGGAATTAATAAAGCACTAGACTTAAATGTAAATAAAAAAGTTTATGCATATATATTAATAGAGTATGCAAATTTATTAAGGCAATTATTACGAACCGATGAGGCTTTAGCAGTATTAAATAAGGTGTTGGATCAAACCAATGATCAAAAATTGAAATGGAGAATAATCACTTACCAAGGATATTGTTATAAATATACAAATAAATCATATTCGCTTGATTTGTTAAATAAAGCTGCTAATCATTATGCTGATGCTCAAGAGTATTCAAGATATTCAACGATTTTAAGACATATAAGCTTACTACACATACACTATAATGAATTTGATTTAGCGAAAAATTTATTATTAAAAGCTAAAAACATTGCTGATCATTACCAACTAAGAGTTATTCTTCAAGTCATTAGAATTGACACAGGCTGGTTATCTATAAAAGAAAAGAAACATGATGATGCTAGAAAAATATTCTTGGAATTATTAAAAGAAGATTTGGTTCCTTATATGAAGAGTCTTGTTCTTCAAAATTTAGGCGTCCTAGAGTTTGAACTTAAAAATTATAAGGCAGTGATTAATTATTATAAAAAATCATTAATAATAAATAAAGAATTTGAAATTTATGAAATGTTATTTGAAGATTATTACAAACTAGGACTTACTAACGAAAGAATAGGTGAATACAAAAAAGCAAAACATTATTATTCAGAAGGTTATGAATATTTATTGGAAGAAAGGAAGCAATTAAACATAATATTATTAGCTGGATATAGAGGTTTATTATTAGATAATTATATACGATTTTTATCTGATTTACCATCCATTACATCCGTGCGAGAACATCCAAAGACATTTGAGTTCGCTAATGGGAAGTCTTACAAGGAAATTCTCAATATTTTTCAAATGAATTTATTGATTTTACATAGAAAAAGAGAAAATACAATTGAAGGTTTATGCAAAATACTAAATATTTCTCTAAGATTATATTTTGTTTATCAAAAAAGATTTGAATTATCAATAGCTAGCAAAAAGAGTACTAATATTAATAATCCACATTTTAGTAGCTATTTATTATCAATGCTATCTCTTGATTGGCATTCAGCAAAAAACAAATTCGATAATGATCTATACAGTTTTTTATTACATAAACACAAATTCAGTAAAACAAACATCGCCAAAATATTAGGTGTATCTAATCTTACAG
>SDBT01016636.1_pt1 | contig 11638 bp, 10 predicted proteins | sample 2277101 | NCBI WGS metagenome assembly SDBT01 (sample SAMN10404973, study PRJNA504765) | marine sediment metagenome | isolation source: marine sediment core GS10_PC15, 103 cmbsf | place: Arctic Ocean: Southern Knipovich Ridge | collected 2010
TTTTCAGCAGCATGGCCCGCTGGGAGTTCTCTTGGAAACGACCCGCGCACTTCCAACCTGACGTCCATGGCTGGCTCCAGGCAGACAAGGCCACGGCGCCCCGCCCTGTAAGAAAGCTCGAACGTAGATCTGGTCCGCGGGTGGATATCAGGAAACTCTAGGCGGAGACAATGGGCTCCGCCTGAGTCTTTTCGCGCCGCGCCAGGCCCAACACGATGAGCCCAAGGAGCGCCATGGCCGCCCACAGCACGAAGGGCGCGCGAGGACCGTACACGGCCAGGCTGTTGCCGAGTGGCGGAGCGATCAGACCGCCGACGCGTGACAGTGTCATGGCCAACCCAAGCGCCGTCCCAGCGTACTCTGCGCCAACACCGTCCAGTTCTGTGGCTGTGGTCATGAACACGGCCATATAGCCGTCGCGCACTGCACCGGCCATCAAGACAGCGATCCAGATGACCACACCGTCCACAATCGAGAGCAGGCCAATCCCTGCAGCGACCATCAGTGTCGCTGCCACCAGTAGCTTCTTCCTCGATCCGATTCGATCTGACAGCAAGGCCAGCGGGAAGACGGCAAGCAGGCTGATGGCATGGAAGCCGGCCAAGGACGCATCGGCACGAGTCGCCGACCATTCGATCCCTCTCAAGTAGAGTGGGAGATATCCAAGAAGTCCCTGAACGCCTCCTCCGACGCCGAGAAGGGCGATTCCCAAGATCCACACGTCGCGAAGACGTGTCACGTGGGAAAGCGTTCGTCGGATCGATGGTCTACTGCCACGAGCCAAACGCTCTCGCTCAGCAGGGGCGACCCGCGTGAGCGCCCACGGGATGCTCATCAAGACGGCGATGCCGCCATACAGGAACAGAACGTTCCTCCAACTACCGAGCCAGGGAGAGAGAACGGTGGCGCTGATGAGTGACCCGATCATGAAGCCGAGGGCCATCCCGCCCGCGATGACCGCGTTGGCCGAGCCGAGTCTTCTCCCCGAGAACCAGATGGCACAGATCTTGTGCAGGTTCATCGGGATGGCCGCAGACACCAATCCAGTCAGAAAGACGGTGACCGTCATCGTTGCGAGGCCGGTTGACAGCCCTCTCGACGCGCCGGTCAAACCGATCAGGAGGCAAGCGACGGCCAGCGTTCGCTTTGTCCCGAAACGATCGCCGATCATCCCACCGGCAAGACCGGCAAACAGGCCGGCGAACGAGACGATGCCCCAAATTGCCCCAACCTGGACGAGGCTCAGTCGGAGATCCTCCGCGATCTCTGAGAAGAGCACAGGCATCGCCATGGTCGGCGCTGCCACCGTTAGGGCCGCAGTGGCTCCCGAAAGGATCAGCATGTACCAGCGATAGCTTGAATAGTCTGTCCCACGGTCCATCCTGATCACCAGTCTCCTCTGCTTGGGTCTGATCGTAGCTGGCAGAGACAGAGGTCGCCAACGTGGTAATGATCCATGGACGACGGCAACTGACAATTGTCAGTTGCTTGTGAGTTGTCCATCGGAAACGACGGACAACTCTGAGTGGCCCTGAACATGCCATGGGACCTCGAAGAGATCGAGGGTCGATTCGCGATTCGGGGTCAGGCTTTTACTCTTGAATTCCGGCAATTACCAGCATCGCCGGAGATCTGAATACAACTGGAGCGTTGCAGAACGTACTTGTTCCAAGGCTGCTGTTGGTCGCAAGGATTGGTGGTTTCCATTGACAAATGTACCCAAAAAGAGTACAAACGTACCCATGAAGGGTACAATGGAAACAGCATTCTCACTGGGATCACTTCTATTAGGGAAAACGAGGATCTCCATTCTGTCCTTGTTGTTCCTTCAACCTGAGCGCCGTCTCTACCTCCGTCAGATCCTAAGGCTAACAGGAGCAGGCCAAGGAGCAGTCCAGCGCGAGTTGGCAAAGCTGACTGACGTGGGCATTCTCACGAAGACGCGCGAAGCCAACCTCACCTACTATCAAGCGAACGTCAACAGCCCGGTGTTCGGCGACCTCAAAGGTCTCATTGAGAAGACGGCGGGTATCGCCCGATTCCTGCAGACCGTGCTTCTGCCATTGACTGACGAGATTGAGCGTGCGTTTCTGTATGGGTCTGTGGCACGAGGTGAAGAACACGCTAGGAGCGATATCGATCTGATGGTGATCGGTGACGTGCCGTTCTTCGACGTGGTTGCCGCCGTGTCCTCTCTTCAGGAGTTACTAGGCCGGGAGATCAATCCCACCGTCTTCACATCGCAGGAGCTTCGGCAGCGACTCGATCAAGGCGACAACTTCGTGACGCGGGTGATGCGCGAGGACAAGGTGGATCTGATAGGAGGCGAACGCGAACCGGTCAAGCTGGGCGAGTGACCGGTTCGTTCGAGAATGTCTTCGCCATTCTCGGAGTTAGCCAAGCGGACACCGTGGGCAGTTCATCGCGCGATCAGAGATTGCGCTGCTCGACGGCTACGGATCTGAACGACGCACGCATTCCTGCACTGAGCCCTGACCGGCGATTGGCCTGCTGCTACAACGCGATCCTGACAGCCGCACGAGCGGCACTTCGAGCCGCTGGATATCGAGTACCGAAGGGAACGGCAAATCATCACTACTACGCCATCCAGTCACTTCGGTTTACAGTGCTTGTAGATGCCGTGACCGTGCAGCAGATCGAAAGCATGGGGAAGAAGAGAGTGATGGCGGACTACATTCGCGTCGGCGAAGTATCTCAATCCATGGTCGAAGAGACATTGGCTTTCGCCGAGACCTGCTGTCGTCAAGTCGCAGACTGGATTAGGGAAACCCATCCTGAGTTCTGCCAAGCGTAGATCGTCTGGATCTATGCGACTCCCGAGTTCCAAGGAGTACGTATTCTCCGAAGTCCCGCGTAATAACCCGATTGGGCGATTGATCTCAGCACGTTACTTAGACACAGGTGTCAAAACAGCATCTGACCCCGAAGACAGAGAAATCTTGTCGCCGGCCTCGAAGTTGGTGAAATGGAGATGCTGAGATCCCGATCGATCAGGCCGGGATAGTCGGCTTCATATCTTTCGGCTCGGAAGACCTGGTTGTTGGTTTTGCCGTCGGGCGTGGTGGATGTGAACGGGTTGACGTATTCCCAAACGATGTCGCCCGTTGGAGCTACCTCGAAGAATCGGCCTTCGACGCCGCTGCAAATGAGCGTGTTCCCGCTCTCCAGACGTTGTGCGCCGGATATGTGATCGGCGAACAGGACGTCACGGGAGACGCCCTGTTCGTTCGGGTATTGCCAGACGATCTGCGCGGGCAACACCTTGCTGGATGGCGAAGCGTCGTAGGATGGCAGGTCGAGTTCGACGACGCGTGAGTATGGGCGGCCTCTCGGGTTCCCATTGTCGAATACGAGCATGTTGCCTGCGCCAGGCAGGCCGTCAGCAATCCATTCAGCGTCATGTTGGTGGACGAGTTCTTGCGATCCGGAAGCGCCGTAAGCGGCGGGGTTTCCGAACCGATACAGCAAGTCACCGGCATCACCATCCGCCTCTGCTGATGTCAGGTCGTGGTCGATGATCCAGATCTCGCTTACGTTGCGGGAGGAAACGACAATCTGATCGAGGTCGGGGCTGTAGTCGATCGAGTTGAAATGCCACCAGTCTTCGCTCTGCCGGTTGGAGGCGAATCCCAAGTCAATTTTGTTGGGATTCTCTGCAGCTGCCTGCCCTGCGGGCAGGGCGTGGTCCCACAGATGCCATTCCCAAACAACTTGGTGCAGCGTCGGGCTGTATTCAAGGATCATCTCGCTCCACACCTCACCCGACTCGGGCAGCTGGTTCGATGAAAGCCCTGCAGCTAGAGCTTCCTCTCGTGTCTTCGACTCCCACGCAATCATGAGAACGTTGCCGTTGGGCATGTAGCTGACGTCGTGATGGAGATGGGCGTGATCGGTTGCTAGTTCAAACGACCACACCTCATCTCCGTCCCATGTCAGTTCTTCCACGCCACCACCGATGCCGCCGCCCTCGAAGGTTCCTTGTACGCTGTACGTTGCCAGTAGATTCCCGTTCTCCAGCAAGTACACCGAATTGCCAGGGCGGCCGGAGAGCGACCAGGCATGAACGATGTCTCCCTGGCGGTCGACCAAGTACGCCTCTTCGCCTCCTAATGGAGCGAAAAGGACGTATGCCTGGTCGCTAGCGCCGGCAACCGCCGATGAATCGTCGGTTGCTTGCGAGTCTGGGAAGTCGCTGCTCCCCAGACTCGTATCAGATGACCCTGCGTAGTTGGATGAGCTATCGGTAGCTCTAACGGCTCTTACGTAGTTCGCTACGCGAACTACGTCACCCTGAGGCCCGCGGCCATAGGGTTCGGCTTGGCCGAACTTGGGATCGGAGCGTTGGCAGCCGGCGCCATGGACATCGACATATCGGCCATTCATGTAGCCAAGTCCGCGTCCGAACGCGATGTACACAGCCGCTTGCCCGCCTCGCGACGAGGCATGTGTCGTGCTCGTCCAGTAGAAGGCCCAGTCGAGTTCACCATCCTCGTTTGTAATATGCGTTACATTGAAGATCGGATCGATGGCGGCCGAGTTTGTCGTGTCCGGCGAGCGGGTGTAGTCGACGATCGACTGCAGTTCCTTGGCGTTGGGTAGGTACCAATCGGAATAGCCGAGGTAATTCTGATCGTTGAGGTCTTGGACGTAAGCGAGTGCATCCTCCCAGCTCATGCCGTTGCCTACGGTGTAGGCGCCGGAGTCATCCTGCGACCACATCAAGCCCGTTGCCAGATCGGTAACCGTCCCCTCTCCGCCCAGCGGAATCGACTTCCCTCCGGATTCCGCACTAGCAACGCTGCTTGCGGCGTTGCCGTTCTCGATGAACTTGTTCAGACCGTAGCTGATGTTCCCTCGGACATAACGGACGAAGAACGTCTTCTGCCCCTGGCCGGGCATCGTAAGGCGGTAGCCCTTGATGCGGCCGTCCGCGAAGTTAACACCGAACATCTGATTCCCAGCCACGTAAAGCGTGCTCGTTGCCCATTGCGAATCGATGATCCGCTCACCGGCCGACGTGTTCCCGTAGGCGAAATCGAAGTAGTCGGTATCAATGAACGGGTTGTTGGCCGAGCTGCTCATCGGATCGACATCCTCACCGCTGAAGTCGATCAGCGAGTACAGCTCCTTGATCGTCGGCAATCGCCAGTCGGTGTAGCCGGCAAGGCTGAAGGAAGCTGCTGAAGCTACAGCCTGGCTGTACGTCATCTTCCCGCTGTACCCCTGCTGCCACATCAACCCGGTGACCAGATCCGTGACTGTGCCATTGCCGTTATCGACGTAGGTCGGCTGATTGCCTCTGACCTGGGCATCCTGGCCATAAAACGCCGAGCCAACGCTCGGCGCCGCAATCACCGACGTATTGTTGTAGTTCTGTGTTTGACCCGTGTCCACAATTGGGTAACTGTAGGCCGATGTCTGCGCGACCGCGGCTACATCGTCGATCAAGGCTACCAGACCACAACCTGATATCAAAATCGCTAAGCTGAAGACTGCTAGCGGTTTCGCCAACATGGTCTTTCTGACAGCAGGAAACCACCGTAAGTGAAATCGCCAAGAGGCGATCGAACGGCAACACCAAGCCCGCAATCTGCGGGTGCCGGAAACGATCAGACCGACAACAATCAGCGAACTGAGCAGTTTCAGTCTTTGTGTCATATTGAGTATTGTAAACCCTCCCTTGTCCTAGCAACTCCGCGAGTTGCCAGAGGTTAAGACCGCATAAGCGTTCGCCTGGAGGGTAGAGCCATCGTGTGAACGTCTTGTGGCAGCGTTTCCGCAGAACTGTGAACGCCGACTTCCTGAACTGCGGCCACTTGCGTCACGAGGGGCCAGTCTGACCCCTCGCCCGTGGCGCAGTCTGGCAGATTGGGATTCAAATACAAAGGCCTGACCCCTCGCCAAGAGACACCACAACTTGTCGTGCCCGATTCATGCGACAAGCTTGATCTCTCATCCACCTACTCTGCTGCGTTCGGACTCGGTATCCGAAGAATCAAGGTCTGACACTGGAGCCAAGACGTGTCAGTGGTGTGAGATAAAGTATGTGTCCCCCGAACCCCTCGCTCGATAACCCTCCCGAACCCTGTGCTGGATTTGCGACCCGCTCCCTCATCTCGCTAGACTGATCCGGTAAGGGAGGTTCCCATGCGGAGACGCATCCTCATCCTGCTGTTCGTTGCCGTTCTGGCTTTCGTCGAGTACGGTATTGCCGACGAGGTCTACCCAATCGACGTCGTCCTCACAACCACGTCTGACTGGACCGATGCGAGTCTCACGGGGGCATCCCTCGTAATCCACGCGTACGAGATCTTGGAGGGCGCCGACGCACTTGATTTGCAGATCTCTGCGCTCTCGACCATGTCGGTCAGCAAGTCAATCCACGACAACACACGCGTTGCGGTGCGGTTCCAGGCGTACCTGGCCGATCCAGCAGACTGGCTGCAGATCCGAATCATCAAGGGTCATATCGGCGAGACGACGGTTGCCTTCTACGCGGCCGACGCATCCGATCCGCTCGCCACATACACGCACGTCGGCGTGTCAGAGAGTGGCGATTTGGACAACTCGAGGGTGTTCACGTTGCGGAGCTCACAGATCACGTCCCGCGTCGCCGCACGGCCGCTCGACCCCCCCTCGGAAGCCGGATTCGGCGGGCAGAAGGTTCTCGCCTTCTACTACCCCTGGTACGGCACCCCAGACGGACCCAGCGGAGAGTGGGTGCACTGGAATCCGTACCGCTCTCATCATGATTCGGCGCACGTTCCGGCCGCCGGTTTGTACGATTCCAGAGATCCCGAGACGGTTCGCCGCCACATCGCCGAGGCCAGAGCAGCGGGGATCGACGGCTTCATTGCGTCATGGTGGGGACCGTTCGGATTCGAAGATCGAGCGTTCGACGTCCTCGCGGAGGTCGCGGAGGAGGAAGACTTCCCGATCACGATCTACTACGAGATCGCCGACACGCCCGCCCAGATCGTGACCGACTTGGTCTACTTCCAGTCGCGCCATGAATCCAACCCAGCGCTTCTCAGGGTAAACGGCCTACCGGTGGTCTTCTTCTACGTTCGGGTCACCCACAAATTCACCCTCGCGCAATGGGAGACGGTGCTTACAGAGCTGGACAGTCGTGGTCGTGGCATCTTCGCGGTCGCCGACGGCTTGCGCAGCGACTTCCTGACTGTGTTCGACGGCATCCACACCTACAACCCCGTTGGCCTGTCTCGTGAGGATACCGCAGCGCAGTACAGGGCGGCGTCGTTGCTCGCCCGCGCGCAGAACCGCTTGTTCGCAGCAACGATCCTTCCCGGCTACGACGAGGCGTACAAGAACTCAAGCCTCACCTACCTCGACCGCGAGAACGGAGAGACCTACCGGGCGTACTGGACACTCGCCCGCGCCACCACGCCGCACTGGATCTTGATCACCAGCTTCAACGAGTGGCACGAAGGGTCCGAGATCGAACCGAGTCTCGAATTCGGCACGACGTACCTTGAAATCACCGCCGAGGAAGCCGCGGCGTGGAAACGCGGTGAGCCGACCCCCGCTGTCGAACCGGATCGCGATGGCGACGGCGTCCCGGACAACAAGGATTACTGCCCCGATTTCCCTGGCAGCACTCTGACGAACGGGTGTTAGACAGGGGGCACCGGAGTCAGACCTTCATTCTTAGGTTTTGCGGCACCATGCGATCTCTGAAGGCCCTGCGCTTCGGGATCGAGTCATGCAATCCTAAGCACGAAGTGGGCCGATTCAGTCAGAAGCTATTATTGATTTGCAGGCATCTGACCCCGAAGCCTATACCCCGCGATTCATGACGCGAGCATAGCGCAGGGTCATGCAAAAGGCAGGGTCTGACCCCAAAGACCAAGATCAGCCGGAGTCTGCTGTTGAAATGCAAGACTTGACCCCGGTCAGTACCGAGCCAACACGGTGCTCGAACCAACGGGTTGAGGAGCACCACGTAGCAGGAGACTGCCTCCTCCATGGGCGATGAATCCTCCTCGTTGAGCATTCTGCCAATCCACATCATCCCATCAAACACGAAATCCTCAGCCCATCGCGTCTCAGTGGCGGTGGAAGAGCACTTCCCACACGGGCTGCTAGGCGCCTCGGAGGAGGCCGGATGGATTGACGAGAGGATCATTCGTAGTGCGTCCACATCCGGATGACCTTGACGATCCGTTCCTTCTCGCAGACCTGGTAAACGATGCGATGTTGGATGTTGATCCGTCGCGAGGAGGCTCCGGCCAGGGCGCCGAGGGACTTCTCAAACGGAGGAGGTGAACGCCACGGGTCTTCGCGGAGGATCGCGAGCAGCTCCTCGGCCTTGGATTTCAAGTCCGCGGCAGGGCTCCGGGGTCAGACCTTAATTCTTAGGATTCTAATCTCCGGGCTCAGGCCCCTGTTCTTGAATCCACGGCTCCGGGGCTAGGTCTTCTTTTTGGCGCTCCATCAGACCGAGGGGCGAAACACTCATTAGGAAGGGCCTTCCTCATCCGCAGATTCTTCTTCAGGGTCAGACCTTGCCTGTTGCTGCAAGAGACAAGGTCTGACCCTGAAATAGTAGAGTAGAATGTACCTGTTATGGATACTTCTTCTACCGTTAGAGGCCTCAAGAATGCAGCATTTGTCATTATAGGTGCCTTGACAAGCGCCATCGCGGGATTATACGTCTCCCCGCCAGTGAGTTTCTGGATACTCGCGACGATCTTGGTTGCGATAGTTCTGCTTTTCCTGTTTGCAGATGGTAAATTCGGCGCGTTGTATCACTTGTGGCATCTGAGAACCAGAAGCGGAATCCTAATAAGGGGGATTCCCGTGAAGAAGCCCAAAATAGGCATTCTCAAGGACATGGACTGGGATGATGAAACCACGGAGAATCATTCTTTTACAGATGTAGCACCGAAAGAATGGGAAGACGAAATCAAGGAGCTAGCAAAACAGAAGAACCTGAAGGTCAAGGTCAAACTGATCACTACAGAAAAGCACTTCAATAGGTATGCTGTTATCATCAACCCCTACGGAGGGGTATACCCGGAAACCAATCTGGTTCGTGGTACTACTCGAGACCAGATATTCGCTTACGTAGCTGAGGAGGGTTTGTTTGTCAATGTCGCTGACATACCGGGTTTTTGGGCGTACAGCAAAGCAATAGAAAGAAAACGACACGCTACCCCGCCGATCTGGGGCCTTTCTGAAAGCGGAATCATCGGGCAAATAGCGTTTACACGAACGCCTTTTATAGTGAATCTCGGATTAGGAGTCTACGATACTGAAGGACTACTCGATACGGAAGGTGTGCCTCTTACTGACTGGAACACAGAGTGCGAAGGCGAGTTTGGTTTCCTGCAGGAAGGAAGCCGGAAAATGCTGGTTCACCGAGTGGCCAAGATTGAATCTAACGTCAGGCCTGTATTCAAAACGAGACAGACTGACAAGATGGAAGTAACTCCCTTCTTCATTGAATTCTATGGAACAGGGAGGTTCCTGATCTCCCTAGTGTGCCAAAGCGAAAACGACTCATTGTATTCCAATGCCCAAATGAAGGGCCTCCTGGCTGATCTGATCGTTGCAATGCTCAAAGATAGGTCATTGGGTATGAGGAGCGGAGACTGACGGAATATTCTATCCATCCTCGCTTCCCCACTTCGGTTAGACATCGGGGACAGATCTTAATTTTCGGATTCCTTTTTCCTGCCGACGCGCTTCACAATCACGCTGATTGGTGAGTAGCAGGGAGAATTCTGATGACACAGCTCGAATCCAGATGGGTACGTCCAGGGATCCAAACATTGCGTTCCTCGATTCCCCTAGGTAGGTTGCATTGCGTCGCGCAGAAAAGACCTGAACTGTGCCAGTTTCCCCTGGAGTTCATTGAGGGCGATCATATCACCCATCGTGTAGGCTTGCGGGAGCACTATCCCCCATGCGGGAGCGTCTGTCTGTTGGACAATCCGATTCGTGATTCCCTCCATGACACCTCTGGCGTGCATCCACGTCTGAGAGAGCTCTCTCCACAAGGCGGCCGATCCATCCTTCCGTTCCATGAGCTTGTCCCACTCTTTCATGAAGGAGGTAGTGTTCCTTCGCTTTCCGTTGGGTGAGTCCTCCAGTAGGCGGATCTTGTCCCGGAAGAAGCCCTGATCCGGATAGCGCACGTCTGCAAGATAGCACTTGACAAGAGCTTCCAGCGCCAGCCGGAGTGCGCCGTAGCATCCGGGAAGGTTGCCAGCCAGCGTACTGAGATGGATCGCTCCAGAGACGGGAAGAAGAACATGAATCAGGAAGTTGCCCATTGACGACTTGACGTAGTCTCCCGGACTGGCCACGCTCCGACTCCAGTTGCCGACATGATCAATGGCGTCGTTTTCAAGAGCAACGACCTCAGTGTATAACTCTTGCGCGTTCTTATGCAGGAAGGTTTCGTTCTGCCTCAGCATGTCGAACAGATGGTTGAGATGCCGTTTTCGCGAGGTCAGGCCATCGTTTATGCGTTCACCCATTCCTCCCCTCCTGTGCGCGTACGGATGGAACATGCCCGCTGCTAGTGTAGTGTCAAGCTGCACTTGTGGCTATCGCGCCGCACCTGTGCCGTGGGTTTTCGGCAACGGAAGATTCCGGAAGGATTCCGAGGACATGATGCGAATTCAAGTAGGAACATGCGAGGATTGAGTATTGAGTCTCCCGATTCACATATTGCGAGCTTGCAGGACTTGACCGTCTGCGATTACGTGTAAGATCCAGAAGGAAGACCCCCCCAGTTTCGCTCGTTTGCCACACGATGTCGTTCCTGATAATATGGGTACGTATATGGGAGGTTTCGATATGGCACACAGAAGGGTCACCCAAACTGGGAAGGATAAGGATGGCGATATAACGAAGCTCTGCAAACAAGGAGCAGACTGGTCGCCTCGGTACAAATCCTCTGCTATTCGCGATATCGAGGGCAATCTACACTCGTATTACGTCGAGGTTGGCTCGAACAAGACCTATGTCCATGTAGTCGATGGGCCCAATGGAAAATACCTTCGGACAACTGCAGACTCCACAGCAAGTGACAATCTGGGTAGTCTGCCGGATTGCTGATCGCTCCCCAAGCTGAAGAGAGCTTCGGGGTCAGACCTTAATTCTTAGGATTCTAATCTCCGGGCTCAGGCCCCTGTTCTTGAATCCACGGCTCCGGGGTTAGGTCTTCTTTCTTGGCGCTCCATAAGACCGAGGGGTCTTCGGGGTCAGAGCTTTATTTTTGAATCACAGCCATTTGTCGTTTCGGCTTGCGCTGCCGTGACCGCACGTTCGCCCTGGTTTCCGATACTTCTCACGAGGATTCGCCGTGCGTGTTGACTTGAGAGCCCTTCTAGCGTTGCTGTCCTGCCGAGAAGGCAATCGAGCCGTCAATTGTCACTTCAAGTTTCAAGGAGCCTTCGACAAACTTCCTTACCCCAACAATCACACCATCTGAGTATTCAGGTCCTCGCTTGAATTCCTGCACGAACGATAGCTTGCATCCTGGAGCAACGTCGAGTTTCAGCGCCGCATCGGATTGGGCGGACAAAGGGATGGAGAGCACAGTCGAGAGCGAGAGTTTTACCCACGTCTCCGCAACCTGCTCCGT
>SDBT01016637.1_pt1 | contig 11638 bp, 13 predicted proteins | sample 2277101 | NCBI WGS metagenome assembly SDBT01 (sample SAMN10404973, study PRJNA504765) | marine sediment metagenome | isolation source: marine sediment core GS10_PC15, 103 cmbsf | place: Arctic Ocean: Southern Knipovich Ridge | collected 2010
AAATCATCCCCCCAAATCATCCTTAAGGATGATTTTTTTTTGATGTATTCAATTTATATTCTACTTAGTATTTAAATCAATAATGGATGAAAGGTATGACAAAGATAATAATTAGAGGACATCTTGATAAACATTGGAAGGATTTCTTTCAGGGGTTGGATATGCTATAGCGCTTAGTAGAATTGACCCACCTGTGCTCAGATAAACTGAGCCAATTTTCTAACGTATTTTTTACAAGGTGGATCCCATTGTCAATACAACATTTAAAAGGGAATAAGCAATAGTAGTAGGAATAAGGGGGACGAAACTAACAGATCAGATCATGGATATTTGGATAACCGTGGTCATCTCACCTCTGTAGATTTCGGGACCAGAACATAAATATCACTGAGTCCGTTTCACCCAGGCTTGTAATCCAGAAACAGACACTGCCCTCCGGGAGGGAAGAATCCGGTTCCGTGTCTGTCGTCTTGCAGCTCTACCGACGATTTTCGAATTGCGGTTTGAGTTGGCGGTTCCTTTCTGCCTCGTTGTAGGGGTAGCTGGAAAGTGTACATTAGATGTCCGTGGCTTGTCACATGGATCGTAACTGGTCGGTTCAGTCCGGCGCTTGCTCTTTAAGGAAGCAGATTCGAAGCAGTTTGGCTCAACTTCAGTGCCGGTAGATCACCCCCCCCTTAGACAGCGCAATACCGAAGGCGTACCTTCTTATCTGCTGAGACCGCTCATCATCGTGCTTTCTATCAGAGGGCCTGACCATACGTGCCACCGATCAAAAGGAGGGGGGGGTGGGGTATAACAAAATACCAACTGGTTCGAGAAAATGCACTGTGGGCAATCCTGGGGGCATTTTGTCACAGTTATGCACAAGACAATCGCCCTCAGCTGCTTAGAATCCTCTCACCCGGTCCTCTACAGGTACATCTGCCGTACCCCTGTCATTCAGCATTCCCTTAATCAGCTACTCCTTCGTCACTCTTGCCCCCCGCTGCCAAGGCTTGCCACTCATCTGCTGTTCTACCTGCGCCTTACGGCTAGGCTCACTCCACGCTATAGTGCTAAGCAAACATGAACCAGAATACGCACACAAATTGACCAACTAATTTTTTGGATTTGTCCCCTTGACTTTGTGTTTTATTTCTGATATGATAATTTATTCCTTCAAAATTTGGGGATTAAGGGCAGTTCATACGTATGAACTGGACTATAATAAAGCTAATATATCTTAGTGATATAAAGTTACTACTTGGAAAAGAAAAATATAAACCTGCTTTAATCTTTGTAATCAAAGTGTTCTATATTAGCTTAGTGCTATAGCTTTTTTTTGATTCAGATGACATCGGAAATTATCTTGAAAATAGGGTGAGCTACTTTTATTCAACAGTAAAGAGATTACGGCCAGGCAAACATCACTGGAATGAAGTCCTTCAACCAAATGCAGTACTTCGTTGACTGTCTTGCTTTAAAGGTCAGTTGCAAAACAGTATCATTCTTCTCAAGTCATTCACTACTTGGAAAAGAAAAAATATCAACTTGTTGATTGTGCTGCTATCCAACGGTTCAATTTATCTGAGCAGAAATGGGTCAATTTAATTCAGCGCTATAGATTTGACATATGAAGGGGATAACACTATCTTTACAGGAAATATAAAAGATGAATCTTATTTGCATGGTATTTTAAATCGAATACGGGATTTTAACCTGAAACTTGTATCAGTTAATCCGGTAGATGATAAAAATGATTTTAATAACTAAAGGGAGAAAAAATGAAAAATCTTGGTTTAATAATCTTAATTGTCATGGTCTCAACAATGACTTTTGGACAGGAGAACACTCAATCAGAATCTGTTTTGACTGAAAAAGTAAAGGATGAATATTTTCTGCGTCATTCTGTAGGAAGTTCACTTTTTATGGCATTTAATTTTTTTGAAGATCCAGCAGACTATTATCAATTGAGTTACGGGTACCAGCTTACAGATAAAGATAAAATTTTTATAGAAGCAATCACCTGGAAATATAGTGAACCTTTAGGTACATATGGTAATTCCAAAGAGATGTACCCGGGGATGGTCAGATCCTATGGTATAGGTGTGGGTTATCAGCGCCTGCTCTGGAAAAATTTATTTACAAGTGTTGTAGCAACACCTTTTTTTCAACAATATCATGATAAAGATAATGAGATAATCCAGAATGGTTTTATTCTATATTTTCAATGTATCATGGGCTATCGTTTTGAATTCTTTAAAAAACATTTTTATATTGAACCGGCGGTTGCACTCAAATATTGGCCTATAAACACCAATTTACCTCAACCCTATGCAGATATTGAAAAGGGAACACCAAAACACATATTTGAGCCCGGTCTCAATTTTGGCTTTAGGTTTTGATATGTTTGTGTGGGTATGCTTGGCGTTGGAATTAAAATATTGTTTTAGCCTATTGACTTTGCTCATCAACTAATTCAGGCCTTCTCGTAAAGTGATTCTAGGAAGTATCCTTACAGCAATGCATGTAAAGATATGAAATCTAAGCAAAAAAAAGGTTCCTGATGCATGAATATTCGCTCCAGACCTAGTTGCGGGACAGCCTGTTGTTCCATCCGTTCTATTTCCCTGCCATATAAAGAGTCTGATGAGCAAAGTAAATAGGCTTTATTGTTTTATAGAGGAGATATTGCAATGAAAGCAGTAATATACGAAAATTACGGACCACCAGAAGTTTTTAAAATAAAAGATATTGAAAAACCAAAACCAAAGAATAACGAAATACTTGTAAAAGTTTACGCATCATCTGTATCGGCGGGTGTTTTATGGGTTCGTAATGGCAAGCACCCCGATTCCAAATTTTTCACATTAATGGTGCGTTTGATGTTTGGTCTTAAAAAACCGAACAATCCTATACTCGGATATGAGTTTTCTGGTGAAGTAGAATCGACAGGTAAGAATGTTAAGCTATTTAGAAATGGAGATAAAGTATTTGGCACCACAACCGGATTAAAACAAGGTTCTTATGCAGAATATGTGTGTATTCCGGAAAAATGGAGTCAAGGTATTGTAGCGATAATGCCAAATAGTTTATCCAATGAAGAAGCTGCTGCGGTACCTGTTGGAGGGATAACCGCATTACAAATTCTTAGAAACGCAAATATCCAAATCAATCAAAAAGTTCTAATATATGGAGCTTCAGGAAGTGTTGGAACTTATGCAATTCAGATTGCAAAATACTATAAAGCAGTAGTTACCGGAGTTAGCAGCACTACTAATTTAGAATTACTTAAATCGTTAGGTGCTGATAATGTAATTGATTATACACAAGAGGATTTATTTAACATTGCAGAAAGGTATGATGTTGTTTTTGACACAGTAGGAAAAATTACGCGCACTATGTGTCAAAAGATACTGAAGAAGAATGGGAGTTATCTCACAGTTAAATCCGTAACAAATGAAAAACAAGAATACTTGACTTTCCTTAAAGAACTAATTGAATCAAATAAAATTAAACCTGTCATTGATAAAATCTATGATATTGAAAATATCGTTGATGCACATAAGTATGTAGACAAAGGACATAAAAAAGGTAATGTGATTATAAAAGTCTTAGAAGAATAAAGACGTCGTGATGTAGATAAGAAAACATAAAAAGGAGAGAAATTATATGAAAGTCTTAGTATTAGGTGCCAATGGAGCTACAGGTTTTAACGTAGTAACTCAATTATTAAAACAAGGGATTGATGTTAAAGCATTAACAAGAAATGTAGAAAAATTTGATTCTATAAAAAGTAGCGAGCATATAGAAGTAATAAAAGCCAGCATTTTAGAAATTGATGATCAAATGTTGAAACAATATTTAAGTGATATAGATGCTGTAATATCTTGTCTGGGGCATAATATTACACTTAAGGGAATATTTAGAAAACCATATACACTCGTAGTTGATGCATTAATAAGAATTGTTAATACTATAAATGAAATTAATAAAAACAAAACCATAAAAATAATATTGATGAATACTACAGCATGTATAAATAAATTACAGAATGAGAAGTTCAAAAAAAATGAGAATTTTGTAATGAAGATTATGAGATTTTTATTGCCACCACAACGAGACAATGAATTAGCAATAGAATATTTAATCAACACAGTAGGTATAAGCAATAAACATATTGAATGGATTGCTGTAAGACCTGATACATTAATCAATGAATTTGAAGTATCAGAATATACAGTTCATCCTTCACCTATAAGAAGTCCAATATTTGATGCTGGCAAAACCAGTAGAATTAATGTTGCGGATTTTATGGTAAGTTTGCTAAAAGATGAGGGACTTTGGGGAAAATGGAAATATAAAACTCCAGTTATTTACAATATGGAATCAAAAAAATAAAAAACATATGAAGGTAAGGCTCTCAGCATTATGGGTATGATTCGGGCAAAAAGAAAACGCAATCATATCGGATAATCAGAAAATACAGAGATATGAAACATCATAAAGGATCCGGTAAATCAATTATTGCTACAGCAAGAAAAATGAGTACCGTCATTTATACAATGTTAAAGAATAAAGAGCCATTTGATGAATTAAAAATGGCTTATGTTACAGAATATAAGAAATACAGGCTGCAGTATTCGATGTAGCTCTGGCTGAGGATAAATCAGCCTGATTATGAGCTTGTTTTTAAGCTTGTGTTTGACTTTTTATAGGAAGAGTCTATAATGATTAGGAAAAATAGGATATTTAAGTTAGAACGCTTAATAAGAAAAAAAATTGTATTAGTAGTGGTATTACTCTTTACTACTATTTGTACTGGAGGTGTCTTTGCAGAGACAGACACCCCTGTAAAAGAATTAGATCAGGACTATAAATTTTCAATAAGTACGCCATGGCTTTCTTTCTTGAATATTGGACAAGAAGAAACAAATATACAAATGTACGAATTCCACTTTGGATACAAACTTACTGAAAAAGATGAAATAAAAATAAAAGTTGCAACATGGAAATTGTTTGAACCTTTAGGTATACAGATGTGGGATCCTCATATGCTGAAAGAAAGTGAATACTATCCAGGAAGACTTTTAGAATATGGTATTGGCATTGGATATCAACGGACTCTATGGAAAGGACTGTTTGCAGCCATAGAGATTTTACCCTTAAAACAAGAATATCTTAATGAAGATGGTGATAAGATAAAAGATGGCTTTAGGCTTTACACCTCTTACCACATAGGGTATAAAATCCCTCTTTTCAATAACAGGTTCTACATTGCTCCACAAATCCATTGTAACTATTGGCCGATTATGACTGATGCTCCAGAAGGATTTCAAGAAAGAGAAAATAGAGATTGGAGTAAAAACTACTTCCTGTTTGAACCAAACATTCACATTGGTGTTAACTTCTAATTTTAACAGACTATATGAAAGATGCCCATTTATGAGACTAATCAAGGGCGTTGAAGGAGAATTTAATTAATGGAAATAAAAGATGTTGAAAAGAGATCTCACAGTAAAATTGGAATTGTTTCAAGTTTATATATGGCTCTGGCTTATATTACTGGAATTATAATATTTGTTGTGGTTCTTAAGTATCCTCAGATAACAGAAGATATGGATAAAGTTAAGATTGTTGTTGAAATGAAATCCATGGTGTTTCTAACCAATTTGATAATGTATGTATTGTTTGGTCCGGTTCTTATTCTGTTCATTCTGTTTTTAAAATCGATGCTGGATAATAGTAGAACTGTGCTTGTAAGATTTTCGGCAATCATCGGATATATCTGGGCAGGGTCACTTACGGCTAGTGGAATGATTGCCAACGGAGCCATAGAACCTATCACCAGGCTTTTTTCTGACAACCCTGATCAAGCCATATATCTTTGGCAAATGCTGGATACGGTTTCCATTAGTATCGGAAACGGAAACGGAGAGATTCTCGGAGGATTAATGACCTTAGGGTTTGGAATCGCTATACTGAAGGATGCACACTTATCCCGGGGATTGGGTGTGTTTGGAATAATTGTTGGAGTCATTGGAATAATATCCCTGATTCCAACACTCGCTAGTTTAGCAGTAGTTTTTGGTATTCTGCAATTGGTATGGTTTGTGTTAACAGGTTTTTCATCTATCAGAATAAAAAGAGATTCTTTAAAATGAAATCAGTAAAAAAACCGCAATAATCCTGGAAGATGTGAAGATAAATATGAAGGTAAGGCACTCAGCATTATGGGTATGATTCGGGCACAAAAGAAAACGCAATCACATCGGATAATCAGAAAATAAAGAGATATGAAACAACATAAAGGATCCGGCAAATCAATTATTGCTACAGCAAGAAAAATGAGTACCGTTCATATATGGATATGCAGGCGGCAGCATTAGATACCGCATTGGCTGATTAAAAATCAGCCGGATAACGAGCTTATGTAATAAGCTCAGGAATAACTAAATACAGGAGTATAGAGAATGAGAAAATTACTGTTAGTTTTATTAATGGTGACTGTTGGAATGTCGGCTTTTGCAGACGGGTTTTTAGGATACTGGGAATATGAAAATGATGATTATCCGGATTACAGAGAGGAAGTGGCTGTAATATTAAGATCAATGGACGATACTCCTATAGGTGAGTTTACTCTGGAAGAAATGAAAAAGCTTAACCTTGAGCTATCAATACCCTTCCAGAAAATACAGTATGTAAAAGAATCGAAAATTGCATCGGCTGTTTTCCCGGGAGTTGGTCAGTATATGAATGATGATCCTTTGGGAGGGACACTTTTTCTTGTTTCAAACATTGCAGTTATTACTGGAACCATAATTGGAGCTTACTACATGCTGCCGAATGATTTACAATTTGACAATCTTGATTATTTAAATGATTCCTCCGCAACTATTAATGCAAGATGGGAAAGCCATAGTTTCGTTGATATGCTTCCATCAATAGGGGTCCTTGCAGCAGGTTTTGTTGTAGATGGTATTATCAGATTGCTATCAGCATCCCATGCAGGGAAGTTGGCACAGAGAAATATTGCAAATGGGGAAATTCAATTTGAACCAAAACTTATTCTGCCTGCATTCCGTTAAGCCGAAGAATATGGCTTTGATCAGAGCGGTTATGGGCTTGGAATAAGCATGTGTTTTTAACAAGTTATATTCTTGCAGGCTGTTAGTAATAACGCAGCCTGCAATCTAAAACAGTGCAGACTCTCTTGTTGATGAGGATAAGCTGTGGTCACAATAAAAGAATAACATCTGGGTATCTTGTTGCCAAGGTGATTGAAGGCGGGCTTATGATTATTGCTTCAATTTTACTTTTATCTGATAGCTCTTTTTTTCTGGGGATACGTGATTTGATTTATATGAGTCATGCATACATTTTTATCCTGGCATCCATGCTGCTTTATTATTTATTGTATCGATCAAAACTTCTTCCACGATTTATATCAGTCTGGGGTGTGATTGCACTGGTATCGCTGTTAATTGGAAACCTGTTGGAAATAGCTGGTAATACTCACCCAATGATAAAATTATTTTATCCCTTGATTATGTTAAATGAGATTTTTATGGCGATATGGCTAATATCCAAAGGATTCAATTCAACTGCAATTACTAAAGGAGAAAAGAAATGAAGACAAACAAAAAGAGAGTGGAAATTTTAGAATATGTGAAGATAAATGTGAGAATAAGGCTTTCAGCTTTATGGGTAGCTTTAATGATATGTTATATATACGCTGACTTCTTTTCCTTATATCGGCCTGGTCAGATAGATAAAATAATATCAGGACTGATGGGACCCTTTCCAGTGACTCAGGCAGGGTTGTTAATAGCCTCACTAATGATGGCTGTTCCCGCTGTAATGGTTTTTCTGTCCCTGATATTGAAGCCAAAAGTGAGTCGCTGGGCAAACATCATTTTAGGTGTACTGTATACTGTTATCGGGGTTGCAAATTTGATTGGAGAAGCCTGGGCTTATTATATATTCTTTGGGATTATAGAAATAGTGCTTACCCTATTAGTTGTTTTTTATGGATGGAAGTGGCCTAAACAGGAAGCATGAGTCGGTTTTATAAAACTTTAATCTATAAGGAGATAATATGACAAACAAATTATTCACAAAATTTACTAATCTATCAGCACGCACGACTGCACTTATTGCAGGATTCGGTTTATTGGGCTATGACAATAGCTGCTATTTTTGCAAACTTTTCTGTTTTTGAAAGTCTTGTTGTGCATGGAGATGCAATAACAACCACCAATAATATCCTGGCTTCAAAAGATAAATTCTTACTTGGAATTAGTTCTTTTTTTATTGTCATTATCCTTGATGTGGTAGTGGCCTGGGCATTATATATTTTTCTAAAAAATGTAAACAGAAATCTCTCTTTGCTTGCTGCATGGTTGAGAATTATTTATGGTGCAATCTTTGCTTTTGCTTTATTGAGTCTTGTAAATGTTTTACAAATTCTGAATGGTGCAAATTTGATTATAAATTCAGAATTATCTACTCAAGTAATGGTATCTATTAATACTTTCAGCAGTACATGGGATTATGGGTTTATATTTTTTGGTTTTCATCTTGTCCTTCTTGGTTACCTGGTTTTCAAGTCCGGATATATTCATAAGCTTTTTGGTGTTATGTTGGTAATAGCTGGTTTAGGTTATTTTGTGGATAGTTTAGGTAAACTTGCTTTTTCAAACTACAATATACAAATTGCCATGTATACTTGTATCGGAGAATTGCTTTTTATGATTTGGCTCTTGTTTAAGGGCAGAATGATAAAAAGTCAGCATGAGTTGGTGGAATGATACACTGTCTTAAATAGTTGTTTAAGACAGAAGGCTGCTGTTCGACATTTTAATAGTTGGCGAGACCTAAAGGGAGAAAAAATGAATTCAAACAGAAAAATTGCACTTATTGCCGGTGTATTATTTATTATTGGTACAATTGCAGGAATACTAAGTGTTGCTCCTGCAATAGATACTCCGGATTATCTAATTGAAGCCTCTGCAAATGCAAATCAGGTAGTACTTGGAGCAGTTTTTCAATTTGTCATGGCTGTTGTATATATAGGCATTGCAATTACGCTCTATCCGATTTTAAGAAAATATAATGAGAATTTGGCTCTTGGATTTCTTAGTTTCAGGATAATTGCAGCAGTATTCATTATTATTGGTGTAATCAGCCTGCTTTTATTATTGGCATTAAGCCAGGAATTCATGAAAGCAGGTACTACAGATCCATCATATTTTCATACTTTTGGCAGTTTATTACGGACAGGTCGTGATTTGGTCAATCATGTTGCAATGATTCTCTCTTTAAGCGTAGGTGGATTGATGTTTTACTTTTTATTATATCAGGCCAAACTTGTCCCTGGGTGGCTGTCAGTATTTGGATTTGTTGGAAATATATTGGCCATATTAGCGAGTTTGTTAGTAATGTTCCATATTATCGATATTATTACGACAGTCTATATGGTTTTATTTCTTCCAATTGCATTGCAGGAAATGGTTTTGGCGATATGGCTGATAGTGAAAGGATTCAATCCATCTGTAATTACTTATGAGACTTAATGAGGATGAAAAAAATATGAACTCCCATTTAAGAGTAGAAAAATTTTGGGTTACTGAAAATATGAAAGAGAAGGTGAAATAAAATAACATAATAGGAGTATTAGTATGACAATTCATGTAGTTGGTGCGACTGGGGCAACCGGACAGTTATTAGTAGAGCAGTTGCTCAATCGTGGACAAAACGTAAAAGTGATTGTGAGATTCCCCGAAAAGTTACCAAAATTTGCCAGGAATAATGACCAATTGTCTGTTATCTCTGCCAGTCTTTTGGAACTGAGTGACTCGGAGATGATAAAGTATACCAATAAGTGTAATGCGGTAGTTTCATGTCTTGGGCACAATTTAAACTGGAAAGGAATTTATGGCCAACCGCACAAGCTTGTAAGGGATGCTACCCATCGATTATGTAATGCAATCAAGGCAAATAACTTTGGAAAACCAACCAAATATATCCTCATGAATACAACTGGTAATAGCAACCGGGATCTCAATGAGCCTAGTTCTTTTGGTGAAAAATGTGTCATTGGACTTATTCGTCTGCTTTTACCTCCCCATGTGGACAATGAAATGGCCGCTGATTATTTGCGAATAAATATTGGTCAAAAGGACCCTATGGTTGAGGGGGTTGCAGTTCACCCTGACAATTTAGTTAATGAAGAAATTGTAACCAAATACCAGGTATATCCTTCACCAATCAGGAGTGCAATTTTTAATGCGGGTCAAACAAGTCGAATAAACGTTAGTCACTTTATGGCCGATTTGATCACTGAAGAAAATGTATGGAATAAGTGGAAGGGGCAAATGCCCGTGATTTATAATGTGGCATCAACATAAAGGAAAATATTGAATGAGCGGGGAAAATGGAGGTAATATATGAAGTATACATTAGATTCGGGCTTTTCAACTTACTTTGAAGAGAATGTAGACCAAAACACAACAACAATTCTTCTGCTGCATGGTATTGGACTGGACCATAGAATGTGGAAAAATCAGATAGAACCGCTAACAACTGCCGGATTTTATGTGGTTGCAATAGACCTGTATGGTCATGGAAAATCCAGTAAATTAAAAAAAATAACCTTGGATAATTGGAATGATCAAATAAATGATTTAATGGATCACTTGAAAATTAAAAAGGCTATAATTATAGGTGTCAGTATGGGTGGGGTGATCGCACAATACTTCTTAATAAAGCATAGCTCAAAAGTAATTAAGCTAATTATATCAGACAGTTTTGGAGAGTTGAAAACCCTTAGAGAGAAAATTCTTGGTGCATCACAAGTTTTTGGCTTTGGTATCTTCAAATTATTTGGAGTGAAAACATTTGCAAAGGCTATGCGTTCTACATATAATGCGGCATTTGCAGCTTCAGCGGGAGAAGAAATTTATAATCGAAGTCTTGAAGCTGATTTTAAACAATTGATTTTGGCAAGAAAGGCTATAAATAAAATTGATGCACTAAAAGATCTCTCAAATATCAATGTTCCATCGTTAGTTATTGTAGGTAAAAACTTCGGTCAGGATTTCATTAAAATAAACAAGAAGATTGATGATAGTTTGAAAGATTCAAAGTTAGTTGTACTGGATAACTCAATGGATCCATCCCCCCTGGTTAATCCAGATCAATTTAATAAAATAGTACTTTCATTCATTTCGTAGTGCCACCTATTATAGATCTTACGATTAATTGAAAAATTTTACACACCAAAAGCGCGTCCCGTAGTTTAATTCCATCGGGCGGTTTTTTGACTTTCAGACACTGCTCCAGCGAAATTTATGATGCAGCCTGGACTTAGTAGTTCTTTCAAGGATACTCGATATAAACAGTCAACAATTGACGCCAATATCGACGCCCTTATTATATGAGCTCATAAGCTTTATATGGATTACATACTACATAACCCCTGATATATGGCTCCATACTGCTCTAAATGGACAACATAAAGACAGAAACAAAGTTCAAGTCCTTGTGGGCCCACAAGTATTTACTTCAGCACCTCGTCAAGAACGGCAGGTTGTCATTTGCAGACTCAGGTTGTAATATCGCTATAATGAAGCAGACAGAAGAATTGACCGTAATA
>SDBT01016638.1_pt1 | contig 11638 bp, 9 predicted proteins | sample 2277101 | NCBI WGS metagenome assembly SDBT01 (sample SAMN10404973, study PRJNA504765) | marine sediment metagenome | isolation source: marine sediment core GS10_PC15, 103 cmbsf | place: Arctic Ocean: Southern Knipovich Ridge | collected 2010
TTCAAAATAGTGTTTGTATTGAAGCGAAAGATTATGCCTGGTAATAAATCCGGGTACATGGCGGAATTTAAAATCACGATAGTCGCGTTTGCTATCGATAAAAGAATAGGCAAGCCAGAAATCACCGTTTTTAATACTTTCCCTGTCACGGAAAAAAATGTCGATACCACGGGCGTATCCGTTTCCTGAATTGGAATAGGTTGTGGGATCGGTTGCGTAAAGCGTATCGTATTTAACCAGTTGAGTGTAGTTTTTATGGTAAACCTCCACTCTGAAAGTGCGGTTGTCTTTTATTACCTGGTAATTTAGAATTAAATGGTTGGCTCTTTCGCACGATAATCCTGGATTATATATAAGGCTGTTGTCTTCAGGTAATTGAGTGAATTTACCATAGGCAAATGAAATTTGGCTAGCTGCAGATATTTGATAGGCAGCAGAGAACCTGGGTGAAACATATACTTTTTTTGTTAATCCCAGATGCTCAAACCTGATACCAGGCCTCAACGCTATCTTATAGCCAACACGTATGTTTGATTCGGTAAATGCCGATGTATTAATGGCTTTATAATCCCATTGAAGGCCTATGCCTTTATTATCAGTTAAATACTCCCTGCCGAATTTTTTATAATAAATATCGCCCCCGTATTTTACCGTTATTTTTTCATAGGATGAATTCGTGACCGTCAGTTTAACCTGCGCCGACCGGTTCAGGTCTTTCATCCCATTATTGTTGAAATTCATTCTTGTGTCATCGCGGTTTAATGAAATGCCGGTGTGTAAAATTGATTCCCCGACCTGGTCTTTATAGGAAGAAAGGAAAAAAAAGTTTTGATTTTGCATTCCGACCAAATCATCGGAGCCGGTATCCGGATTGGGATAGAAAAGTGAATTCCTTTCAGAAGTAAAAAACCCCATTGCTTTCAGCATTCCTCCCTGATTTATTTTTTGCCTGAATACCAGGGTTTCTGTTATGCTTTCAGGAGCTTTATCCCAATTGAAGTTCGATTCAAAAAGCTTATAAGCCGGTTCCATATTAATATATTGTGTGATGGAGGAGATGGAAGAGTTTTCCCATTTTTTAATTTTTGTAAAGTTCAATGCTGAAGAATAAAGGGCGATGTTGGTTTCGTCGTCTTTAGCCAATGCAATTGTATTCAGGATCAGCACTGAGGACAGAGCCTGCCCGTATTCGGCTGAATAACCCCCGGTGCTGAAAACCGTTCCCCTAAACAACATGGGTGAGAATTTCCCCCTGACAGGCACACTGGGCATCTTAGCTGTGTAGGGGCTTTCAACCAATAATCCGTCGATAAAAGTTTTTGTCTCATACCTTTCACCACCACGCACGAGCAAGCCGCCCTCGTCGTCAGCTGTACTGGTGCCGGGCAGCGAATTAATTGACATGTAAATATCTCCAAAACCGTGCGAATTTGTTGCCATATCGAGTGTGCTTAAAACAGCTGACTTTTTTTCGTCGCCTGCTTCGAAGGTACCTGCAGTTATTACAACTTCGTCAAGCTGAGCCTTGTCTTCTGAAAGAGTAATTGAAAAATGAATTGTGTCATTTACAAGTACAATCGAGTCTTCATAAGAATGATATCCCAGGAAACTGGCAACAAGTACCTGTTCCCCTGATAAATTAGTTTTAAAGGAAAAGCGCCCTGATGCATCGGAACTCGTGCCCTCAAAAGTATTCTTAATGTATATATTTGCACCTGCAACAGGCTTCCCTTTCTTTGTTATAACAGAACCAATTATAATTGACTGGCAGAATAAACCTGTTAAAAGGAAAATTTGGATAGTTGCTAATAATAAAGTTTTCATCACTAAAGCTTAATTATTTAAGCAAATATTCATCTTAGTTTCAAGTTGAAAAAAAATAAGTTACCGGGTGGTTATAATAAAAGGATAAATGGTAGTAAAATCAGGATAAACTAAAACTTAATTTTATAGGTGTTCCCCGAAAAAAATGGGGCAGGCTGTGAGATCACTTCGTTAAGTTGTTATTTGTTTTTTGAGATTTGTTATTTTAAAAGCGACTGGTTTTCTTTCTAACACTAATTAAGCTTGCTTTTATTGTTTTGTTAATCAACAGCCTGTTTAAAATATTAAGCCGTATTATTATATTATAAATCAGAATTTTGTATATTTACAAAAGAGATTTACAACAAACCTGAAACAAAGCTTGATCATCGAAAAAAGCTCTTGCAAATATAAAAAGCCCATTAAATCGTTTTTTCGAGTCTAATAAGCGGGATAACAATGAATTACATAAAGAACCCTAAATGAGATATAAAAACAACATATATATATTACTACGTTACCTGCAAGGCTGAAAAAAGAAACAGTGTACGAAAATTGAAATTATTGAAACAAGAATTAAAACATATAATTAGCAAATTTACTGACTGGAAAGATTTTGTTTTTGCCAACCCGCTTTTGCCCTTCGGGACAATTAGGGAAGCCTACACACATTTAAGCACATTTGGTTTTTGCCAACACAAACCCGACCCGAAAAAACCAAAAGAGCTTAAATTTTTCCATCACACAAATTAAATCTACATTTGCATGTGAATGAATAACGACAAACAATATATCGCAAGGGTACAGTTTAAAAACAAGGTGCTTAGCAGTCATGGACAGGCTTATGAAGACTTGTTTATCAGAGTTATGCAAGCATCTGATAATGGATTCAGACCAGTAAAACCTCAAGGCAGAGAAGGTGATCAGAAAAATGATGGCTTTAATAAATCAAAAGGCAAATATTACCAAGTTTATGCACCCGAGGATTTATCAGATAAAGAAAAGAAAAGCCTGAAAAAGTTAAAGGATACATTTACTGGACTCTATAATTATTGGCAAGAAATTTCACCTATTAAAGAGTTTTATTTCGTTGTAAATGATAGATTTCAAACAGGTGTTTTTCCTTCTGTTGAAAAAGAATTGGCTGAAATTGAAAAAGAATATAGTATTAAAGCGGAACCGTTTCTTAGTAAAGATATTGAAGATATTTTTTTATCGTTACCAGAAAATGAAATTATTGATATTTTAGGTGGGTATTTGCCAGATTATAATAACATTGAGGATATTGAAGTTTCTGTACTTGGAGAAGTAATAGATTTTTTAGTGAATTTTAAATTCAAACCAAGTGAAATTACTTTTCCAGACGAACTCAATTTTGATAAAAAAATCAGATTTAATAAACTTTCAAAAACTTATGGAAGTTTATTGATATCAGCATTTCATCAGGATTATATAATTTCGGAATACTTTAGCTATAACAGCAAATTTACTAAAGAAGACCTAAAAGTTGTATTTTCAAACTTCTATAAAGAATGCTTAATTGAAATATCTGATGATCTTGAAGAAAAATCTGATTTGGTTTTTGATTTCATATTAAGAAAGGCAAGTCCAAGAAAGGTAAAAGCAATTTCTGATGCTGTATTAATTCTGATGGCTCATTATTTTGAAAGCTGCGATATTTACGAAGAACCTCAAGAACCAAAACAAAGAGAATTGTTTACATGATTTTACCAACAAAACATATTAGGATTTCAGAATCTTTAATTGGATTAGGTGGTTATTTGGTCAAATTTCTAAAAGAACCCATGACAATTGATAATTTATGGATTAAATATTCAAAAGTCAACAATAAGAAATTCCCAGCATACCACAATTTTGACAATGTCGTTCTTTCATTGAATTTATTATTTATAATGGGGATAGTTGAAATAAACGAAAAAGGAGAACTTTACCATGCGGTTGATTGAGATACGAGCAAATAAAGAATCCTTCCATAAGATTACTTTCAATAAAGTAGGGGTGTCAATTATTCGTGCAATTAAAGTTTCTGAGGATAAGAAAGGCACATATAATAGTACTGGAAAATCATTGTTGATTTACCTAATCCATTTTTGTCTTGGCGCAAGTGAAAATTTTGAACTTAAGGAGAAACTACCTGGTTGGGAATTCTCACTTGATTTTGAAATCGGAGAAAAGCTCTTTACTGCAAACCGAAACACAGATAACCAAAAAATTATTAAACTTAATGAAAAGGAGTATAAAATAAAAGAGTTTAATGAGTATATTCAGGCTAAAGTATTTTACAATATTCCAAATGATTTTAAGTATTTGACTTTTCGTTCTCTTATTAATCGTTTCATTAGGCCGAAAAAATCAAGTTACGACTTATATAATTGTTTCGTGAAAGAAGAAAAGCCATATCAGGAATTATTAAACAATGCTTTTTTACTCGGACTTGATATAGAAAAAGTAAGTAAAAAAAGAGAGTTAAAAGAGGAATGGGATAAAATTAAAGAAAAAAGGAAAAGTATTGAGAGTGATCCGGTAATGCGGGAATTTTTTACAGGGGATTCCGAAAAGAAAAAAATTGATATTGAAATAATTAGCCTTGAAAAAAAATTAGACCACCTAATAAAAAATATTTCTGATTTTAAAGTCGCTGAAGATTATGATCAGATTAAGAAAGAAGCAGATGAAATTTCATTAGAACTTAAAAAGTATAAAAACAGGCGAACTGTTATTTCCAATGCCATAAGTAATATTAATAAAAGCCTTAATATTAAGGTGGATATTAAATCTAGAGATGTTCAGAAGCTTTATGACGAAGCAAATGTAATAATAAGCGATTCTATTAAAAGAAGATTTGAAGACGTTGAAGAATTCAATAAAAAATTAATTGGGAACAGAAAAGCAAGACTTATAGAAGAGAAAAAGAGTTTTGATCAGAAATTAGCAGATGTTGAAGGAATTATAAAAAGGCTTGGAAAACTTGAAGATGGAAAACTGTATTTACTTAAGTCAACTGGTTCTCTTGAAGAATACGCTAAACTAAATGAGCAATTTTCTCAGCTACAAATAAAATACAATAAACTAACAGATTACAAAGAGTTACTTAATACTTATAACAGTAAAATTGATGAGATAAAAGAAGCCTTTGTCAAAGAAAACAGTGAAACAAATAAGTATTTAAAGGATAACGAAATTCTTAAGAAACGAAATATTGAAATTTTCAGTTCTTTTGCTGATCAGTTTTATGAAAATAAGCCTGCTGGTATCATCATTGAAAACAACGATGGTGAAAACCAAAACAGGTTTAATATTGAAGCCACTATTGATAGTGATTCCGGGGATGGAGTAAATAATGTAAAAATATTTTGCTTTGACTGGACATTACTTAAAAATCAGAACAATCATCGTATTAAGTATATTTTCCATGACAGCAGATTGATTTCTGAAATTGATCCACGACAAATTGCTATTATGTTTCATATTGCACATTTTAGTACAACTGAACACGGTTTTCAATACATAATTTCTGCAAATCAGAAAGAATTGGACTCTTTGAAAGCTGTATTTTCAGAAGAGGAATATGAAAAATACATTGAGACTAATATTATTGAAGATTTGACTGATGATTCAGATGAAGGAAAACTTCTAGGGATTACGGTTGATTTGAATTATGAAAAATAAAATATGAAAAAATACAATATTATAATTTCGATCATTCTTTTAAGTGTTATAAGTTGCGTTAACCCGAATAATAAAAAAATTAAAACTATTGGTTTAACACAATTTGCGAACCATCCTTCTTTAAATGAAGTTGCAGATGGAGTGAAAGCAGGCTTAAAAGATTTAGGATGGGAAGAAGGTAAAAATCTTAATATTATTTTTCGAAATGCTAACAGAAATCCTCAGTTAACCCTTCCAATAGCAGAATCATTTGTTCAAAAAAAAGTTGACGTTATGGTACCCATAACAACACCTTCAGCAATATCATGCGCCAAAACAACCAAGAAAATACCAGTTGTATTTGTTGGTGTTACTGATCCAATTGGCGTTGGTCTTGTTGAAACACTTGATCATGGAAAAGATAACGTAACTGGTTCATCAGACAAATGGCCCTTTCGACTTCAAATAGAATTATTTTTTAAATTAATACCTAATATTAAAAAAATTGGATTGTTATATAGCCCTGGAGATGATGTCTCTGTAATTGCTGTTGATGAATTAAAAAAACTCCAGAAAGATTTTAATTTTGAATTGATTACAAGTCCTTTACAAAATGCAAGTGACGTATATTCAGCTGCAAGGCAATTATTACGAAGTGTGGATGTAATCTATACAGGAACCGATAATCTTATTGTAGAAAATCTTTCATCAGTTCTTAAAGCCGCAAATGAAGCGAACAAGCCTGTTTTTGCAGGAGACGAAGGAACTGTTCAAAAAGGGGCTTTGGCAACATATGGTATTAGCATGTTTGATTTAGGTTACGAAAGTGCTTCAATTATACATGAAGTGCTAAATGGAAAATCACCTTCAAAAATTCCTATTTTAATAATTACAAAAGGTAAACCCATTATAAATAAAGCAAAAGCAAAAGAACTTGGTATTACAATTCCTGAAAACATTAAAGATGTGACATTTGTTAATTAGTATGGTAGAATTTTTAAATGAAATATTGTTTTTTATTGATGGAGTTTTTTTCAATTCTCTTGGGCTAATCTTTGTAGTTATCGGTGCTTATATTTCAATACGTATTCTTGATTTTCCCGATTTAACTATTGACGGAGTTTTCACTTTAGGTGGGGTTATTTTTGCTAAATTATTAATTATAGGTATTAACCCATGGTTTGCATTATTGTTATCAGGTTTTATAGGTTTTTTACCTGCTTTTATTGTATTTGTTTTAAACTCACGCTTCGGAATTGGAAAAATATTATCAACAGTTCTTGTATTAATTATAATAACATCATTAAATGCAATAGTTCTTGGTCAGGCTACAATTGGTATGTTAGATAAAAAAACTATATTTTATCATACAGATAAAATTGATACTTTTTTTAACTCAAATTATTTTAACGACCAATCTTTTTCTTTGCATCCTACATCTATTTTTTTAATATTGATTATTGCTGCAATAATTCTTTATATATTTTCAAAATACCTAAAAACTAAAGATGGTACTATTTTAAGATGCATCGGAGAACGACCAAAGTCGTCTACTTTAATTAGTAAAAACTTAAACAAATATAAATTAATAGGTTTACTGACAGCATCTTTTTTCGTAAGTCTGGGTGGTGCAATTGAGTCTCAAAGAAAAGGTGCAACAGATTTAAGCATGGGAAATGGAATGCTTGTTATAGCAATCTGTTCAATTGTTTTAGGTGATACCATTATCAGATATCTCATAAAGAAACAATATCTATCACCAAATCAAATAATTTATTCAATTATTACTGGTGTATTTATTTTTTGTTTAATAAAACAAATTGTTCTTACACTTGGTTTTTCAACAATTGATATAAATCTTTTTACAGGTGTATTCTTGGCATTGCTACTAATAATTACATCCAAAAAAGTTTTTAGGTCATCAGAATATTTTTAAAATGCTAATACATTCAAAAAACATATGGAAATCATTTTATAACATCGATGGGAAATTTGATGTTCTCAAAGGAGTATTTCTTGATATCAATGAGGGGGAAAGAATAGCAATCACTGGAAGAAATGGCACAGGCAAAACAACACTACTTAAAATTCTTTCTCGTAATTTGGATTTTGACAAAGGTGAACTTGAATATACTGGTGATTTTCCAATATTGTTTTTGGATCAAATAATTGAAAATTTTTTGGCTCCTGGTTTAACTGTCTTTGAGCATATTAGTATATGCTTTAAAAATGTTCAGTCAGATTTGAAAAAACTCATAACAAGTGCTAATAAAGGGAAAGTGAAAAATTTAATAGAAAAATATAATTTACCAATCGAAAGTAGGCTCAACAATTACATAGGACATCTTTCTGGTGGAGAAAAACAAATAGTAGCAATTACATGCATTTTAGCTCAAAACCCGAAAGTTCTATTTTTGGATGAATTTACTTCATCTTTGGATATAACCACAACGACGTTGTTGATAAAGATATTGAAGACATATACTGCCGAGAATAATGCTGCAATTGTTTTTATTTCGCATGATAATCAAGTAGTAAACGAATTTTCTAACAAAACTATTAGTTTAAATGAAAGCTCTTTTTAAAAAGGTAACATATGAATTTACTCGAAAGAATGTTTCAAGGCTATATTTAGCAATAGGCATCATTATTGGGTTACTAACTACTGGTGATTTTTTTATAAATAGTTTTCAAGATAAAAAATTTGCTAAATCCATTTACATTGATAAGGAGTGGAATGTTACAAAAAAGAATAAAGTTTCCTTTATTTTTCTTGATGATCAAATTATCTCAAGTATAGTCTTTCCTCCTGATGTAGAATCATTTATTATCAAGGGAATAGAGGTTGATACTACCAAAATTATTAATGTTACTGGCAATAGATATGATAATAATAAACTAATTAAAATAAATAATGAAAGCGAGATTACTTTTGAATGGATTATTAAATCCTCACAAACTGATAATATTTCCAAAAGTCAAATTATTGAATCAATAATTTTTTATTCCTATGATGGTAGTTTAATTCAACATTCATATAATTATTGGCACATACTAAAAATTGTATTAATAATAATTGCACTTCTAATTATTTTATTCCGTGATGCATTAGTAAGGTTCACTCTTGGACAGGAAATGGACTATTCATTAGGTTTAAAGATATTATCCAAAATTGAAGAAAAATTTAGAGATAACCGGAATCTAACTGTCTTATCCATGGATACTATAGATGATGAAGACAGCAACTCAATTCCGCTGGGATTATTCGCTGTTTGGTTAATTATCTCAAGAATCTACCTTGAGGAAAAGGAAATGCCATGTGTTGAACTAAATACAGAAAGGGATTTTGATTTAGATTTAATAAGAAATGGTAGTTTTGATGAACTACTTTCAAAATATACTGATCATTGCTTGGATTCCCAAGGCTGTGAACTTTTCAAGGCTCTTCAAAACAAACAATTTTCTTCTGTTAATAAAAAAATTGCATTGGAATCAATTAGTAAGTGTGAGTTAGAATATTGTAAGATTTACAAAGATTATTTAATTAGTATTAATAATTACCATTTAGAAGAAAATTTAGACTCAAGGTTAATTAGGAATAAGAAATTTTTAAATCAAGCAATAAGAACTGCTAAAACAAACTACTTTAAAGAAATAAAGCAGGATTTCAATGGCTCTCAGTCTTTTAATAACAATTCAAATTTTCATGTTTTTGCTAAAATTATTATTGGCAATGAAGCTGATTTAGAAAAAAAAGACATTGAATCATTAATTGTGTTTTACCAATTATATGAGATTCCATTATTCTTTATTGAGAAAAACAGCCTTGAAGGATATTTAAAAATTCATCCAGATTTCTGGTATAATGGAAAAAACAAAGACTTATTAATCATTAATGATAAATATTTTTATGGTTATCCGCCCCGTTATAAGTTGAGTTGGCATTCGGTAGAAGACCAAGTTGAAGATTTTTTTAATCTATTATTTAATAATGAATTAAATGCTATGCTAGCTTATGACAGGAAGAATTTGTATATAAATAAAAAGGAAAAAGAACATGAAAGAAAAAAAGAAAAAGAAATCGCTTAAGTTTGGTGATAGCAATATTCAGAACAAGGAAGAAAAGATTGCCGTAATGAAAAAGATTGAAGCTCTTGAATTCAAATTACTAAATAATAGAAATTGGGCATATTGGTAAATAATAGAATACTTTTAGTTTATGTTAATCCTATTAACTTTCCACCAGTTCAACCAAAAGGGATTGAGATATTGGCATCATTCTTAATAGAAAATGACTTTATCGTTGACATTGTTTCTCCTTTTCAAGAATCTTTCTTTCCATTCAAATTATTAGAACAATATTTACTTAAACACAAGTATTTATTTGTTGGATTGTCATTTCGAAACTTTGATAATGCGGGTTTCCATTTCAACAACAGTTCACCTACCAACTATTTTACTTTTTTAGCAAAAATTGTTAAAAAATTAAAACGCTCAAAATCATCACTTCCTATATTATTAGGTGGATCTGGGTTCAGTATTGATCCGGTAAATCAATTAAAAAAATTAGGTCTATCTTTTGGCATTAATGGCGCAGGGGAACAATCTATTGTAGAATTTGCGAAGTCATGCAAATCTGTTAATACAAGATTGGAACTTGAAGAACAGATTAAAACTAAGATAAAGCACAGAAAAATACCTGGTTTTATTATAATTGATTCCCAGAATACAATTTCTATTAGTGCAGAAAAAAAGAATTACATAGAATCAAAAAATAACTATATAAACAGAGAATGGCTTTATGCCTCCAAGTTAATTGGTGGCATGATACCTATAAGGACTAAAATTGGATGCTTAAGAAAATGTAATTATTGTGTTGTTCCCCTTTACGACAATTTTTTAATCCGTAAAAATTCTGCGATACTAAAAGAGATACAAGATTATAGAAAATTAAACGACCATTATAGATTCTTTTTTGCAGATAGTGAAATTAATTTTCCAAATAATATATGGCTTAAAGATTTACTTGAAGAAATTATTCAAAAATTTGGGGCAAATGAAATTGGATGGGAAGGATATCTTTATCCGATAATAAAAGATTTTGAAAAGTTAGCCCCGTTTATTAAAAAATCTGGTTGCAATCAAATAAATCTAACTGTTGACGCTCTCGACAATGATATACTAAAAAAAATGGGGAAAGACTATTCCGTAGAAGAAGTAATGCAACTTATTAATATTCTCAAATCCCATCAAATAAACACTAGGATGAATATTTTGTTTGGTAGTATTGGAGAAAGTGATAAAACTATTAAACGCCAATTAAATGTTATAAAATCACTTTCAAAAAAAGGTATAAAGGCAACAATTAATGTTGGACTCAGGGTTTATCCAAATACAAAGTTGTCAGAAGATGTTTTAAAGTATAAAAAACACACCAATAAATCGATAAAATCGCAGACCTTTTGTTCACCCAATTCTTATAACAATTTAGGTCGATTTTTATTAAAAGAGCTTCGTAATGTTAGTAATGTTTCATTTACGGAAGAAAGAGATATGAGGCATGAAAGATACTGCAAATATCTATTTATTGGAGCAATTAATCTTGAAAGGAAACAGTTTAAAAAATCTGAATCAGCCTTTAAGAAAGCTTTATTGTTTAATATTGAAGCATATCGACCTAAACTTGGTTTAGCAAGGAATTACTATGAATGCGGGAAAATAGATAAGGCAAATTTCCTTTTACATCAACTAGAAAAATGACCAACACACCCAGCCAAGCACATTTGCAATTCGCACGAGCCAACGCTAAAGCCAAAAATTGCAAAAGAGTTTGCCTGTTTGCCAACGCTTTTTTGCTGACCTGAAAAAACAAAATCAAGACAGTGCTAAATTAAAAATAAAATGATAGAAATGAAGAAAGCCCAGCAGGTAACAAAGGCTATAAAAAATAGGCGGTTTAGTATTAACATCAAGGTTTGTAGCCTGTTTGAACTTTATCGTAAGTTGAAAAATTGCGCTTCGGAATCGCCTACATTTTCATAGCCCAAACCGTCAGACTGTCTAAAAACCTCTTGATTTTGTTGATAACTTTATAGCAAAACCCATATTAAGACACTGGTTATTAGTATCTTTAAGTATGAAATTCATAAAAGGAGACAATCGAACA
>SDBT01016639.1_pt1 | contig 11637 bp, 8 predicted proteins | sample 2277101 | NCBI WGS metagenome assembly SDBT01 (sample SAMN10404973, study PRJNA504765) | marine sediment metagenome | isolation source: marine sediment core GS10_PC15, 103 cmbsf | place: Arctic Ocean: Southern Knipovich Ridge | collected 2010
AGTTGATTTCATGATTTCCAAGATTTCCTTTGGTAAATCTTTCCATAGTCCAAAAGCTTTTCTTATATCTTTTTTTGGTTCTGCTTTAACATCCAATATGCGTTCGATGACATCAGAAATACTCTCATTAGCTTTTTTATTTTCTTTTAATTTTGTGTAAACTTTTTCAGATATATCAATTGTTTTATGTGTCATGCTTATTCTAGTAAAGTATGTTATTTTTACTATTTATTTATATCTATAAAATCAATTCCAATTCCGAATTTATTTTTCTAAATCATTTTCTTTAAGCAAATAATAAAGAAGTGCCTTAACAGTATTAAGACGATTTTCTGCTTGATCATAAACGATTGAATGCTTTCCATCAACTACAGAATCATCTGCTACGACATTTCGTCTGATAGGTAAACAATGCATAAAGATTGAATCACTATTTGTATAATCCAAATATTCTTCTTTAATACGCCAATCATCCCGGAATGGCAATCTTAACGGTTTTTCGTTTTTCCCATCACCATAATATTTTCTAGATCCCCAACTTTTTACATAAACAACATCAGCGTCACTATAAGCTTCTTTAATATTGTCTGAAAATGTTAATGTTCCTCCTGATATCTCAGAATTTTTTTTTGCGAGATTTACAATATCATCATCAAGTTCGAAATTTTTTGGATGCGCTAAAGTCACATCCATGCCATATCTTGTAGTTATTAAGAGTGTAGAATTAGGAACACTTAGAGGTAATGGCTTTGGGTGGTAAGCCCAAGAGATCACTATTTTTTTGCCTTTAGTTTCTTTCTTTTTTTCTTGTATTGTAAAAATATCAGTTAAAGCTTGTAGGGGATGGAATTGATCATCTTCAAAATTGATAATCGGTTTCTCTGACCATTTAGCATACTCACGTAATATTCGATTTCCCTCTTTATATTTCCAATTTACTGAATTAGGAAATAATCTTATCCCAATAACATCGTAGTATCTTGCTAAAACTATCGCTGTATCTTTTACAGATTCAGATTGATACCCTATCCATGAGTCTTTAATGCTATTAAAAGTTGGTTGCATACCTAGTTGAAATGCAGCTACTTGAGTGGAATTTCTTGTTCTCGTAGAAGGATTGTAAAAAAACATACAAATAGATTTCCCATCCAAAGAGTTTCTGTACTTTTTAGGGTTTAGTTTGACATCTTTAGTTATAGCTAATAATTTGTCGACTTCTTCTTTATCCCAATCCTGTGTGCTTATAAAATCCTTCTTGATACGTTGTTTTGAAGCCATACTCTGACACTAATTTTTAAATATTTTAAATCTCGACAATAGATTAATTTGTAATTTTTTGGAGTTATAGTATTAAACGATTAAATAAAAATTAAATTTAGAATACACTATTTAAGAAGATTTTGTTTTAGGAATACAATAAAAAAATTTCTTATTTGCTTAAATATGAGCTTAAATCCATTATATCGCCATCACCTTGTTTGACTTGGATTTTTCCTTTAATTCCCTTCATTTTACGTTCCAAAAGGATAATCACATCGCGGGGTATTTTTCTTGGAACTCCCCCCCTCTGATTTATAATTGCCAATAGATAATCAATATTTTGTAATACATCAGCACTGACAAGCTCATTAATTATTCTTTGATAAACTTGGGATTCATTTATTTTTATGTTGTTCAAATGTGAATATGCATCTGGCATCAACACAACTTTTAAAACATAATCCACTTTTTCCCATAAGCCCATCACTTGTTTTTGAGAAGCATCAATTCTTTTCTTTGCTTCCATCATTGCTTTCATTTTTTTCATACGAATTTTATCTAATTCATGTTGTTCATCATCTTTATTGTCTTGACTCATAATATGTGTTCACCATAAATTTTAATTATTAACTATTAACTATTTTTAAAGCTATTTCTAAAGCTCTTATTCCATCATCTAAACTAATTAATGGTTTTTTATCATAAAGAAAATTATTAATTTCTCTTCTAAGAGGTTCATCTTTCAATAAAGGAGTATAGATAATTTCTTTAGTAGTTGGGTTATCACCTTGTATATCCTTTCCCGTCCGAATAATTATCTGCTGAGAGATAAAATCAATTATTATACCTCCTTCTTCTCCATTTACATACATTCTTCTAAATTTTGAAGGAGTTAGCCAATTTGATTCAATGTGGCCTATTGTGGTACCAAAATCAAGTATTATGAAAGCGGCATCTGCGTGAATACTATTTTTGAAGCATTTTTTATATCCCTCGGCATGCAATATTTTTTTCCCTAATAATCGCTCTTGGAGATAAATATCATGAATAGATAAATCTAAGATAACCCCCATTTGCCAATCCCGTTTTGGAAATAATCCTATGCGCTTAGACGCGACAGAAATTATCTCTCCTATTTCTGGAAGATGTTCTAACAATTTTTCAAAGACAGGATTGTAAAGTTCAATAAAACCAGGTGTAATCCGAATATTATCATAACTCTTAAAAGTTTTTAAATCATCAAGGTATAGAGCCATAGGTTTTTCCATTAGAATATCAATACCAGCATCAGCAAACTTCCTTGCAATACTTGGAATATATTTGGGTGGTGTAACTATGCTGACTGCGTCTAAATCCTCATCCGTTATCATGTCGTCAATATTTGTATAAGTATTAATCTCTTTATATTGATGATTATCTTTTATTAACTCTAATTTAGCTTTATTTGAATCACAAATTGCTACTAATTTGGAAAGCTCATGAAAATTCCTTATGTGCGCCCTTCCAAACCAACCTGCTCCAACGACAGCAGTTTTTTTTTTCTTCATTTGAGTTGTTGTTGTATGATAATACTTAAGTTGTTTTTGTATGTTAATCGTTGTTAAATTAAGAATTTTTTGGGTTTAAAGAGAATTCCTTTGAGTCAAAAAAAAAAAACTAAATAAAAAGTAAAGTGGTCCCTCCTGCCGGCATATCATTCCACTGGTAAACAGAAAGAATTTTGATCCAGCGACATCTCGGTTTCGGCTGACGTATTTTCATTGGTCAAAGACCTTAATACGCGAGTTATCTACAGCCGAGTGCTCTTCCGGGCTGAGCTAAGGAGGGATCCTTTTATGAATTTTAAAATGGTTAAAATAATTTATTTTTTTCGATTTTAAAATTTTAAAATTTTATAATTAAGAATAAAAATCACAATATCTAGATCTCTTTGGTTTCTCTTCAGGTAAAAAATTTGACTTTAAAATTATACAAATTAAAACTTATATTTTCATTAAAAGAGGTTTTACTGACTTATTTTTTCTTAATGGCAAAAATATTCTCCCTTCAATCATTTCAAATAAAAAGAAAAAAAATTAAATTAACCTGACGACTTATCCGTTTAATTAATCCTAATTTTTATGAAGCTAATCCATGGCGTATTTTTCCGTCCAACTCTTAGCCTTTGACTCAAATTTTTTTAGAGAACGGAAATATTGTTCGCCGGCTTCGTGATTTAATGGATCGCTCGGATTAAAGAAAGGAGGTTCATAATGCATCATCCCTTTTAATGCCTCAATGATGTTCATAAGAGTTTTGCTTGGAGTCCAACCAGATGCTCCAGTGCTTGCATCAACTTTTCCAATTAAATCAGGATTAATCAAATCTAAACAAATATTTAATTTACCCGGAGGTATGCTGGAGTCGATATTTGGTTTAGCGTTCGTGAAGAAGCTTCACAGACTATGCCACATAAGAGTTACAGCATACACATATGGAGGTTGGAAGGGGTAATTTTCTGGAAATTTAATTTCGAAAATATATTTTCCTTTTGCATATGGTGTCCCATTTTTACCTACAATTCTCAATCGAAGGTGGTCTATACTTCGCCCCCATGGTTCTAAGGTAATATATTCATCATCTTTGTAAATTTCAATTGCTTCAGTATAATCAGTTTCTTCCCGCAATTTTTAATCATCTCTTTTTGTAAATTGCTTAATTTCAATTTTACAAATATAATAAGTTAATTAGTTAAAAAATTTTTCAAAACAAAAATATTTAAAATGAATTTAAAATTGATTTCCATTTTTATTAAAAATTAGGAAAATTTGTTAACAAAATCGGTCACTGCGTATGAGAATATTATTAAACCGGATACCTTAAATATCAAAGAAATTAAATACATAAATATTCTTGTTCCTGGCCCGAAGTTGCTAACTAGTATAAGTATTAAAGTTTCAACATTTAAATTCGATCCAAATGCAAACAAAATTATTCCAATCGATATCAGATATGCCGGTTTTTTGTAAATATCAGAATTCTTCCCTATATAGAAGAATAGTATCGGAATTGCAATTGCTACAACATTGGAAACAGTTAATAGTGCTGACATAATTTCAAAATCTCTTGAATTTTTTACAGGATAGAAAAAGGCTATTACCGCAAACACCAAAATAAGATAAGTGAAAATTCCTTTAAATTTAAAACCCAATATTTTCTTATCTACTGTAAAAAAAAAGAGGGCAAAACCAATCATGCTTACTAAAGCACCTACTTTCCAAAACCAGATAGCTGGAGTCGTGTGAAATAGATTAGTGTCGAATTTTGTGTAAACAAAATCAAATTGAAGATAAAATAATCTGGAAATGAATAGACATATCATTAAAATAAATACAGTGAAAATAAAACCAAATGTGAATTCTCCTGTTTCCTTTTTTCTATCATAAATTTTTTTTGCTAAATATAATGAAAGTGATAATTTAGTTGCCAAAATAATAATCGTTAGAACTAGAAATAAATTATATTCAAAGGGTGTAAGTGTACTCATAAACATATAGAGTTGTAACCTATATTTAAAATGATCTAATTAAAAAGTTTAATTTATTTTAAAGTTTTTATTAAGTGTTTATTGATTTTTATAATCATCATAATTTTATTTAGGCTTGATAATGTTATCTTTTTTGAATAAAAAAGCTATAGTTTTTGATTTAGATGGTACTATAGTGAATTTAGATGTTAATTGGTCTTATCTAAGAAACCTTTTATTTAATAGATACACCAAAATTTATGGAGAGCGAAGCGATTTTAATCATATAACAGCTTGTCTCGATGGGATAGTTAAGAAAAATGATGAAAAAGAGCTTCAAAGGTTTTTTAAACTCATTCAAGAATGTGAACTTAAAAATATTAACAATGTTAAGCCAATAAAAGCAACCATATTTTTTCTTAATAATTTAGAATTATTTGGTATTGATAAGAGCGTTAAACTAGCTATACTATCTCTTAATACTAGAAAGGCTATTATGGAATCATTAAAGTTGGTAGGCGTGCACAGTAAATTTGATTTTATAATGGGACAAGAGGATGTTAGAAAATGGAAACCTGATCCAGAAGGACTTTTAAAGATAAAAAAACATTACAGTTTAAAGAATAAAGAAATGATATATATTGGCGATCTTGAGAAAGATTTGCAGACTGGGAAGAATGCGGGCATTGAATCGTTTTTAATAGACGAGATTAAAACGCTTGTAAATAAGAAGGATTAGAAAAATAATTACATATAAGTCACTATAACATTATATTTTTTTATTTCAGATTCTTTTTTTGCTTTACCCACAGGAGTTAGTGTTATTATATCGTTGCTCTTGATCTTAAGATCTGCTTTTAAATTCACTTTTGGATCCTTGAAGATAGGATTAGTTGAGTTTGGATCCCATATAATTTCTTTATTTATAGGATTAGTTATCATCCATAATTCTTGGTCAAGTGGGTGTTCGCTAATTTCCATTGCTTTAAAAATATAAGCAACATCAGCATCGAAAGGAACAACTATTTGTACATTTTCTTCGCCTTCAATATCGCCACATGCGAGACATTCTTTTCTCTTTGCTATATTTAAAGCATCAAATTGACCATAAACGCCATTATAATTAATATAGGATGGATCCATAGGTGGACCAATATTTCTACCTTTTACTCTAAATAGTAACTTGAGGGCCTCTTGAGACTCTATGCTAGAAATTATAGAACTGACTGTTTGAATAGCTGCAATTTTATTTCCTAATATATTTTCCATTTCTTCAAATTTAAAATCTGGACCAAATGATTTCTTAATATTATTTTTCCATACCTGTATTTCTTCTGGTGTTAAAGTTTCTAACTTTTCAGGAGGTACATTTTCGTTGAAAACTCTTTCCCTTAGTTTTTCAAGTTCTTCGGATGCTAATTCTTTTAGTTTTAAAACCTCCACGTCATTATTGAGATCTGGCTTATGGCCTTGTTGGTTCTCAAAATCAACCTCGCCTTTTATAACACAATGATTTCTGTTACGAGGTAAACCTTTTAATGTACAAGCAGCAACTAATTTATCATCAGCAGGAGGTATTGGTACTAAACATCGATAGCAAGGCGTTTGATCTAGGATTTCTGGAGCATACTTTTCATCAAATTTATCTTCTATTTCTTTTCTAATTTTTGATTCTAACGGATCTATCATAGTTTCTCTAATCTGTTCAATTAAATCCTCTAATCCTTCAATTCTTTTTTGAGCTAAAAAGTATTTTGGATATTCTTCTTCACTTAGTTCCCATAGTTTTGCTTCTACTAAATTATCAATCTCAATCTTTCTATTTTTATAGTGTATACCAGAACCCTCTGGAATAATTATTTGTACATGACCCTCAAATCCAACTGTGCCTCCCTCAACTACAGGTTTTTTTAATCTTAAACAAATTTTGTTCAAATCCAATCTTGCATTAAAGTTATCTAAGGCCATGACAACTACGTCAGCTTCTTCGTATACTGAAATAGGTAATTTTTGAAGTTTTTCAAAATAATAGTCGACATTAAGGAAAGGATTCATTTCTTTAAGCCTTTCTGCCGCTACTTCTGCTTTAGGCCTACCTTCATCCCCTGATCTAAAGAGCATCTGACGAGATAGATTGGAGGTTTCAATCGTGTCTAGATCAACTAAAATGAGTTTTCCCATTCCCATCAGAGCAAAATCTTTTGCAATTTCACAACCGAGAGCTCCAACTCCAATTATTAAAATACAACCGTTATTAAGAACATCCTGATCCCAGCCATCAATTAATTGCTGCCTAGCAAACATTCGAGATTTGAAAATTTCTTCTTTATTTTCAGTCATTTTCAGAATTTTTTATGCTTGATTTAAATATGTTTGAATTACATAACTCTTATAGAAATAGTTTTCTTAAATATTTATAAATTTAATTTGAATTAAAAATAAATTATTTTTTTTCTTTCTTGGCCACTTCTTTAAGCATTCTGGCAATTTCATCTAGTTCTTCCCTATCTTTTGATTTTTGTCTTTCTTCTTGCTCCTTTTTGTCTTCTTCTTTTGTACTTTCTAATTCTGTAAATAATTCTTGCTTTATTCCCAACATTTTTCCCATATTTCTACTAAATTCTTTTGCTTCCTGTTTTATTAACTCTTTTCTCTTTTGTTCAGATATTTTTAATTCCCGCGACCTAGATTCAATAAGGGTAGTTATATCTCTGGATAAATTACTAGTTTCTTCAATTATTTGCATCTTTTGTTGATCTCCTTCTAATACTTGTTGTAATTCTTGTTTTCGCTGAGATTCTAATTCTACTTTAATTTTCTTTATCTCTAATTCATCGTGCTTTAACTTTTCTTCCAAAATCTTTGTATTTTTTATTTCAGTTTCAATGTAATGGACTTGCTCACTCCATCCGATTTCCTTAAAATTGGTAATAGCTTTTTCAAATAATAAATAAGCTTTATCGAACTGTTCAATTTCAGCACATCTTTTACCCTCATCAATTAGTTTTAAAGCTTTATCTCTTGTTTCTTCAGCATGCTTCTTTTTCTCTTCATAACCTTTTAACTTTTCTTTCTGGAGTTCTGTTTGTTTTTCATAATCTGTTCTTCCCCTTCTTATTTCTTCTTGAAATGTATCATATTCTTTCTGTCTTTTTAGTTGAAATTGTGCCTCCAATCTTTTTTTCTCGATGAAATTAGTTTTCTCTAATTGCAAATCTTTAATTAATTCATTTAAATTATATATTTCAGGTTCCCATCCAATATTTTCTGCCAGGAAATTTCTTGCTTGTATGTATAACGAAATTGCCTTATCATAGTCAGGTATGGCTCCCTTAAGATACTTACCGCCTTCTTCTAAAAGAGAATAAGCTGCTTCTCTTTGATTCATTTGTGCTTGAATAATTTTTTCTCTTTCTTTGACTACTAATTGTTGAGCAATCTTCTTCTCGGCTTCTTGTCTTCTGCGTTCTTCAACTAAAACTTGAAGCTGCTTTACCTCTTCTAATCTCTCTAATTCTCTCTTCAAGTCCAATTCTTTCTCATTTTCTTTTTGTTTCTTTAATTTTAAAACCTTGTTTACCATATCATTGATTGCATCTCTTGAAAAATGCAACTCATGCAATATTAACTCCGCTTTTCTATAACATTCTAAAGCTCGATCGTAATCTAAACCGTTTATAAAATTTTCCGCATCATCTAAAATACTAAAAGCTTGGTCCTTTTTTTTCTCAAGTGATGCTTGAATTTTTTCCCTTTCTTCTATTTGAATTTGTTTTAATTTTAATCTATCCTTTTCCTTTACAAAGAATTCAGCAATTTTTTGCATAAATTCTCTATTTTCTTTTTCTTTTTGAATTTCTGATTCAATCTTTTTCTGTTTTAAAATTTCTTGTTCTTTTTTCTTTTCTCTTACTTTATTAATCATTTCTTTAATAGATTCAGTGGGATATTGAATTTCGTTTAGAATTAATTCAGCGCTATGGTAAAACTCAAGGGCTTTATCGTATTGAGTTTGGTTCATAAAAATTTCTGCTTCTTCTAAAAGATTAAATGAGTCATCCTTCCGTTTTTCCATGTAGCTTTTGAGTTCTTCTCGTTCTTTAATCTTAATTTGTTTGATCTTCATTTTTTCCTTTTCTTTTTGAATTTTTTCTGCCGTTTGTTGTTGAAATAGAAACGCCTGTTGCTCTTCTTTGAGTTGCTTTTCTATCTCCATTTGTTTTGCTAAAACTTCCTTTTTTTGCTTATTTTTAACTTTAATGATTGTATCTTTAATTAATCCTGATGGAAATTGGATCTCGTTTAAAATTAATTCGGCTTGGCGATATTTTTTGATCGAATTTTCATAATTACCTTCATTAAGCAAATTTTCAGCTCCATCCATTAATTCAAATGCTTTAGATTTGCGCTTTTCCATATAAATTTTCATATCTTCTTGTTGTTGAATTTCAATTTTTTTAATTCTCATCCTTTCTTTTTCTCTTTGAATTTTTTCGGCGATTTTTAATTGAAATTCTTGTTCTTCTTCTAACTTCTTTACTAAAATTTCTTTTTCTAATCGTTTTTCTTTTTCATTTTCAATTTTTTTAGATTGAATCGTCAGAAAATTTTCTTGCAATAAGTTTAAATAACCTGGTTCCCAGCCTATTATAGATAATAGTGAACTAGCTTTTTGATATTTCTCAATAGCATTATCAAAATCCTCATTTTTAAGTAATACATCACCCTCATCAATTAATTTAAATGCTTCTTCTTGTCTAGCTAAATTTTGAGAAGTTAATTCCTTTTGTTTTTCAATTAATTCCTGTTTTTCCATTAATTTTGCTTTCTCTAAATTTCGTTGAAATTTAATTTCTTCTACAAAAGCATAGTGAGTCGTTTCTCTTTGGATAGCTTTTTGGATTGATTTATGCTTCCATATTTCTTTCTCTTTTTTTTTATTTTCAATTTCCTTAATTGCATTTTCAATTATAGAAACTTCGTCAATCCATTGGATTTGAGCAAAAATATTGGCTATATTATGATAAATTTCAATTGTTTGATCAAATTTTTTCTGGGAAAGAAGATCATGGGCATAATCCAATAGTTTGAAAGCTTCCTCTTTTCTCTTTTCTCTATATTCAAGTTCATTTTCCTTTTCTCTGAGAATAATCTCTTTTATCTTCAAGCTTTCACGGTAAGCCTTCATCTCTCTCGCCAATTGCTCTTGAAATAAGTTCTCCTGACGTTCTCGTTCAAGAATAGATTGAAATTCCAATTGTTTTCTTATCCTATTTTCACGTTTTTTATTTTCAATTTCTATTAGAGAATTTTGAATCAAGGTAATCTCGTCATGCCATTGAATTTCTGCAAAGATGTTTGCTGTACTACGATATAATTCTATTGACATATCAAAATCACCTTTTCTTAAGTAAGTTTGTGCTTCTTCAAGCAATTTAAAAGCTTCCTTTTTTCTTTTCTCACGATATTCTAACTCTTGCTCATATTCTCTTAAAGCAATCTCTCTTTGCTTTAACTTTTCACGTTCTATTTGTAATTGTTTTGTGATCTGTTTTTGAAATTCTTTTTCACTTCTTTTAGTTTCGATAATTTCTTGCATATTTTTTTGTTTTTCTAAATTTAACTCACTTTTTTTTACGTCAAGCTCTTTAATTGCATTTTCTATAAGTGGAAGTTCATCCGACCATTGAATTTCTGCAAATATATTACCTGTATTCTGATAAGCATAAATAGCCTTATCAAAATCACCTTCCTTGATGTAGTGTTGAGCAGCATCTAAATATTTAAAAGCATTTTGCTTACGTTGTTCTCGATAAATTAATTCATCATCTCTCAACTTTAGTTCAAATTCTTTCTGTTTTAATTTCTCCTGTTCTAGTTTTATTTGCTCAGTTATTTGTGTTTGGAATTCAGTTTCTTTTATTCTACTTTCTTCCTTTCTCTTTTGTAATTCTGATTCCACTTCTACTTTATATTCCTTTCGTTGCTTTATGTCGTAAATTGTAGTTTTAATGGTAGGTATATAAGTTTCCCATCCAGATCCTAAATTTTTAAGAATTTCCAAAGCTTCTTGATATTTTATTATAGCATTATCATAATCATTTTCTTCCTCCAAAATCTGATCGGCTTCATTCAATACAGCGAAGAATTGCTTTTCTTTTACTATTTCTTCTGCCCTTTCCCTTTCAAACTCTATTCTTCTTAATCCAAAATCTTGAGCAGTGGCTATGAATTGTTCTTTTTGCTTTTCATGAATAGTTTTTTGAAGTTTATTTCTCTCATCTTCTCTTTTCTTTTTAATCTGTTCAGCTTTAAAATCTCGCTCTTGTTTTTTTTTGATATCATTTATAAAATTTGTGATAGGTTGTACATATGAATCCCAAGATATCATTTCAAGGAGATTTATGGACTTTTTGAAATGCTTTATTGCTTCTTTATATTTCTTTTCTCTTTCTAATCTCTTTCCAATATCTATTAAGTTAAATGCTTCCGTCTGAATATCTTCTTCATATTTTTTCTTTTTTTCAAACTCAACAAGCCCATTCTCTTTCAATCTCTCTATAGGCTGCTCCCTAGTGGATTTCAAAACTAAATCTTCTATAATATAAGTAGGTTCAAGTTTTCTATGTTGATTTTGAATACTTATATAATTTTCTTTTTGAATTTGGAGTTTTTTCATTAATTCATTAATATTTTGAGTTTGCTGCGTCCAACCAAGGGAATTTAATAATTCAATAGCTTTTTGATATTTTATGATGGCATCATCGAACTTTTTTTCTTTTTCAAATTCTTTTGCTTCATCAATATAAATAAATGCATTGTTTTGCATTTCTTCTTCTTGTTTCTTTTTCTTTTCATATGCCTTTAATTCC
>SDBT01016641.1_pt1 | contig 11636 bp, 11 predicted proteins | sample 2277101 | NCBI WGS metagenome assembly SDBT01 (sample SAMN10404973, study PRJNA504765) | marine sediment metagenome | isolation source: marine sediment core GS10_PC15, 103 cmbsf | place: Arctic Ocean: Southern Knipovich Ridge | collected 2010
ATATGCCATTAACTGTAAAAAAACAAGGCAGAGAAACATCACAAAATTTAGCTCGTCGCTTTAGTCAAAAACTAAGAAAAAGCGGTATTTTGTTTGAGGCTAGAAAAAGACGTTTTCATGTCAGGCCAAAAAGCAAAAACGCTATTAAAAAATCTGCCCTAAGAAGAATTAAAAAAGACGCTGAGTACGCCCAAATGCGTAAACTCGGTACCAACAAGCAATATACTAGGTAAGTATTTTTCCCTAACATTTAAAAAGCCGGCGAATGTTCCATTCGCCGGCTTTTGGTTTAGTTACGCACACCCGATATCCGTAACGATGCCTGCAATTTCTTTGCCATATCAGTATCTTGAAAACTATCGGCAACGAACACCTCGCTAGTTTCGTCTCCGTTGCCTCGTGATATAGCAAAGCCAACTACCTCATCCCACCCCCCCCCTCTCTCTGTCAACCCCTCCCTCTTAAGTTTTACAAATTTCCTATTAAAAACAGTTAGAAACCCTTATGAATAAAGAGGAAACAGCATTTTTGACCACGATTTGCCGATTTCCCTACTATTGAGGTCTATTGTGAAAAAGTATACTGGAACACAATAGAAAAGTTTTAAAATCCCTTATCTGTTCTTTCCCTTTGAGGAACTGACCTGCGAGAAGATATTAGTTTCTATGCTTTTACCAGTAGCTTTGTCATCTTTCTTCTTGGTTTTGTCGGAAAGTAGCAAATTTATCTTTTTTCTGGTTAAAACTCCGAGAAATCCAGTAGTTAACTGGCTTAATCGTCTGATTTTATATTAAAATTTGTAAAACTTAAGCTCCCTGTATCCCCACAAACACAGTATAATAAAAAAGCCAGCTCATGATACCCACAAGCTGACTATGAATAATACGGTTCATCCCATAAGAGCTGTACGAATATCTCGTAAAGCTTCAAGCTCTCTTTGGACAAGAGTCCTCTTGCCCTCCAAAATTCTTTCAGTTTGAACATCCTCAGTCTTTTCTATACTCATCATTATATTTAAGCTCTTTAATTCTTTTTCTTCTATCAAGGAACCCAAATAACCTACAATAAATTCCTGCTGATTTTCACTCAGAAATATGTTTGGCATTATAATTCTCCTAATCTCTAAGTACTGTTTCTTACCACTATCTTCAAACCTATATGAGGGTCAATAAATAATCTCGTCTTTAAAAACTACCTCCTCAACTTCCAACTCTTTCTTTATTTCATCAAAAAAAGTATGGAGAATTTCTTCGGGCACCTTGCCATAACTTCCGCTCTCTCCAAAGATATAGGCGGTATTATAAGTATCTTGATCCACTTTTATTGAACCACCCCCAATAACTCTGAAAGGTATTTGTGTATGCTCTGTCTCTGACTTGAACTCTACTACTAAAGAAAAATGCTTGTTGACGGATCCTCCTCTCAAGACAAACTTTTTATTCTGGTCATTTATAATGATTTCTATAACAACAAATAATTGATATAATGTCTCTGCAATTTTGACGTTCGCAATCGCATCAATCCCCATTTTAACTCCTCCTCACAAACATTCCCCACCTTCAAACCCATAAGCCCAATGCTTACGGCCTTGATAATAGGGGCAATCAGTTTTTTACGCTAATTGCCCATATAACATCTAATTTCATAAGTAGAGTATTAACTCCCCACTTTCCCGTGGCGTTCCGGCTCTCCAACGGTAAATGTATCTTCTTTTTTGGCTAACAAGCCAATCAAGCGAGTTAGGGGCATAAAGCCCTACTTTTCTAACCTCTTTTATAGAATCTCTCCGAAAAGCGTACATATCTTCTCGAAAATTGACTATAAGATAGCTATCTAAAAGTGCTACTACTTCCAGACAATAAGCAGGGATCAAATGAACTCTCTTAAATCCTACCCAAGGTATACTACTGCGATACCACCCAGCTCGTTCTTTTTTATCTGTATACTCAAGACGAAAATGATCGAGTGGCAGAGTTCTCTCCCTTACAGTACCTTGTTGTAATGTGACAAGATAATTTTCTTCTAACCTTGTCACTACTACAGGGCGATAAGATTTTTCTTCAGTATAAACCCATATTTGATAGTTCACAAATGCAATAAATGCAATAATTATTCCATAACAAATTCCTTCCAATATATCTATCCATTCAAACTTCTTTTTAGTTGACATAACTAAATCTCCTTTCCTTTATTTTTATCAACCATGCTTTTTCTTTTTCTAACCGACTACTCATCTTGACCTCCTTTTTCAATCTTTAGGAACTTACTATCTTCAAACCCATAAGCCCAATACTTACGGTCTTGAGAATAGGGGCGATGAAAAACATGCTACTCATCGTCCATTTCGATGCCTATACCATCATTTCGATTTTAGCACCCCTTAAAAAAGGTATTTGCTCAACGGCTTTTTTTAACAATGCCATTAAGGCATCAGGATTTTGAATGCGACCGAATTGATCGCTTGCCCCTTCCACCCGGAGCGTCGGCGGATCATCTGAATCATAAAGGTGCCATCGGGCACCGCCACGATGCTCGCCTTCAATAGGAATATACTTATGACCATCATATCTCATCTCAAAACCCCTTAAAAACCATTCTTGTAAGTTTCCTTGATAAGATAGCATTAGTTTTCCCATTTTGCTATTTGATTCACCGAGCTTATAATCCAGTCCTTTACACAGCCAATCAAATGGATTTTCAGTAAAATTGGCAAAACGAAATCGGTAACCCATTTTGAAAGCTCCTAGATGGAAGACATGCTCATCAATCTGGTCAAGCCCCATATCATTTATAGTGTTTTCTATCTGTGTCCATTTATTCATTTTTATCCTCCCTATATGTCATTTACTATCCACACTATCTATCATCATTCTGCTCTTATTATAGAAGAAAATGGCAAAATGTCAATAGTAAGTGTGGAAAACTATTGACACAGTTTATTAAATTTGCTATAATTACAAGAGAGAGAAAAATATGAAAATTTATTTTTGTATTTTGATCGAACGCAATAATTAGAAGGTTCTGCGAGCGTAATCGCGAGCAGGTTCTTATAATGAAACCATAAATTAATTAAAATCATAAAAGTACGGGGTCGGACCCCGTACTTAGATAAAATATATGATCAATAAAAAACAATTAATAAGTATTGGGTTTAATGATAAGCAGGCTGGTGTTTACTTGGCTCTGCTTGAATTAGGCCCTTCTATGGTTAGTGAAATCTCAACAAAAGCTGGTATTAATAGAACTACTGGTTATGATATTTTAGAGATGCTAGTAGCTGAAGGCTTAGTCTCCCCTCTTGGCAAAGGTAAGGTCAAAAAATACATGGCTGAAAATCCAGAGAATATTGTTAAGTTTGCAGAAAACAGAATCAAACAAGCTCAAAAAGTATTAGGCGAGGCAAAAAAGATAGTGCCAGAACTTCAATCTGTTTATAAAACAAAGGAAAAGCCAGTGGTTAAGTTTTATCAGGGTAAAGAAGGCATTAAGCGAGTATTTGAAGATACTTTAACTGCTCAAAGTGAAATAGTTGGTTATGGTTGTGCTGAATCAATGTACGAATCTATGCCTGAGTTCTATGCTGAGTATCTTCCTAAAAGAGTAAGAGCTAAAATACACGCCCGTGGCGTACTCCCTAGCTCGCCATTGATAAAAAAAATAACTAAAAAAGATAAAGAACAACTAAGGCAAACACGATTATTGCCTCAAAAGGATCTGAATTTAGAGATTGAGATAAATATTTATGATAACAAGGTATTAATTGTTTCTTGGTCAGAAAACTTGGGGATTATTATTGAAAGTGAGAAAATTGCTCAAGCCCAAAAACAAATTTTTGAGCTAGTCTGGAAATCTGCTGGGGAAGATAAAAAATAACTATTAAATACAAGCCCCTGCAAGTAGTAACTTGCAGGGGCTTTATCATCCATTAGTTGATTTGTCTTGAGGGTTTTGGTAGTATAGAGTAATAATGTAGCTTTAAACAGCGTGAGCTTTTTGTGATTGAAATAATATAATATATGATACCTATTGATAAAAAATATGTTTGGGATTACAATTTACCGAAAAACTGGGAGCCAGAAACCAAAACCCAGTGGCTTTGGCTTTTGGAGCGTAAAATCAATCATAACGACTGGAAAGGGTTAAAGGCAGAAATGATTAAAAAACACTTCCCTACTCTTAAAAAACGGCTTGATCCTGGAAAAAAGATGATGCTAGAATTTTATTTTAAAAAATATGCTTGAATTAACATCTATACAAAAAGAAACCTTAATCTTGTTTTCCAAGTCCCCTTTAAAAGATAAATTTTATTGGACAGGAGGTACTTTATTATCTTTTTATTACCTACATCATCGCCGATCAGAAGATATAGATCTTTTTACTAATGAAAAATTCGACTTTGAGGAGGTAAATAGTTTCGCGGAAAGTTTAACAGAGCCACTTCATTTAAAAAATATTGAATCTAATAAGATTTATAATCGTTGGGAATTCTTTCTGAAAAATAAGGAAAAATTAAAAATTGAGTTTGTACTTTATGATCACAAGAGATTAAAGCCAACTAAAAAATGGCGAAATATGCAGATTGATTCTTTAGAGGATATGGCTACTAATAAAACAATGGCATTAATCGGTAGGAACGATCCGAAAGATTTAGTAGATATGTATTTTATTCTATCAAAAAATAAATTTAGGATACAAACACTTTTAAAATGGGTTGATAAAAAATTTGGTGTAGAAATATCGCAAAGCACTTTTTGGTCTGAAGCATTAAAAACTTTTAAAGACTTAGATAAAATGAAACCTTTTCTGCTTGGCAACAAAAAAGAAAAGGAAGTGCTGATTGAAAAAATAAAAGAATATTTTGCATCAAAAAGCAACGGCTATTTACATAAAATAATTGGTTAGACGTATAAGAACCTTATGATTGAAATAAATAATTTAACAGAAAATACAATTGACGAGGAATGGGTTAAGAGTATTGTGGAAAAAGTGATCAAGACAGAAGGAGCAGATACTAAGCAAGATATCTCAATTGCTTTTCTTGGCCCAGGCAGGATGCGTAAGCTTAACAAACAATATCGTAAAAGTAATCGGGTAACTGATGTCCTCTCTTTTTGCCAAACAGAGATACCGTTTGAAAAGTTTAAGATTGGCCGGCCTAAAAAACACCAAGGCTTAGGAGAGATAGTTATTTGCCCACGGGAGGTAAAGAAAAATGCCAGAAAGTTTGAAACTGATTACCAAAAAGAACTGGCTAAAATGCTTATCCATGGTACTCTTCACCTTTTAGGTTATGATCACGAAAAAACAGAAGCTGAAGCAACGAAGATGGAGAAAAAACAAGAAAACTATCTTAATACAATCAAATGAAAACCATTACTCACACAGCAATAGATATTGGAAGCCACTCTATTATTGGCGTAGTAGCTAGGAAACATTTAAATACTGGTGAAATTGAGGTATTAGCTCAAGTAAAAGTACCGTCTTTTGGTGTCAGGGGTGGCGAAGTTGTTAAACCACAAGAAGTGGCCCAGTTAATAGAACAAGTTAAACAAAAATTAAGCACTAAGTCAGGTATTAAGATAAAAAATGTTTTAGTTAATGTGGGAGGCAACCATATCTATTCTATGCCTTCTTCTGGTTTAGTTTCTGTTTCAAGGGCTGATCAAAGAATATCTAAAGAAGATATCCAGAGAGTGCTCCGGGCAGCTGGGGCTATTAATTTACCTTCCAATAAAGAGGTCTTACATATTATACCTCAGGAATATATAGTAGATAACGAAAAAGGCATTAAAGAACCGTTAGGTTTAAAGGGTATTCGTTTGGAAGCAAAAGTGCTACTCCCCTGTTTGTTCTCACCAGTCTTAGAAAACTTAGATAAAGCAGTTGCCTTAGCCAACCTACAAACCCTTGACTTTATTATCTCACCTCAAGCTGCTTCTAAAGCAGTTCTCTCTCCTGAACAAAAAGAGGTTGGTGTAGCTGTGATTGATATTGGTTCTAGCACTACCACTTTATCAGTATTTGAAAAAGGAGATTTGATTGATTTTAATATCTTTCCTATTGGCTCGGCTAATATTACTAATGACATTGCTATATGTTTAAGAACAGAAATTGCTACCGCGGAAAGAATTAAAAAGGAGTTTGGTAGCTTAATGGCACAAAATGAAGCAAAGAAAAAAATGGAAGACGACGAAGTTAAGTTGCCAGAAAAAGATTTAGTGTTTTCCAAAAAGTTTTTAAATAACATTGTGCAAGCTAGAATATCAGATATTTTTTCTGAGACAAGTAAATCACTTAAGAAAATATCTGGTGGGCAACCTCTGCCAGCTGGAGTAATCTTAACTGGTGGAGGCTCAAAAATGCCTGGTATTGTAGAATTTGCTAAGGATAAATTAGAACTACCCTGTCGCCAAGGTGTTTCTATATATATACCAGCCTTGGATGACCCAGAACTTTCAACCTGTACAGGTATTCTATTAACTGCCTTTGGCAATGGTCATAGTACTGGTAGTGAAATTAACCAAGACCTTGCAATAAAAAACATATCCAGTAGAATTAAGAGAATCCTCAAATTATTTGTCCCATAGATATATAACATATGAGTAAATCCCTAAAAATTAAAGTTATTGGTGTTGGTGGCTCTGGAGTGAATGCTATTAGTCGCATGGTTAAAGATGGGGTTAAAGATGTAGAGCTGATTGCTGTTAATACTGATGCTTCATCACTGCAAAAGTGCCCAGCTAATTACAAGATTTTAATTGGTCCAAATACAACTCAAGGCTTAGGGGCTGGGATGAATCTTAAAATAGGTGAAAAAGCAGCTAGGGAGAGCTATGATGAATTAAAGCACGCCATGGAGGGTGCTCAAATGGTTTTTTTAACTTGTGGTTTGGGCGGTGGTTCAGGCACTAGTGGTATTGCTGTTTTAGGAGAAATAGCTAAAAGCTTAAATATCTTAACGGTAGGAGTAGTAACCCTGCCTTTTTCTTTTGAAGGATTAGGGCGAAGAAACATTGCTAATACTGGTTTGAAAAATCTATTTAATAAGGTTGATACGCTTTTAACTATTCATAATGATAAACTTTTAACATTAACTAGTGCTAACACGACTATTGAAAACGCTTTTTGGCTTTGTGATAGTGTTTTAAGAGAGGCCGTCAAGGGTATCTCTGATTTAGTTTCTATGCCAGGGATTATCAATGTAGATTTTGCAGACCTAAAAGGTATTCTAGAAAATACTGGAAGGGCATTCTTAGGACAGGGCAAAGCTAAGGGGGATAAAAGGGCTTTTGCAGCCGCCAATATGGCCATGCACTCCCCTCTTTTAAGCTTTGCTTTAAAAGATGCTCAGGGTATCCTCTTAAATATAGCTGGAAAAGATGATCTAACTTTAGCTGAAGTAAATGCGGCAGCTACCTTTATTAAAACAGCTGCGCCAGATGGCACTAAAATTATTTTCGGAGTTTCAGACGACCCAACCTTAAAAGAAGGTGAAATCAAAGTAACGGTTATCGCCACTTCCAAGGATTAACTAATAAAAAAGTTATCCACAATTGCTTTTTACTTTTATTTTAGTAAAATGGAATAGACCCCATTTTTTCTTTTCCTTAAAATCATTCAAAAAACTGTATATATGCAACAAATCCAAAAAAGAAACGGCCAAGTAGTTGATTTTGATGTTAATAAGATAGCTAAAGCAATCTTTAAATCATTGGAAGCCAGTGGCCAACCAAATTTTGAACTAGCTAAAGAATTGGGCGATAAAGTACAAGAAAAACTTATCCTTACAATCAGCCATGGCTATGTTCCCAAAGTAGAAGAAATACAGGATATTGTTGAACAAGTATTAGTTAATCAAGGGCAAGCTAAAACAGCTAAAGCGTTTATTCTATACAGACAAAAAAGAGCTGAAATTAGAAACCAAAAAAGGCAATTATTAAACAAGGAAGATATTGATGATATTGATAAACAATTTGACTTAAACTCTTTAAGAGTGCTCTGCTCAAGGTATCTTAAAAAAGATAGAGCAGGTAAAGTAATTGAATCTCCTCGCCATTTATTTGAAAGGGTGGCTACGCATACTGCGTTGCCCTCTATTTTTTTTGACGAGATACTTTTTAACAAACAAGGAGGAGAAACTATTTATCCAACAGAGGAGTTTGACCAACAAGAATACGCTGGGAAAATAGGGATTGGTAAATATATATTTAATGAATTTCATTTGGAAGCACTTAAAAGAATGTATGATCGGTTTAATCAAAAAGGACAAATGAAAAAAAGTTTTTCAGAGTTTTTTAAAATGCTTAAGAATGACCAGTTTAATAAATATCAAGCAGAAATTACCGAATACTTTAATTTAATGACCACCCGCAAATTTTTACCCAACACCCCTGCTCTTGTTAACTTTGGTGGCTCTCTGGGAATGGGATCTGCATGTTTTGTACTCCCGATTGAAGATTCTATTGAAAGCATCATGGACACCTTAACAAAATCAGCCATTGTTTTTAAATCAGGCGGAGGGATGGGCTATAATTTCTCTAAATTAAGACCAGAAGGAGATTATATAAAAAGCACTGGAGGGTCTAGCTCTGGTCCACTCTCGTTTATGTCCTTGTTTGATAAAATGACCGATGTTATAAAACAGGGCGGAATCCGTCGCGGAGCTTCAATGGGTATTATGAATAGTGATCATCCGGATATAGAAAAGTTTATCACTGCCAAGCGTGGCAACAATGCTTTAAAAAACTTCAATATCTCAGTATTGATTAAATCTGATTTTTGGGATTATTATGAGAATAATAAACCATATCCTTTACGTAACCCAAAAAATAACTCAATTGTAAAATATATTAATCCACAAAACTTTTTAAACTTAATTGTTTATCAAGCTTGGGAATCAGCTGAACCCGGCGTTGTCTTTGATGACCATATCAACAAACACAACCCCTTCTTCAAGACCCTCGGCCCTATTGAGTGTACTAATCCATGTCTCACAGACGATACTTGGATTATGACTGTAGATGGACCTCGTCAAATCCAAAGTATTGTTGGACAAAAAATAGAGGTTGTGACAAATAATCAAAAATGGTCAAGTGCTAAAAAAGGATTCTTTTTAAATGGCATAAAACAAACCCTACAATTAAAAACCAAAGAAGGTTTTGAATTGTCATTAACAGCTGACCATCCTGTACGAAAAATTACGCAACTAACAAGATACAAAAAGAACTCCGCATGGAAAAAGGCGGGTAATTTGAAAAAGGGGGATATGGTTTTATTAAATATCAACAAAGACACAAAATGGAAAGGTGAATATGGAGAAAAAGAGGGGTATCTTATAGGATCGCTGGTAGGGGATGGTTGCATAAGTGAAGATAAAACTATGTTGGAAAGCTGGGGAAAGAGTGAAGGAGAAAAAGCAGTGAGAAAATTAATAGACAACTATACAAAATCTTTTAGTCACCGTGCTGATTTTAAAGGATGGCAATTCTATAAAGAAAAAGATAAATATCGTTTAGTCACGGCTCATTTAAAGCATCTTGCAGAAAACTTAGACATAAAAAAAGATAAACAAATCACTCCTAAAATAGAAATGACTTCTTCAGAGTTTTACAGAGGTTTTTTACAAGGATTTTTTGACACTGATGGTTCTATACAAGGAAGTCAACAAAAAGGTGTGAGTATTAGGTTGGCCCAAAGTGATATTGCACGACTTCAAGCGACACAAAGGATGCTTTTAAGGCTTGGTATTTTTTCAAAAATATATTTAAATAGGCGCAAAGAAGGAAGTAGTAAATTACCGAATGGAAAAGGAGGTTATAAGATGTATAAAACTAAAGCCCAGCACGAATTAGTTATATCTGGTGAAAATATTTTACTTTTTTATAAAAAAATAGGTTTTCAAAACACTGACAAGCTCAGTAAACTTAAAAATTTAATCCAAGGATATAAAAGAGCTCTAAATAAAGAAAGATTTATAGTGACCGTAGAAAAACTATCTGTAATAGGCACTAAAAAAGTCTATGATATACAAATCCCAGGTATTAATGCTTTTGATGCCAATGGATTCTATGTTAAAAATTGTGGTGAATTGCCATTGTACCCATTTTCCTCGTGCAACCTTGGATCTATTAATGTTTGGATGTTTTGTAATCATAAGCCGACCAATGGACATAAAAAAGATGTTCGGTTTGACTGGGATGAATTTAAAAGGGTGATTAAAATAACTACTAAGTTTTTAGATAATGTGATTGAGGTAAATAAATTCCCTTTGCCAGAAATTGAAGAAATGAGTTTAAATATGAGGCGGATTGGTTTAGGTATGATGGGCGTAGCTAACGTTTTATATGAATTAGAACTGCCATATAATTCTCCTGAAGGATTAAAGTTTATGGAAAAGCTAATGGAGTTTTTAAACTACCACTCTAAAGTTGTTTCGGTTATCCTAGCTAAAAAAAGAGGTAAGTTCCCATATTATGATAAAAGTTTTTACCAAACAGGTAAATTGCCTTTCAGAGGTAAAGAAATTGCCTTTGGCGAATTGCCTTTGGAGGAAAAAGAAACCTTAGATTGGGATTTGTTAAAAGAGAAGATAAAAGAATATGGTTTAAGGAATGCTCAAACTACTACTAATGCACCCACGGGAAGTATCAGTATGATTGCTGGCTGCTCTTCTGGAATTGAGCCAAATTTTAGTTTAGTGTTTGAGAAAAAGATAAGCATTGGTAGTTTCTACTACGTGAACCCTATTTTTGAACAAGTTATGGCTAGAGAAGGATTATTAGATGAGGAACTAATTAAACAAGTTTCTGATGATAGAGGTAGCGTGCAAAATTTAAACTATATTCCACCACATCTTAAACAAGTTTTTGCTACTGCTATGGATTTATCAGCTGAGGATCATATCAAGGCCTTATCAACCTTGCAAAGATGGACTGATTCAGCTATTTCTAAAACTATTAACTTCCCTTCTACTGCTACGGTAGAAGAAATGAAAAAGGCTTACTTACTAGGGCATGAGTTAGGCTGTAAGGGTTTAACTGTATTTAGAGATCAATCTATTCAAGGTGTCTTATCAACTGGACCAAAGGAGAAAAAACCAAAACCACCAACCGAAGAGTTAATTAGAGAAAAAGATGAAAAAGCTAAAGGTCCAGTGGTTTATCATGATATAAGTGTAGATACTCCTCCCCCATTGCAAAATAGTACCAATGGCAATAATTGCCCTAAGTGTGGTTGGGGAGTATGCACAGGATAATATGTTATTTATTATCACAGGCAATGGTAAGGGAAAAACCACTGGTGCAGTAGGTATGGCTGTAAGAGCAATGGGAGCTGGCAAAAGAGTTTCAATGGTTCAGTTCTTAAAGGCTGGTAGTTCTTCAGAAATTGAAATCTTAAATCAGCTCGGCTCTATGGATATAAGAAGCTTTGGTAGAAAAGGCTTTATTGTTAATCAAAAAACAGAGCAAGATATTGAATTGGCCAAACAAGGATTGCAATATGCCAAAAATGCCCTAGAAAATAACTCTTGCGACTTTCTAGTATTAGATGAGTTATGTGTTGCTTTGCACTTTAATTTACTACCATTAAATAATGTGCTAAGCTTACTAAAAGAGCATAAAGATAAAAAACATATC
>SDBT01016642.1_pt1 | contig 11635 bp, 10 predicted proteins | sample 2277101 | NCBI WGS metagenome assembly SDBT01 (sample SAMN10404973, study PRJNA504765) | marine sediment metagenome | isolation source: marine sediment core GS10_PC15, 103 cmbsf | place: Arctic Ocean: Southern Knipovich Ridge | collected 2010
ATTCGTCACTATTTTGCCGTTTTTCAAAGAACGAAAAAAAGAAATCCGATAAACAAAGGGTTTCAGCTAACCCACTATTCAAAAAAGCCCCAATTTTGACTCTTGAGTGTGGAAGTTGGGTTAATAAATAGGAATAATATTAGGCGCTAGATTAGCCAGAATAAGAGGCTTGTGTCTCTTTAATAAGGAAAATTATATCATTTACAGGTTGTGACCTCTTGGCTGGGCTTCTATTAGTGTTTAAGGGGCAATTTGAAGTAAAGGCAAGAATAAAGTTAGCTTCTAGAGGAGATTAAGAAAGTTGATCGGAAAGAAGTGACAAGGGAGTAGGGCGAAACAGAGAAATAAAAAGCGTGATTTCTCCCACGCATCCTTGGGGCAATAATCTAGGAAATTGACCAAGCAAGGGGTATCCCCCATCCCCCAGGTAGTTTTAGGTCCAGTCATTATAGACCCAACGCTTATAGTATAATGGTTTTCAAATCGGCAAACGTTCAAAACATGATAAATAGGAACACGGCGAGATTAGCATATAACTCAGGGATACTAACCATTGTTAGCCGTAATCATGATGGATAACGGGGAAGCGAATACAGGTCAAGTTAAATTGGTTAAGAGACCAGGTTCAGGTGTAAAAAATTCTGGTTGACATAAATAGCAGCTAAAATACCACGAAGAGGAAGGATAGGGGTAGGACTAAGCGGCTACTTGCAATGCTTTATCACACACAGCCTCTCGAGTCCCAAATCGGCAAAAAGTCATTTGAATTAAGACCCTATGCTGATTGAAGAGAAAAAAGACGCTCATAGAGGCTCATACAGGCATTTTTACAGGGTAAGATGACCTATACCTGAGTAAAAGTAGAGTTGCTATATCAAGCTAATTTTATTAAGCCAGTTGCGGAGTAGAGGGACTTAGAGAAAGGAGAAGCCTAAATGAGAAAGAAACGGTTTTTAGCTGCTATTTTGTTGGGTGTAGTTCTTTGCTTTGTGTCTGGGGCGGGATATGGGGAAATCAGGGCGGAGCTAATGGGACATCCTACTAGGCTGGATTTTCTGCTTTTACAATCCCAATTTATTTATGTAATGGCTTTGCCGGATCACTTTTTATCTATTCTGCTATCTTATGACCCAGATGGTAAGCTAAAAAAGGATAAGAAACTTCCTGAAGGTGTTGACACGAAAGATAAAATTGTAGCTTCGATTGTCGATAGTAAATACAGATTTAGAACAACAGGAGTAGATTTACTGCGCCTATTTAGGAGGGAATTGGAATTTATATATAAGTATGGGGCTATGATAGCAATAGCTCCCGATATGAACACTGATATTGTAGCTATATTTTATAGCTACAAGAGCATTCCTTTAGGCTATTTCTATCAGGGCGAATATCATTTGTGGGAGGAATAACCTTACACAAAAGCTCTTTTGTAACACATTTACTAAGAGCATATAAAAAAGGAACGGTTTTTATACGGAAGAGAGAATAACTAATGAAGAATAGATTTGTTTGTGGAAATAATTTGGGAGGTTTGGTCTCTTTCCGGAGCTTCTATTAGCGTGTAAGCCACTAATTTGTGAACATGTTAGGAGGTAAATATAATGAGTGAAGCAGAGCAGACTAAACGGAAAGTAATAGGAAAAATCTTTTTGCCCTATAATCATAATCTTATTGCTTCCGCGGTAAACGACAAGAAATTCAGGCTTAGCCTAGTGGATAACGTAGATAATAAAGAATTGGAACTCGATGTAGTCGATAAAAACATTGAAGACAAGGAAAAAGACCCTTTATTTCAATCAGCAAAGAAACAGTCAAACTTCACGCGTAGTGTATTTGTTTATATCTTTGTCGCTTTTACCCTCACAGGCATCAACTATCTTACTGCGAAAAAATGGCCGGGGTCTCTCTGGTGGTGCCTATTACCCATTGTTCTTTTAGGTGTAGGACTCTTGGTCCAGGGCCTTGACGTCTGCCTACCTTGGGGCCAGCCAAAACATGTAGACAAAGTGTACAGAAAAAAAAAGGCGAAAGAGTCACAAGAGAATATGTAAATCAATAGACGATTGACCAACACGAATTACCACTGTTGCCGAAAAAAGGCAACTGCTTGCATGGGGACCTTTTGGGAAAGACGAGAAGCTTATCCTGATTGCTAGTAATTAGCAAAAAGGTCTCTGGCTGCAGCGTCAATCAAAACTAAGGGAGTTTGTTATGAGCAAAGGTGGAAGTGGATTCATTGTTAATGCATGGAGACAGATATTTAGTAGCCTATCCAGCATAAGCATAAACTCCGTAGTTCTCTTCTTTGTCCGTGGCGGAGAAGGAGATGCTCGTTTTTCAGAAATGTACGTCTTAATGCATGTGTGCCTTTCAATAGTATGCCTGCCTCTGCTTACCCATCTTCGGATTCCAAGCTATGTTGAGACCATAGTGCTGTTCTACGCGGCGTATCGGATTTTTGAGACCGTGCTTGTCAATATCAATATTTTTTTATCGCCAGAACCGAACTTAACGAGCATTCGCAGAAGCATAATACTCTTGTTTCATAACTATATTGAATTACTTTTCTGGTTTGCCTGTATCTATCTACTGCGCTCTGGATGGTTTAAGTATATTGCCGATTCGGCAATTAGATCCCTGTATTTTAGCGTAGTCACAATGACGACTCTAGGTTATGGTGACATAAAGCCTATAGAAGACATTGGACGTGTCATCGTCTCTATTCAGACTCTCGTTGGACTCTTTATGGGGATAGCCATTCTGGCAAGATTCATTTCAATGCTACCGCAAGTATCAACAAAAGATCCGGAAGAGCAAAAAGAAATCACAAAGTATCAAAAAGGGTTCGCTCGTCTAGTGGCGGAAGAAGTTGAAAAAAAGATGAAAGATAGAGAAAGAAAAAAGGATTAGAGCAATGAATTATCTCTATTATGGTGACAATCTGGATATTTTAGGAAGGTATATTAAAGACGAGAGCGTTGATCTGATTTATCTTGACCCTCCCTTCAAGAGCAACCAGAACTATAATGTCTTATTTAAAGAGAGAAACGGCATTCAATCGTCTGCTCAGATAAAAGCATTTGAGGACACCTGGCACTGGGATAGGAAAGCAGAAGATACTTATATTGAAATAGTAGAAAAGCTACCCAAGAAGATAGCTGACTTGATTAAGGCTTTTAGGAGCTTCCTAGGTGAAAATGATATGATGGCCTATCTTGTGATGATGGCTATTAGGCTCCAGGAATTGCATAGAGCTTTGAAGCCTACAGGCTCTATCTATCTGCATTGTGACCCTACGGCGAGTCATTATTTGAAGTTGATTATGGATGCTGTATTCGGAGGGAAAAATTTTAGAAATGAAGTTATCTGGAAAAGGACCGACGCTAAAGGTAATGTCCAGAAGAAATATGGATGGATACACGACAGGTTATTGTTTTACACAAAGACTGACAAATGGATATGGAATCAACAGTATATTCCCTACGGCAAAGAATATATAGAGCAATTTTACAATAGAATGGACAAAACCGGGAGAAGATACCAAGCAACAGACTTGACAGCTCCGATGTCAAGGGCTTCCAGGGGACAGATATATTCTTGGAAAGGATATACTCCTCCTACTACTAGGTGCTTTGTTTACAACAAAGAGAAGATGCTACAGTTAGAGAAAGAAGGGAGAATTGAATATACGAAAAATGGATGCCCTCGATTCATAAGATACTTAGATGAAATGAAGGGGAACAAATGTCCCGATATCTGGCCAGATATAAAAATTGCTAAAAAAGCAGAGAGGTTGGATTATCCCACTCAAAAACCAGAAGAGCTCTTGGAAAGAATTATGAAAACAAGTAGCAATAGAGGCAATATCGTATTAGACCCCTTCTGTGGTTGCGGAACAACTATAAACGTAGCTGAGAAGTTGAAAAGAGAATGGATAGGTATAGATATAACTCATCTTGCTATATCTTTAATGAAGCACAGATTAGAAGATACTTTTGGTAACGAAGTAGAATATGACGTAATTGGTGAGCCTGTGGATTTAATGGGGGCTCAACAGTTAGCGAAAGAAGACCCCTATCAGTTTCAATGGTGGGCTCTTGGACTTGTAGGAGCAAGACCTGCCAAGTCTGAGCAGAAGAAAGGAGCAGACGAAGGGATAGACGGCTATATCTATTTCCATGATGACCCCAAAAAGAAAGAGGCAAAAGAGGTTATCATCCAGGTAAAGAGTGGTCATGCGGGCTCGGGAATGATAGATGCGTTAAAAGGTGTTATAGAGAAGAAAAACGCTCAGATAGGAGTCTTTATTACTCTTGAAGAGCCAACAAAACCCATGAAAATGGGAGCAGTATCATCGGGATATTATAGATCGCCTTTGGGTCATAACTATCCCAAAATACAGATATTGACTATTCAGGAATTACTAGAGGGAAAAAGAATAGATTATCCTGTAAGAGCGAGAGGAACAGATGCTACATTTAGAAAAGCTGAGAGGCATAAGGAAGAGGGCAAGCAGAAAGAAATGTTTTGATTTTTAGTAAATAGATAAAACTGGGGAAAATCGGGAGTTTATGCTCATTGACAAGAAAAAACGCTTTGATAGAAGATCATGTAGGCACTTTCTTAAGGGAAGGTAACCTTATTGACCTATGGAAACTCAGTCTTACTGTGTGAGGCTATCTTGTGGTAGGTTAGTTCTATATTTAAGAGATTTTGGAAAGGAGATAAGAAAATGAATTACTTCATCGTAGGGCTCACAACTTTAGTAGCTGTCTTCACCGGTCTATATTGGTGGGATGCTAGAAGAGCTTTTTTATTGGAGTTGGATAGAGTAGTTTTGTGGTTTAGGTTAGAAGAAAGCGAAAAAAAAACAAAGATTCCAGAAAGTGAGATCAACAAAATTGTAACAAAAATAACACAGGATCTTATTATGTCGGGTAGCAGGAAAAAAGAATTTATACGTAAGACCCAGGAAAATTTCAAAACAGACGAAATAATAGAAGGATTAACGGGACATGCCGCTTTTTTTAAGACGTTAAAAAGCAAAAGCTTGAGAAGTAGACTAGACAAATATGAAGAAAAACAAAAAAAACTAGCTTTTGATCTTCGGAATTTTTTAGAGAAAGCAATAAGAGAAAAAAAGGAAGCAAATAGTGGCCAAACCAAAAGAAGGAAGAAAGAATGAAGAACAAAAAGTTAGTAGCTATTGTCTTATTGAGTTTGAGTTTTTGTTTTGTGTCCGGAGCGGGGTATGGGGAAGTTGATAAGCATAAAGAACTCCGGGATCTACTGCTTGAAAATAAAGCATCAGAAATGAAAACCCTTTTCTTGAATACCAGAATTAAATACATAATGGAGAATCCGTTCGATTTCTTAGATGTTTATTTTGCCTATGACCAATGGGGAACTTGGCCATGGGGAGATTTTTACCATGGGAAACTTCCTAGAAGTGTTGATACGAAAGATAAGCTCATTGTAGTAATTAGAGATAATAGAGGTGAGTTTTCTTATAAATCTACAAAAGCTTTACTCGAACTATTTAAGAAGCACTTGAAGGCCGCAACTTGGTTCACGGGAGCAGTATTCCCTAATATGGATACTGATATTGTGGCTGAGTTTTATAGCAAAGGTGGCATTTTTCTAGGCTACTTCTACCAGGGCGAATATCACTTGTGGGAGGAATAGAAGGAAAGTAAAAGCCAGTTAAGGCTTTAAGAGGAAGGATAAAAATAAATGGTATTTTTCCAAAAACATTTCAAAAAGCTGCAAAGTCTTTGGAATATGCTTTCGCAAGAGGGAGAAAAACAAGATAAGTTTGTCATTTATCTATTATTAGTTGAGGTTGTTGTCATTATTCTTATTTTGGGAATTACTAGAGGGGAAGACTTAGCAGTTGCTCTTGGAACAATGAGTATGGCTTTGGCAATTGTCTACATAGAGATAATCAAACCCTGGTTACATAAACCGAAAGTTAAAATTGAATTTGAAAACAAAACTCCTTTTTGCCGAAAGGTTAGTCTCACAGCTGAAAACAACTTTGGATATTTTATCCGGTTAAGAATTAGGAACGTAGGTGGATCACTAGCAAGGAATTTAAGAGGTAAATTAGTGGAGGTTATTAATAAAGACGGGAAAACGTATAAGAATTTTGATCCCTTATTTCTCCACTGGGTCTCGATGCCAATGATAGAAAGAGTTGACATTGGCAAATATGCAAAATGGTTAGATCCAATTGACCTTAATGTTGGAGAATGGGAATTTCTGAATGTTTTTATTACAAAGACACCAAAGAAGAAAGAAAAGGAGACTGAGACAGATTACCTTAAAAGAAAAGAGAAAGAGAAAGGGCGTCTTTATATAGGTACCAAACCAGAAGCCCGGGGTTGTGTGATGGAACTCAAAATAAGTGAAAGCTTAAGACATATTAAGATAACAATTTATGGTGAGAATATAAATCCGGTTACTGAAAAATATAGACTCGTTTGGGATGGCAAAAATTATGATGAAATTAAGATGGAACCATATAAAGAAAATTCAAAAACTATAGAGAAGGACAAGTGTAAATGCGAAAAATAGCGATTCTAAACTTCAAGGGCGGAACAGATAAAACATCAGGATAGGCAAATTTTATGAGGCAAGAATGAAGAAAGAAACAATGAACATGGCTATTGAGAAGTTGAATGAACACGTAGAAGTCTTCTGCAATGAGCCATACAAAGACTACTATGTAAGAGGAGTAATCCGCCAAATGTTCTTTGACACAGATGGTGGACCCTACAAGATGGAAGACGTTTTTGCAGACTATCGTTACGCAACACTTGCTCTAGTGAACGACAGGTATCAAGAAAGAATCAGGAAGCGGTGGGAAAGTATGTATCCTCCTCCTTTTCTTCTCGGAAATACGGAAAAAGATTATTTAGATACGATGAATAGCTACGCTAATAGATTCGCCGGTTCTGATATGGCTGGCATTGAAAGCCTGTTATCGATATACCTGCATCCGACAGTGTTAATTAGCTTGGATGAAGCGGAGGTTACACAAAGTCAATATCTAGATGATTGCATCAAAAAAGCAAAAGACATAATTCTTTTACATGCGGACCTTGTTTTTAGCAAACCACTTATTGAGTCACAAGATACAAAAATATCAGACTTTGCTGAAAGAATCTACACAATTCCCGTTTTCTATTTCCTCAAGGGACACGAATATGACCCAGACCCTGATTTCAATTCACTTGAAAAAGAATACAATTCGTTTTATATGGACTTCGGTTGCGATTATCCGAGCAAAAGAGAGTACTGTGCAATCTTAGAATCTATCGGTACTGTGGGCTATGAATGGGTCAAAGAGAAGAAGATAACCCGTAGTTATGTTGGCAGGCTCAATCGAGCGAACAAACGCATAGGCGATAGGACCTATCCAGTGATGGACTTCTGCGGGAAATTCCTTGATGATTTAGTTGATGAACTCACAACGAACAAACTGATAGGAAAGTGCCTCCATTGCGGCGATTTCTTTAGATGGCCCAAAGGTGTTCGGATAAAGAAATACTGTTCACCGAAGATTGACGGTAAGAACTGCGCCAAGGCAGCCGCCGACCACCGGCGCTATGAAAAAGGAAAACCTGAAACTCTGGAAAGGAGAAGGAAAGACATAAGAGAGGCAAGAGCCCTCTATAAACAATTGGGCATCAAGAAATAACTCACCCTACGGAAACACCCTCCATAATGTTATACTCCGTACCCCGAAAAATTTGCTAAAACCCTTTATTTAAGCAGCTACCGCCTTCCGATAATTCGTATATAATATAGGTGATTACAAAAATTTCGTGAAGTTTTCAGTTTTTATGTCCAAGGAACAAGTAAACAAATGACCAAATACGAAGGATTCTACGGTAGCAGGATTTCACTAAAGGGCTCAGGACCCCAACGGACAGCCGATTGTCCCTTTTGCCGACACAAAAATGACCTTTCCATAAATATACAAACAGGTCAGTCCAAGTGCTTCCAATGTGACTTCGAGGGTGATGCCTTCGATTTCCTGCAGACATTAGAAGGAATAGAGTTCAAGCAGGCAAAGAAGGACCTGATGAAATACGGGATAGAACCGATTAAAGAAAGAAAGGAGCGGCAAGTACTGAAAACCCCCAAATCCCTTTCTGTAATAATTGAAAGACGAATGCTCAAATACGCTAAAGAATCTGCGAATAATGTCCCTGACCATGTGATATCCTACCTCAAAGAAGGAAGAGGATTGAATGATGAGACAATAAGTAAGTATCAAATTGGCTTCTGCTCGAAACACCCAAATTATCAAGATAGATATGAGCGCCTGACCATTCCAATAAGAAGAAACAAGAGAATCGTGAACATTAGATTTCACGCTATTGGAGATGTAAAAGAAGGGGACCCTAAGACTCTTCCCTATTGCAGGAACTTGCCCGATGCAATTTATCTTTTCCCCGGGGACCAATTGGAGAACAATGTAAACTACGTCGTAGAAGGAGAATTAGATGCTCTCTGTGCTATTTCCCGTGGCTTACCAGCGATAACTGTTACTGGCGGTGCAGGTTCCTGGAAGGACGAATGGATTCCACTCTTTAAAGGGAAGAAAGTGAGAATTATATATGACTGTGATACGAAGGGTAGAGAAGGAGCTAAGAAGGTTGCTGTAATCCTGGCATCGACAGCTAATGAAGTGAAATTAATTGACCTAGGTCTAAATGATAAAGAGGACCTAACAGATTGGTTCGTTGAATATGATAGGACCAAGGAACAGCTTGAGGAGCTAGTGTCAGGAACTAAGGTTATGACAGTGCCTAGAAAGATGACTGCTAAACAAGAAAGAATCAGAAGTATAGCCGAGGGTTTAAGCATCGAGTCGATTACTCTCGAAAAGCTCCTATCAACCAAATTTGCACCAGGACAGTTCTGGGTCAATAGAGGCCTTGTCCCAAAAGACGGTTTCGTATTGCTGGCGGGCCTAACCAAGCTAGGAAAGACTACCATCACTCTTCAGTTATGCTTGAGACTTATTCAGGGTCATTGCATTTTTCTTAGAGATTTTGAAATTGAGACAGCTCCCAGAATTCTCTATGTCTTTGCCGAGAACTCAGCCGCAGGGCTGCAGAATATTATCAAAAAACAGCTCAGCGGACTCACCTGGAGGCCGTCAGGGAAAGACCTTCAAAGACTCATCTTGCAGCCAAGGGGAAGGGTTCTTTTGGATAACCCAGACGGATTGTCCGTTCTAGAGGAGCTTCTCCATATTCATACCCCAGAGCTAGTAGTTCTTGACCCCATCTCCAGATTCATCGGCAAGGACATAAATGAAATGAGGAATGTTAATCGCATCTTCGATGGCCTTCGCCAAATTGGCAACGGTATTACTTGGCTTTTTATTCATCATTACCGAAAACCGGCCAGGCAAGACATAAACGAAGGTATCTATAAGACCATGGGAAGTAGTGCTTTTGCCAATAATTGCGATACTTTCATAGGATTGGAGAGAACAGATAAACACAGGACGGGTCTCTACAGCACCTTGTACTTTGTGCTAAGAAGAGACAGGCCAATCGAGCCGACCAACCTATACTGGAACACAGAGAACCTGTTATTTGAGGCTGTGGAGAAAAGAGATGTTCTTGCGGGAGGGGTTAGAGTCCCCGATGTTGTCAGAGTACTCAAGGAAGAGTTTAAGGGGAAGGCAGCTTATAGTCTCCTTACAGCGTCGGTGGCCGAGAAATTCAAAATTACCCAGCAACGAGTTGGTGAACTACTCACAGAAGCTAAACAACTGGGCCTGGTTAGGAAGGAGAAGGGTCACTTTGGTAGATGGTTTTCTCTTTGAGAAGAGATTATGAAAGGGTACTTCTTTAACCTTCTTAATGGCTATAATACTTACTAAATGGTAGTTATAGAAGGTAAGTGATAGAAGAAAGTGACTGAAAAGTGAAGGAAAGTGAAGGAAAGTGGCTAGAATGGTCGTCAGAAGTATAACTCGGCCACTTACCACCACTTGCCTATCACTTTCTTTGACTCAAAGGAATGAAACTTAAGGCTAGTTCTAGGATACACGAAAAGAAGAAAAGAATATGACCCTATATATATTACTCATAGAAAATGAAACAATAAGACAGAATAATGAATAAGAGACTACTAAACATCAATGAACTTTCGGAATATACTGGCTTAAGCACCAGCACCCTCTATACGTGGGTGAGTCAGAGAAGAATACCTTTTCTCAAGACTGGAAGACTAACCAAGTTTGACCTTGAAGAAATAAATGAATGGATTGAGGAAAAGCGTGTTAAGGAAAAGAAGTTCTTCTGACGCAAGAAGGTGTAAGCTTGACAAATCCTGTTTTTCAGGTAGTATAGGAGCATAATAGGGAGCACGAGATGGGTGTGTTTAAGAAGAATGATAACTGGTACATTGACTATCGTGTCAATGGAAGACGCAAGAGGGAAAAGATAGGGCCCAATAGAAAACAGGCAACAATAGTCCTGCAGAAAAAGAAGGTGCAAATTGCAGAGAACAAGTTCCTGGATGTACGAAGATACAAACGAATCAAGTTTACAGTCATGGCGGACATATATCTCGAGAACTATTCAAAGCCCAATAAGAGGTCCTGGAGAAGAGATGTAACTAGTATTAAGACCCTTTCCAGTTTCTTTAATACAAGACATCTGAACGACATCACGCCATTGGACGTCGAGCAATATAAGATAGGACGCTCAAAACAGGTGGCCAAGGCAACGGTCAACAGGGAGCTTGCCTGTCTGAAGCACATCTTCACCAAAGCCATTGAGTGGGGGAAGATAGAGAAGAGTCCTGCTACCAAAGTGAAACTGTTTCGGGAAAGAAACATTCGGGTGCGCTACTTGGAAGAAGAGGACATAGAAAAGCTGTGCAGAGCCTGCCCAGACTACCTAAAACCCATTGTGATAACTGCGCTCAATACAGGCATGAGAAGGGAAGAGATATTGTCGCTAAAGTGGAAGGAACTGGATTTCCGACAGGGGATTATCTATGTTTTGGACAGTAAGAATGGTGAGGCCCGAGAGGTTCCGATGAACAACATCGTCTGTCATACTCTCCTTAGGGTGAGGAAACATCCCCAAGGCTCCTGGGTCTTTTCTAAGTCTGACGGGACTAGGTTTCACGACATAAAAAGGTCGTTTGGGAGGGCAAAAGAGGCGGCAGGGATAAACAACTTCAGGTTCCACGATTTGAGGCACACCTTTGCCTCGCACCTGGTCATGGCAGGCATCGATTTGAAGACAGTTCAGGAATTGCTAGGACACAAGAGTATCACAATGACCCTACGCTATGCCCACCTCTCAGCTGACCACAAAAAAGCAGCAATGGATGCCCTAGGAAGACGATTTGAAAACAAAATGGACACTATTTGGACACCAGACAAAAACGCAGACCTTCCCGCAAATTCCTCAATGCAGGAAGGCCTGTATAGAAGCAAGTTTGAATGGTGGGCCCAGGAGGACTCGAACCTCCGACCTACGGATTATGAGTCCGCTGCTCTACCGACTGAGCTATGGGCCCCTGCCCTGAAAAATTAAGTCTGGCAGGGTAGATTACTTAATAGAACTCCCTTACTAGCATTCGTCTGGCTTGC
>SDBT01016643.1_pt1 | contig 11635 bp, 7 predicted proteins | sample 2277101 | NCBI WGS metagenome assembly SDBT01 (sample SAMN10404973, study PRJNA504765) | marine sediment metagenome | isolation source: marine sediment core GS10_PC15, 103 cmbsf | place: Arctic Ocean: Southern Knipovich Ridge | collected 2010
TTGAAACGCAGGCACGTACTTTACCACGAGAAGAAGCAATAGAATTTATCCAAGACAATATTAATATACTGCAAGATGTGCGTGGTGTGGGTAACCTAATCTTCCATCTTAAGCTACTTGCTTTTATGCTAGCAGATTCTCAAATACAGACGATCATTGATAAAATTACCACCTTTTTGGAATCTTCGGTTGAACCGACTGAATCTGAAAATAACAGCAAAGAAGAAAAATTATAAACACATACCTTTTGAGGTTATTATGAAGAACAAACAATTATTTTTCACTATTTCACTACTGATTGCATGCGGCTTAGCACCAGCAACTTATGCAATGGAAAAAGATGCTATTACTGCTCAAACCAAAGAACCAAAAAGCTTACAAGATCTCTGTAATCAATCTGTTGCACAATCAGACAATGTTGTTGACTGCGTTAAACATATACGCGAAAGAGAACTCCCGGTCGAAACTGCTGATCAAATTATCATGCAAACACCACAGGATACTATTACACAGAAAGCTGCTGATTTTGCTCAGTTGCTTTACTCTGGATTAATTTCCGATATGGCTAAAGTACAACTTCTCAAAAAACTTCCTACACAAAATGTAGACGCCATCTATGAACAATTACCTCATAATGTACAATGTGCAGTAATTGAAACCCACGAATCATATCAGACCACGGATAAGATCAAAGAGGTTGCCGAGCAAGGAACTATAACCCCAGAAATAGCAACCATTTCCGCCAACCTTCTAAATGCTAGCACAATAGAAAAACTCCAAGAGGGAACTTTGTATCATGACGCCATGCTTGCGCATGGCAACGAACAATTGCTTATTCGGGCTAACTTGGACACTTGGAACAGTTGGTTGAAAAGTATTACCAACAACAACTTATTTTCCTGTCCTGAAGAAAAGGAAATGGATGAAAATGAAAAAAGTATGGCGGAAGAAATACTAAACAAAAACCCACAGTACTATGCCACTACAACAAATGGCAATACCATTATTATCACTAACAAAGAAAAAACAGACAGCGTAACAATCTTTGATTCTCATATTGCAGAAATGATAAAAAATACAGAGAATAAACAAACCCCTGCAACAATCAGCGCTGACAAACAATTTGTTGCTATTGTCGACAACGCCAGCGAAAAATTAACATTCCACGCAATAATTTTTGATGTACACAAAAATAAGCCGGTAATAAACGTTGTAAGATCAGACGTCCAAAAAATAACCCGCATATTATTTGATTATAATGATCATTGCCTCATAACCGAAAATCCATCTGGAGAGATAAAAATATTAGAATTACCAGCTAAATACATACATGATAACCTCACGCTTGCAGAAATAGTAGCAATACGTTTGGGTAGCGCAAAAGAGGTGCAAGAAACAAACGTATTCACAACCATACCTAGTAACATAGTGCTAAGCCTTATAATCCAAGAAATTTTTCCCCTTATTAATCAAGAAACAATTGCAATTTCTCAAGCACAAACAGACCGAATGATTGAAGGGGTTAAGAGGGAAATCAACAATCTGGTAGAGAGAACCGGTAATGAAAAAACCAAAAAAGAATTTTTATTTATGGTACTCCGAAACATTCAGCAAACAAACCGAACGTGTGATGAATGGGCAATACAGTTACAAAAACAAATCAATTATAGCAATAATGTTAAAAATCTCCCTCAAAAACTTGTGAATCTACGAAACAAATATGTAAACCTTCGGATCGCACTGTTACCGGAATTGAAAAAAATTGAAGAAAGCACAACTCCTGAAGAAATAGCTCAATTCATAGAAGAAGCAGGGTTATACCAGATTGAGCGGCTGGCATCCTGAAGCTGGCAGAAAAACTAAGCCCTCTGCAAAAGAGGGCTTTTTCTTTGCTTGCCGTAATCGCATTCCATTTGCAGAACAATCTCCGGATTGTGCCCGCCCAGCCTTGTACCGGCAACATGAGCAAACCGATGCGGCTTGAGGAGAATAATCTTGCTCGTGATACTGTGGATCCTGCGTAAAATCATAGGTTTATTGTACTCCTTGAACCTATAAAACACGGGTTAATTATACAAAATACAACAAATTTCTCAAATTCTCTTGATTTTCAAATCGATAAGTTGGTAATATGTAATAGAAATATAGTTGTAATTATATACCTAAAACAAAGAGGAAAAACGATGAAAAAAATAATACTGTTATTACTTCTCAGCTATGGTGGTATAGCAATAGCAACCAACGTTACTGTAAATAACCAAACCAATAGGAAGCTTATTTTAAGAAAAGCTCCTCCTTCTCCATACCGCTTCGATATCTCTGCTCCCCCAAACACAAGCAAAAAAGGCCTGTTCGGCAAGCAACAGCAGATCCTGCCATTGCCACAATTTCGGGTAATCATATCTGGAACAAGCGGATATACAACCTATCCGCCCCAAAACAAAGATTTTGAAATAACAATAACAGAAAACCCCGATAAGACCTTAACTATTTCAGGCCCTTATGGAACCGTTACCTCTAAACCTCTCCCATAATTAATAGTTAAGAGTTATGAATTTTAAAAGGATAGAACGATGAGAAAAATAATACTGTTATTACTTCTCAGCTATGGTGGTATAGCAATAGCAACCACCGTCACTGTAAATAATCAAACCGGTAGAAATCTCATGTTAGGCTCAGCGCGCTCAGTTAGGCCCGTACTAAGTCTCAGTACTGCTAATGCAAACACAACCAAAAGAATCACTATGCCGGTCGCCATAGCACGCATTCGAGTATATGAAAAAGAATTAGGTACGCCTGGAAACAAAGTAGTAGCAATCTATCCGCCCCAAAACAAAGATTTTGAAATAACAATAACAGAAAACCCCGATAAGACCTTAACTATTTCAGGCCCTTATGGAACCGTTACTTCTAAACCTCTCCCATAATTAATAATAAACGGAAGACAAATTATCAGGTTTTTCAAATAACACTGGAACTCGCTTTAAAGTAAATGTTTGGTGCCAACTACCCAACTCTAATTGCACAAGCGTATTATCTTCTGGTTTAAATGTGATACCCAGACTACCTAACAACTCTTCCATTTTATTTGGCATGACCGGCCAGGCAAGCACGCCAATGATGCGCAAGCTATGGCACGTTGCCGACAACACTTGCATAAAACGGACCTGGTCTTCTTTTGCAAGCTTCCACGGTTCTTGTTCATGGAAGTACGCATTAACGTTGTTAATAAACTTCCACAAGCGCGCAAGCGCCAGATGGAACATGCAATCATTCATGTAACTTTCAAAATCTTCAATCATCTTCCAGGCTTCGTCACGCAAATCAAGCGCTTGTTGCGCCCAGACGTCTGGCGGTATCACGTTACGCACATTGTTTTTTTCCGCCAGGCTCACCATACGATTAAGCAAGTTTCCCAAGTCATTTGCCAAATCTGATTCGATACGTCGTTCTAAATCACCGGTGCTAAACTCACCATCTTGATTAACCGGAATTTGACGCATTAAATAATACCGTACCGGCTCAACACCATAGAGTTTTTGCAACTCAATCGGGTCGACCACGTTGCCAAATGATTTCGACATTTTTTTCTTGTTGATTTGAATCCAGCCATGCACCAACAATTGTTTAGGTAGCGGTAAATCTGCTGCCATTAACAATGCCGGCCAATAGACCGCGTGAAACCTGACAATATCTTTGCCAACAACATGTAAATCTGCTGGCCACCAAGAATTAAATTCTTTTTCTTTTGCAAGGTTACCGTAGCCAATGGCAGTGATGTAGTTACACAAAGCATCCGCCCAGACATAGACCACATGCTTAGGGTCATCAGGAAATGGCACGCCCCATTTAACGGTTGTACGTGAAAGACTTAAATCTTTTAACCCCGACTCAACAAAGCTCACCACTTCATTAATACGCTCACTTGGCACAATAAAATCAGGATTATTTTTATACAATTTTAGTAACTTATCTTGATAAGCCGAAAGTTTAAAAAAATAAGTCTCTTCTGAAACAAAACTCGTTGAACGCCCACAGGTTGGGCACGCCGGCCCTTCTTGACCAGGCTTTTGAGGAACTTCTCTTTCTTTTTCAGTCACAAACGTTTCACACGGCGTGCAATACCATCCTTTATACAAAGACTTATACAAATCACCCTTCTTAATCAGTCTGCTGATAAACTGCTGCACGCCCTTGATGTGATCGGGATCAGTTGTACGGACAAAATAATCATATGCAATACCATACATTCGCCAGACATTTTGGTAGGATGGAATAAGACTATCAACAAATTCTTTTGGCTCTTTGCCTGCTTTTTGCGCTGCTTGCACTATTTTTTGTCCATGCTCATCAGTACCGGTCAGAAAAAATGTTTTTTTGCCCCGCAACTTGTTCCACCGTGCAACAACGTCTGCAATTAATGTTGAATACAATGAGCCCAAATGCGGATGAGCAGTAACGTAATAAATTGGCGTGGTGACGTAAAACTTTTCTTTTTTCATACATATCTTTCTTAACGTAGTAGGCCTTTAGAGGATAAGTATATCCAAAATCAGCCGATCACACAAAAAAGCCCCTCAGAGCGAGGGGCTTAATTTTCTCAGTAATTAGAACTTATGAAAATGGATTACTCACAAACGGATCGCCACCATCAACCGGAATTGGTTCTGTGCAGCCATAAAGCGTAAGCATGATAGATTTAAGCCACTGAATCACATTCAACTGCGCATCATTAATACCGTCGGGTATGGTTTGTGGATCCTCAAAGCAGCTGCCTTCAGCATCAAGTTGCCCAACCTTTGAACACATGAGAGCATCATGAATTGATAAATCATCGTCAAGCTTTTCGAGCTTAGAACAAACCTTTTTAAGCTGTTCCTTAATAATACAAACGCAACGCCTAATAGCATCTAAATCAGCTGAATCAAAAGGGGAGATGGGATTGGAAGGATCGTCAAGACCCGGTGCATCCTGCCGTGGTTCTCTGTTTAAAACCTTTTCGAGCACTTGCAGCAACTTTTGAGCATCATTATAACTCAGTAAAATCTGTTCCAAATTATCATCATTGAGCTGCGAAGTTCGCAATGTAGTACCACGTACCTGCAGTTGTGCCAATGACAAACAGGCAACAATGGCAATAACAGTTGTTGTACGAAAAACTGCTACTTTTTTCATGGCTTTCCCTTTTTTATCCCTTTGATAATCATTCGCCTAGAAATAAATTGCTACGCCAACGTGAGCCTCGCTCTCTTGCATAGCATGCTTTCCACCAACAATGTGTGAAGCACCGGCAAACAGTTCACAGAAGTTCCAGCGATGAAACAGTTCGCCGCGCAACTTGTGGGTCATTGCGTTGGTACGGTCTTCTAGGATTTTTACATCAAGCTCTTTTTCTCTGCCAAGGCAATCTACCGCCGTTGGGGAACCACAACCTTTTTTGCAATCGTCAAAACGGACGTTATCTTCACGTTTTGCAAAAAGCTCATAGCCAAAAACTCCACCTAAATCTGGGTTCCTTGGATGGAAGAAATTGAGATCAACGTGGCCAACAAAGTAGTCCCAAGAAACCTTGGTATCAATGCATGGGCCAATGTTGCGAATTGTTGCTCCTTTAAATGGGGCTGCTCTAAATTCATGGCGTCTGAATGCATGGTTGTAGGTCCAATCAAGTTTGAATGCAAACCATTCGAATGGCATCCAACCACCTTCCATACCAAGTTTAATTTCATAGTGTCCGTTGTTACCGGTTGTTTGGAAGAAGACACGATGTGGATCTTTGAGCCGTTTATCGGTTGGGAAACGCACACCGGTCAAGAAATTAACAAACCAATGTTCAGGACCGTAGCCAACATAGAATTCCGTATCAAGGTTACCAAGGCCATGAATCCGCTCATGCTTGCATAAATCAATACAACAGGCACTTCTAAAGAACTCAACGGCTGTTTCTCTGCCCATCATCAAATCATTGACAACTGCTTTTATACGATCGCGAATTGTATTTGCTAGGTTAAGAATTTCGTCCTCAACAGAAAGCCGTCTCGGAATCAAAAATAGTTCACTCTGTGCGCATCTGTCTTGCCCAAGCTCACTTGCATAATCGGTATCCGTTTTGAAGTGAAATATCGTGTCGTTAGCCAAACCTGAAGCACCACCCGCTGGCAATCCATCACCATTCACCTCGTCGAATTTCTTGCGGAACGGAGGACATGGAATTGCTCCGCATTCACGTCTCATTAAATAAACCGGCGGTTTTTGCTGATCGGGTGGATCTTGATCTTGTGCCGCCGTACCAGGCGTAGCACCATCAGCATCGATCCCTGCTACTTGCGTCCGCAACGTACCATCCCCATACCGAACTACAGGCACAACACTTGGTGGATTTGGCACAGGAAGATTAAGTGCACTTAAAAAATCAAGCCGATAGGCATAATCAACTTGATTAGGTTGATTTTGTGCATCCACTTGAATTGTTTTTTCAACAATGACATCGTCAAGCGTTTCTTCTAATTTGCAACTATTCTGTTCTATTTCAATCACTTTGAATGGCAAGCTTACGCGGAAACCAAACCGTCCTTTTTCTTCTTTTCCAAAGCGCTTATCAACGTGCATTCCCCAGACTGCACCACGTTCATTGTAATCAAATCGTGGAAAAATACGGGCAAATGCCAAGAATGGATTTTTATTGGTCAGTAATTCAGTGTCATCAATACGGCCACCGGCAAAAGTTTCTTCGCCCCGGAAACAATCTCTGCCAAACCACAGAGTTGCTAGTGACGTTGTTTTACTGGTACTCTTATTTCTACATGGATAGGACAATTTAAAGTCTGTCGGACACTTGTCTTTACATTCACCACAGACGCACGTCTTTTCGCATTTTTTGCACGGATCACAGAACGCTTTATCAGCACAACGATAATAAGTCCCAGACCAGGTATGAACATTCCACGTCGATTCTACCTCATCTTCTGGATACATCACATCATACCACCACGACTCTTTGACATGGGGAAGTGGCCAGTGCATTACGCCACGATACAAGCTGAGTGGCGAACGAAATTCAGTTGTCGCATTAAGCAGAGCACAGCTTACTATACTCAATACCGCAGCAATGCGTACACCCGTTTTATTCATTGCTCTCCTTTTATTTTATAGTCTTCTATCAATACCCACCTTTTACATTGCTTTAGCATATTATCAAGGCAGGCCACGCAGGCCTGCCCATTGTTATTACTGAACTTGTGATATTACCAGTAACCTACCTGGCGCCGCAACCGTCTGGTCCACCGTTGCAAATACTGCACAAATATCCTCTGCGCGTGCACGACGGGATTCAGGAGTTCCACCACCGAGCGTACCTCTGCCACCGGCACCGATTACATCCCATGCATCAAAACGGCCAATTTTATCACGATCAATAAGCCCAACACGGCCACCGGTACGTGCACTTCGGAATGTTTTATCTCCTGACGCAAAATCAGCACCAGTTGTAGTCTGATCATTTATTTCTGCTAGATTAGGTAGTTTTAATGCATTGAATAACGCGTTGCCAGCAATACTCGTCAAGTCATTATTCTTCTGCCAGATGCTTGAGGCAAGGATACCGGCACGCATACGTGGGTGGTTTTGACCAACACTTACCGTAATTTCATCATCATCATCAGTAACAATTGGATGCAAGGCTCCAGTACCTTGTACTATAACAACCATGTTACCACCGCCGCACATATTCGCACACCGCAAGCGACGTTCTGTAATGGTGTCAAGATCTGTGGCTTCTTCTTCAAAGAGCAAGTCGTACTGTATACCAGTATCTTGGCTTATCGCCATTAATGAAGCCCGATCGTCATCACCACTGTAAATGCGATCATGAACAAACTCACCGTCATCTAGTTGTATCGTAATTTTCTTCACGTTATAGAGATTATCAACCAGCCAATCATTTGGCTTGCTGCTTCCTTTATCAACAATTCCTACGCCAAGGCCAAAGAACCCTTGCTGTTTTATTCTGAAACGCGCACCCTTGCCTTGCAAGCAGAGGTTGAAGGAAACTTCATGGCCGGTACGATTTTCGGTATTACCAATTTGCAGCGAACCACTCGAACGTTCTTCACAATCACCGATTAAGAAGAGCGAGCAACCTTTGAGTAAGAACTTGATATCGGTCTTGTCGATCTTGCAAATTTGATCATCTTCTTGCTCACATGCATCTTTGCGCGTCTCTGACAAGGTTTCAATACCAACAAACGCATCGCGTTCTATAATTGCACAGCTACAATCAGCCCATATAAAGGTACCAATACCAATAATCTTCACACGGAAGTCATCGGTATTTTTAGGAGTGGAATCGGCACTAGTCAATGGTGCAAATTGGTTATGCGGATTACCCAGTGGTGTTTGGGTAATTGGACTCAGCGCACCATTGTGAGCACCATGTGCAATGGCATCAAATGTTTGTTGTGCTTTTACGAATGGTTCTGCAATCATGCACGCGGTATCGGCAAACCGAACAGTCACACCATTGAGTAATATTTGTGCACCCGGTTCAAGAATAAGTTTGATATTACCGTTAAATTCGATAGTATCGCCTTCACCAAATGAACGAAGATCTAGAATGCCTGTTGGCTTGACACGGATAGTTCGGCAACAATCAGAGTTAAATTGCAGTTTATCGCCTGCTTTAAAATCAGGGCCTTTCAAAATAGAACATACATTGTTAATGCAGACATCTTCATTCAGCTCAACCAAGCCATCGCCATTGGCGATAATCGTCACACCATTAACACCGAGCACGACTGATGCTTCAAGCGAATCTGGATTTCGATGCGCCGTACCAAGACCGAGACGGCCATTGCGTTGCAGTACAACAACACCTGTTGGCGCCTGCGCTGAATAAGAACCTTTCTGGAATACCAGCTCACGCACCCAGCCACAATCAATCTTCACATGCGCTTGGTCACAAATACGCGAGCCTTGAATCTGCAACTGACCAACCTGGCCAACAACCGTAGGTATATTCAGAATATTTTTTGCTTCAACCGGTGGACAATCGCAGGAGTTTGTCGAGAGTACTTCATAAGGACAGAAGCCACCTTCAAAATCTTTCTTCGTTGCTATCCAATTCAAGGTATAATCAGAAAGACATTGGCCCGCAGTAACAATAGTTTGCGTTTCTGATAGATCAAGCTGCCACTCGGCAATACCTATGCGGCAATCAAAAAAGACTTGGTTCTTCGGCAGATTCACAATACCATTGCCACTCTTGGTCACCATTACTGACATATTGGCACGGAAGTTAAGACCAATGCAGAGCGTACCTTTTTCATCAACAAAGATACCACCTTCACCCGTTACATTACTAAACTCAGGCAACCCTTTGGTGCCCCCACGGGTTTCGAACGAGAAGCAGTTGCCCAGAATTTTCAACATTGGGCACGTTTTGTTGGTAAAGCTTGGCACCCCATCAATCGGGTGAGTACCAATCGATATATTACTTGCATGCCCTAAGAAAATCGTATGAATAGAAAACTGATTGGCAATTGCTGCACGGTCAATTGAGCATTTCGCAGGATCAATAATCTTATTACTATTCGCATCAACTTCTAGGTGCAATTTATGTTTGAGGTCACCTGCATTAGCATTACAGCAATCTTCCCGCTGCTGCACGTCAAGGTGTGCATCACGAGAAATTATACTGCACCCATCACATGCCATTGACCCTGGTTGCGTACCCAAAATCATGGTACGCCCAGTGCCCTGGTCACATTTTTTGCCGCTGTGGAAGAAAATGAATCTGCTTACATTATCTTCACAACAGGTAGTAACACATGGTGGAACAAGCAGATCAACACCTGCAAATGCAATATCGGTATGAACAAGCAAACGCGAATTACAGAAGGAAATCTTTGGTCGACCAACATCGTCTTTGAGCGTATGCGTTTCACCACCAATATACGCCGGCTCTGACTTCACGTCATTTTTCTGGAAGACATCATGATTCTCATCAGTATGCATAAGCGTTGTATCTTTAAGATTCATGCAGTTGTTAATCAAGAAAGCAGCACTGTTATATATACGCAAATCACCATCACCATCTTTTGCAAACGTTCGTTTAGGGAAGATTGTCGGGCAGGTACCATCAACAAAAAGTTTGCAACCGGTATGTTGAACAAAAAGTGAAAGGATTTCAAGCTTACTCGTTGTTGCACCCTGACCGCAAATATTCACCTCACCTTCAACATCAAAAACAATCTTACCTTCATCCTCAGTAATGTTTGCTGGGTCAATAGTATAGGAAAACGTTGCATTAATATCATTCTCAACCACACCGTCATCATTCACCCCAGAACGGAAGAAGATCGCTGAGCATACACCTAAATCAATTTTTGCTGATGTTGCTTGTGGATTATTGTTACCATCAACAAAGAACGCTGATGGATTACGTTCTTTGATAAGTTTCGTTGAACATATATCTTCAAACCCTGGCACCGCCGTGATGCTTGGGCACAGATCACATGTTAAGCCAACATAATCAAGGTACGCATTATTAGATATATCAAGTGTACCGTTAGCTCCCAATACAAATCCATAGCGAATACCATCGAATGAACCGTTAAAATCTGTAAGATCATCACGAGTTTTAAGATTGCAGAATGGATCGAAGAGTAGATCAAACAACGTGTTATTTTTGTTTTCAACTAATAGGCTCGCCGACACACTGGCGGTACTATATACCTTGAATAAAGCATTCTTCCCAGCAGCTTTCGTGCGATCTATATCACCGAGAGTAATATTCGTTTTTCCAACGTTAGCAACAAAATGGCCTGCAATAACAACACCGCCCTTATCTTTAATACTTAGAATCATGCGGCCATCAGGATCTGTATTAACAGCATCGAATTGAACAGTACCTGTCTGAGTTCCAGCCGGTACTGCCATTGTAGCAAGATAACTGATGAGTGAATCTTTACCTACACACGTCGTAATATTTTGGTCTGGGTTGCCACTAGTATCGCGTAAAAATTTGAGCGTTGGTGGACTTGCTGCATCCATGAGCACGTACATTTCTGTGCCACCATGCGTCGCATCAGAAGTAAAGGAAACCGTTCTGCCACCCTTCATTTTAAATTCAACGGTACCAGCACCGCCAACGATAATTAAAAGTGGCGTCTTATTAGCATCATCTGATCCAAGAAAAATCAGATCGTCAGTATCGAGATTGAACGTAATTTTTTTCCCTGAAGCTGCACATAGATATAATTGTGATGGTCCGGTATTATCACCTTCAACGGTAACCGTTCCACTATTAGTAACGGTTACGTTTACATTAACCGTGTTAGCATTCACAATTGTTTTTCCAACTAAGTCTATAGCCCCTCCAGAGCCATCAATCGTAAGATCATCATCGATTACATCAGGTGCCATGGTATTATCCCAGGTCACCGATGCATAAACCTGAAAACTACTCAAAAGCACCACAAGAAAGGCTAGGGAAATACATTTTCTGAATAGATTGTTCTTCATACGCTCATCCTTTTTTTATTCAAGGGTTTGCTTGCCCTATTTACTCCACTCCCCACAAAAAACTTTTTTCTTTTCACTTATGTAATAAAACTGATGAGTTGTAAAATGCGTGAAA
>SDBT01016644.1_pt1 | contig 11635 bp, 11 predicted proteins | sample 2277101 | NCBI WGS metagenome assembly SDBT01 (sample SAMN10404973, study PRJNA504765) | marine sediment metagenome | isolation source: marine sediment core GS10_PC15, 103 cmbsf | place: Arctic Ocean: Southern Knipovich Ridge | collected 2010
ATATATCGCTCCCGTTCTATAAAATCTATTATCTGCGAAGCTATACTTGAAACCCTGCGCGTAGAGAATAACGACATAGCTTAAAACCAAAAAAACCGCAACTGCGGAACAGAAAAGCATCTGTTTTGTACGCTTGGTCATAGTAGTGCCACTAACTTACCACGACTTTAATAAAAAGTCAATTAAAAGCGGGTTTGCATAATAGCCCTGAAAGTTATATAATTTTGGCGCTTAATATGGGAAAATTTATCATCAACGGCGGAAAAAAATTAAAAGGAACCGTAGAAGTGAAAGGAGCAAAGAATGACGCTCTTGTTATTTTCTCTGCTTCCTTACTCACATCACAACCAGTTACAGTAACCAATGTTCCGGAAATAGAAGACACGAAACGACTTTTAGAACTGATGGTAATACTGGGATGTAAAGTTGAGCGGCTAAAATACGGCGAGTACAAAATAAAAGCCGACGATCTGAAGTCTAATCTAATAGACCCCGGCATAGCAAAAAAAATACGTGCATCCATATTGCTTACGGCGCCTTTATTGTCACGTCTGGGCAAGGTTAAATTCCCTCACCCGGGCGGATGCGTTATTGGCAAAAGGCCGATAAACCAATTCATGAGTGGTTATGAAAACATGGGTGCAAAAACACACAGTAGGGGTAATTTATACGAGATCGTTGCTCCTCGCTCTAAATTAAAAGGCACTGAATTTATTTTTAATACCATCACCGTTACCGGCACAGAAAGTTTAATAATGGCCGCGGTACTTGCAAAAGGCAGAACTTTACTGAAGAATTGCGCCTGCGAACCGGAGGTGGAAAGCTTGGCTGATTTTCTCAACAGCTGCGGAGCAAAGATAACGGGAGCGGGAACGCCTTATATTACAATTGATGGTGTCGGTAAATTAAAAGGCAACACGCACAAAACAATCCCTGACAGAGTTGAGGCAGGAAGTTTTGCCATACTCGCCGCGACGGTAGGGGGTAATGTAGTTATTAAAAATTGCGAACCGGAACATTTGGATTCTTTGCTTAACACACTGGAAAGGGCCGGGGTTGTTCTGTCGCGGAGAAAAAACAGTATTGAAATTAAAAACTCGCGCTTGACTTCCGTAAACATTAAGACACATGAGTATCCCGGCTTCCCGACAGATTTACAAGCGCCGTTCTGTGTGCTATTAACTCAATCAAAAGGACACGGGCTGATCCATGAAACAATTTACGAGGGGCGGTTGATGTGGACAGAAGACCTGAAAAGAATGGGGGCCGACATTCGTACATACGATACTCATAGAATTGAGGTAAAAGGCGCAACCAAGCTACGGGGCAGAGAAATAGAAAGTCCTGATATCAGAGCGGGGATGGCGTACCTGATAGCGGCGCTTTGCGCAAAAGGTAGATCGGTGATAAATAATGTTTATCAGATAGATCGCGGATACGAGAAAATAGAAGAACGCCTGCAAAAATTGGGGGCAGATATAATAAGGAGGGTTTAAAGTTTTTATCCAATGGCAAAAATAGGAATAGATCTTGGTACAACTAATACAATTGTTTTTATCCCCAAGAAGGGAATAGTTGTCAATGAGCCATCAGTGGTGGCTATTTCTGTGTTAGATAACAAGATAATCGCGGTAGGTAATATGGCAAAAGAAATGATAGGCCGAACACCCGACAGTATTATTGTTTCTAAGCCTCTCATTGACGGAGCTATTGCCGATTATCGCGTTACGGAGGCGATGCTCAAGTATTTCATTAAAAAAGCCGGCGGACTTTTGAGTTTCGTTAAGCCAGAGGTTCTTATATCCGTATCGGCCGGTATTACTTCAACTGAGAAAAGGGCGGTAATAGAAGCAGCACTAAACGCCGGAGCAAAGGCGGTCTATCTTGTTAAAGAACCTGTGCTTGCGGCCATCGGCGCAAAAATATCTATCAATAGCCCAATGGGCAATATGATATTGAATATCGGAGGCGGCACAACGGAATTGGCCGTTATTTCACTGGGCGGAATAGTAAGCTGGTCATCGGTGAGAATAGGTGGAAATAAATTAGACCTGGCGATAGTGGAGTATATCAAGGAAAAGCACGGCCTCGCCATCGGGGAAAGAACCGCAGAATTAATAAAGATAAATATCGGCAGCGCAGTTGCACAAATGCAGGAAGACAGAATAAATATAAAAGGGCGCGACTTAACTACCGGTTATCCGAAAACAATTGAAATAACCTCAAACGAGATAACTGAGGCGTTGAGCGAGCATCTTGGCGAAATAGTGCAGATAATCAAAAGCGTTCTTGAAGCGACTCCTCCGGAGCTTTGTTCCGATATTATGGATAGGGGAATAACCATAACAGGCGGAGGAGCACAACTGAAGAACATCCACACCCTCATAACCAGAGTAACCGGCGTGCCGGCAAGAACGGCGGATGACCCGCTATTTTGCGTGGCAAGAGGAACGGGAATTGTTCTGTCTAATTTGGATTCCTACAAGAGGAACGTGGTGACAAAAAGATAATGAAGTTGGCTTTAGTTCATGACTGGTTAAACACTCTCGGGGGCGCAGAACGCGTTCTTATTGAACTTCACAAAATATTCCCCGATTCACCGATATATACTCTTTTTTATGACAAGAAATTTGTTGCACAAAATTTATCTGACGCTGACATAAGGACAAGTTATCTTCAAAAATTTCCGTTTATCAACAAACACTATAAATATACTGCATTACTGATGCCCAGCGCGGTGGAGTCGTTTGACCTGTCGGATTTTGACGTGGTTATATCTTCGTCAGTATTCTTCTCAAAAGGTTTAGTATTGAGACCAAAAACGCAGCATATCTGTTATTGCTACAGCCCGACAAGACAACTGTGGGACTTAAACACAAGCTATAAGCCACAAGCTATAAGCCACAAGATAGCGCAGCATTTATTGCGCCTGTGGGACAGGCAAGCAGCAGACAGGGTAGATAAATTTATCGCCATTTCCGAAGTGGTTCGCTCAAGAATACAAAAGTATTATAAAAAAGACGCCGTACTGATCTATCCTCCCGTTCCAGAACTCCCCGAAGGGAATGAAGAAAGGCCAATAAAAAAAGAGTATTATCTTATTGTCTCCCGACTTTTTCCGCATAAAAACATTGATGTAGCAATAGATGCATTCAATAAACTCGGGTTTAAACTGATTATAATAGGGAGTGGACAGGAATACAGAAATCTCGAATCACAAATTAGGGATCATGGGCAAATTAAAATGTTAGGACATATAAGCGATAGTGATGTTGCCACGTATTATCGCCACGCTAAAGCGTTTATAATGCCTCAAGAGGAGGATTTCGGATTGACGCCAATAGAAGCTATGCAGTTCGGCATTCCCATTCTTGCTTTGCGCAAAGGCGGAGCTTTAGAAACGCTTCGGGAGGGTGTAACCGGTGAATTTTTTGACGACCCCATACCGGAAGCATTGGCCGACGGTATAAGGCGGCTTAACGAAAACCGTCACAACTACCGCTCGGAAGTAATAAAATCCCATGCTAAACAATTTTCAAAGGGACTATTTAAAAAGAAAATACTAGAATTAGTGTCTGGCGTCTAATTTTTTAACCCTGTATCTAACAAGAATGGGGGTTGAAAGAACGTCTTAATTTTAATAAAATCAGCAGGTGAGAATAACAATAATTACTCTTAATTACAACGGCTCACGGAGAACCGTAGAGCTTCTCAAATCACTTCAAGAACAAACTCTTGGGCCAGGTTCTCGTTCGAGTCTGAGCCTGAGGGCTCATCCCTCAGAGTCGAAGACAGAGCAAGCTATCCTCGATTTTGAAATAATTGTAATTGACAATGCTTCGGAAGAGGCTGATTTCATTCGTTTACAGGACTTTTTATACAATTCTTCACTAACGATGTCGAACATCGTTAGCCTGCAGGTGACGAGAAATAGAGAAAATTTAGGATTTTCAGGAGGTAATAATGTAGCCATTCGCCAGGCCCTCACACCTAGTCAGCGAATATCTAGAAATGCTGCCAAGCAGTCGCTGACTATGTGTGAGGGCCAGGCGCTTAAAAACGGCTCAGATTGGGTCGTTTTGCTCAATAATGACATATGGGTAGAGAGAGACTTTGTGGAGCGTTTACGGGCCGTTTTAAGCAGAAAGGGCGGGGTTATCGGCATACCGCTTATAGAAGGAGACCAAACGGCTTATTGCGGCCAAATTCAATGGTTGAAACCAACACTTCCCCATCTAACGACCTCAGAGGTCGTTAGTCCACAGGCATATGCGATTGGGGGAGCAGTGGCCATTCATAAAGATGTTTTTGAGAAAATCGGGTTCCTTGATGATAAGTATTTCCTTTATTTTGAAGATGCGGATTTCTCTGTTCGAGCCCGGAAAGCCGGTTTTGATATTTCCATAGCCGACAATCTAAATGTTCATCACCACGTTTCATCTTCTGCAAAAAAACTTGGTTCGTCTTTATTAATGCGATATCACTACCGAAATGCTTTGTATTTCAACTTGAAGAACGGCCCATGGTACATAAAACTGGCCGTCTGGCCGTGGAGTTGGTTGATTATAATTAAACAGCTCGGCAAATTAGCAATAAACAAGAATACGAAACAATCAAAAGCGATACTTAGAGGCGTCACAGATTTTTACAAAAGAAGATATGGCAAAATTTAAAATAGGAATTGAGTGCGAATCAATTGAAGGCAAAAACCCCACGTTTGGAGTGGGAAGGATTATAACCAAGTTATTGGAAGAAATATCCCGTCGACCGGAATTAAAAAATGATTATCGGTTTGTTCTTTATTTCAAAGACAATATTCCAGATTTGCCCTTTTTGAAAGCATCAATGTTTGAGATAAAACGAACCCCGGTGCCGTTTTTTAAAAATCGTCTTTTCCCGATATATTATTTCGCGCTTCTGCCGATAAGGCTTTGGTTTGACCGGCCCGATGTTATGTTCTGGCCCAATTATATGCTGCCGATTATAGCCTTCGGCAAATCATTGGTCATGCTCACAGAGGATGTATATTACGAAGCACACGCCAGCAAATTGCCATTTAGATATCGTCTGGCTTATGGAATATTCGGTTGGTGGACAGCTATGTTTGCCACTAAAATTATGGCAATATCGGAAACATCAAAGAAGAATATCTCCAAACTGTATGGCATTCATCCCGGCCGAATCGTCGTAAATCAACTTGGCATAGATTTCCTGAACACCTCAGCCGGCTGGGGTGTTCAGGAGACAGACAATTATATCCTGTATGTCGGACAAGCATTTCCAAGGAGACATTTGAAAGAAACTATTTTGGCTTTTGAAAAGCTCCTTCGACAAGGCTCCCTTCGACAAAGCACTTCGTCCCGAGACTCAGCACCGAGGGGCTCAGGGCGGGCAGGACAAGTCGCCAGAGAATTCCCCGAGCTAAAACTCATAGCCATCGGACCGGACAAATACCCAGAGCCAACCATTAATTCATTGGTTTCAAAAGTGAACGAACGGCTGGGCCGGGAAGTGATAATTCACAAAGATTACGTAAGCAACGAAGAATTAATAAAACTATATGCCGGCGCAAAGGCGCTGGTGTATGTTTCCGATAGAGAGGCATTCGGATTGCCTCCGATGGAAGCCTTATCATTTGGTGTTCCGCCGATTATCGCCGACAATGAGTTAGGACATGAGCTTTTTGGGAACTACGCGTTTTATACTAAGACTGGAGAAGTTAACAACATTGCAGAAACAATTGAGAAAGCTCTGACTGAATCAGAAAAGATTCACGAAATAAAATCTGAAGGACCGGAGTTCGTTAAAAAATATAACTGGAAAAACTTTGCTAACAGGTTTTTTGAAACTATAAATGAAAAATAATTTTTTAAATTGGTTTTTCGCGGTTGAGATCATTCTATTCGGTCTTATTATCACCGGTGTTTTGCCGCGGGAGACGGCGCTTTATTTAGGAGCAGCTCTGGTCATTTATTTCTTGGCAGTACCCATTGAGGACTCCCTTGTTTTTTTTGTCAGGTCAATTCCGTTATTTTTAGCACTGCCGATCACAGCAAGTTTTGACAACTTCAATATATGGAGAATTCTTGTGGTAATTATTTTTCTCAAGTGGACCTTTCAAATAAGCATTAGGGATTGGTTTAAGAATTTCAGCTACACGAAACCGTCTTATTTGCTTATTATTCTTTTATCAATTGCCGTTTTATCTCTTATTAACGCGGTTGATTTAATCGCAGGTATTAAACGTACAATATACTTTTTGAACTTCGCCATTTTGGGGATAGTCATTTATGACAAAGCCAACAATAAAGAGTTCGCAAAAAGATTGATTAAAAATTCGGTTATACCTGTCATCATTGTTGCCATAGTTGGTTACATTCAGGTTCTCTCCACATATTTCGTGGATATTTATCAATTCATGAGAATTTGGGGTGAGGGGATACAATGCCGACAATTCGGTGAGCAGTGGTGCAATATCGCAGTCCAAGTCGGCAATACTTGGTTTGCGTATTTTGGAGAACAGTTATCGTTGAGGGTCTTTTCGTTGTTTCCTGATTCGCATTCATTCCCGCAATTTGTATTGTTGGGGATACCGGCGGTATTTGCCGTTGTGGGTAAAAGATGGCTCAGAATAACATCACTATTACTTCTTTTTCTGATAACAATACTTAGCGGAACACGAGGGATCTGGGCAGCAAGCATTGGGGTTTTACTTTTGGCTTTTGTAATAATGTTCTGGATGAGAAAAACCGGCATAAAAAAAGAAAAGAAGACCTTACTCAAAAATCTAACTGCATATCTTATAATATTTTTCTTGGCGTTTTCTGTTGCTTTTCCGATATTTTCCTCCCCGCAATTCCTTGTGAGCAAGGATAACGATCTGTTTAAGGCACGCCTTCGTTCAATTCTTGACTTTGGAGAAATGTCCAACGCGCAACGGATAGAAATATGGGGAAAAACTTTATCGTCCATTAAGAAAAATCCACTGTTGGGGGTCGGCATAGGCAACTATCCGGTCGTACTGGGACAGGATATACGCTTGGCTAAAGCCGGCTCATCGGCGCATAACCTATATCTCCACATAGCGGCAGAGATGGGTATTCTGGCGGGAGTAATATTTATATGGTTCTTGTGGCTTTTATTCAAAAGAAATTATGACTTATTTATAAAAGAAAGTGACATCAGCCTAAGGACATATCTATCCGCCATGCTTTTGTATTTACCGTGGGTTTTGATATATTCACTTACTGATATTGCCATCCTTGATGAACGGACGCTTCTTTTCATTATGGTCCCCACAGCAATGATTCTCGGCTTAGGGCAGCAGGATTAGAACTATCATCCTGCCGCCCTAACAGATTGATACAATGCCTATCGTTTCTATAAATCTCGTGGTTTTAAATGGCGAAAAGTATATCCGTCATTTTTTGAATACAATTTTGGCCCAAACTTATCCGCATGAATTAATTGAACTAAATATCCTTGATAACGGCTCGACTGACAGCACAAAGGACATTGTTGAAAACTTTAAATTAAAAATTGAAAACTCAAATTTTGTCGCCTTCAACCTCATTAAAAATCAGCAAAACATTGGGATGTGGCCGGGACAGGAAGAATTGCTAAAACTTTCCAACGGTAAATATATTTTGTGTGCCTCGGTTGACGTTATGGTAGATATGCATTTCGTTGAGCGGGCCGTGGCAATATGCGAAGCCAACTCTAAAATCAGCGCGGTTCAGGCAAAAATTTACCAATATCAACACGGTGAACTTACACAAGAAACATATCAAAACAGTAAGACAATTGATACGTGCGGTTTTGCAATGACACGCGAACGCAAGGTTATAAATATCGGACACGGTAAACCTGACGGACCCGATTTTTCTCAACAGAAGATTGTCTTTGGCGTTGAGGGTGCGGTTCCGTTTTTCCGACGCACAGCTCTGGAAGATTGCCGAATTAATAATTGGATATGGGACCACGACTATTTCTGGTATGGCGACGATCTTGATCTTGCGTGGCGAATGACACTTTTCGGGCATAAGCAATTATATTCGCCTAATGTTATCGCTTGGCATGATCGCACTACAACTAAAGGTAACGTAAATACAGGTCTCTTGACAGATTATGTTCAGCGTCGAAAATTGCGACGGCAAATTCCTATTTTCAAACGACGTCTGGATTGGTCAAATACGCGCTTTACGATAATCAAGAACGACTATTTTCATAATATTTTGAGAGACCTGCCTGCAATAATAATGAGAGAAATTAACGTACAAGGATATGCAGGACTTTTTGAACAAGGAGTATTGCTGGAGTGGGGAAGATTTATGCGTTTGATGCCAAGAATGATCGCCCGTCGTCACATGATAATGAAGCGCGCTCGCATAAAAGCCGACGATATGCGGGCATTGATGCTGATTGACGTTCATGAAGAGGGCAAAAAAGCATCATCAGAATACGGCTGGCGCTTATTGCGCATAATAGTAATCGGTCTTATCGCGGTAGGGTTATTTTATTTTGGATTAAAAATATCTTAGACTCTTGCGCAAGGGAAGTAGATTGTGAATTAATCCTATGGTTATACTCCTCTGCGGGTGCAAAACCTGTCCTTGTTAAGTGAAGTTATCCACATAACGATGTTCAACATCGTTAGTCCACAGGGATTATGATTTGACTTTTTGACATTTTTTATGGTATAATAGAAGCACAGTAGAACCTTGACTTTTACCGTCTGCTTAGGCAGGCAAAACAAAAGGAGGACAGAAATGAAGAAGCTGAACTTGTCGTTCTTGTTCATCATGGTGTTCTTCCTGACTTCTTGCGGATTCATCGGAGGAGGAGACTGCCCCGAGTCGATGGTCGGCGGCCCATCCTGTGGTGACGGCGACGGTCCGGGTTCGGGCGTTCTGGCAAAGGTGGAGGACACCCTCTTCGTTGGGAGCTGTGCCAACGATACGGCGGCCTGCTCGGAAGAGATCTCCCCCGTGTCGGACGACGGGGAGACGGTGGTGTATCACGTTCAGAAGAGTGTGACGTACACTTGGGAAGTGTGCGTCATCCACCCCGGAGTCTCCGGACGTCTGATAGATGTTTACATCGGATTCCTGGATAGTGGGGGGAGAGGTTCCGGGGATGTAAGAACAGTGTTTGACGAGAGCACACGGCCCTCGCCGGTGTGTTTCTCGGCCTCCTTCTCCTTTGGGGAAGAAATAGGAGGATTTTACACAGTCTATCAGATCGTTGAAGGCCAGGGCGACCTTCAAGAAGGCAACATGATGAGTAAAAGTATCTACTTCCAAGTCGTGTCTTGATCTCCCGGTCAGGACACACGAGCCGCGTTACGGATTGACGCGGCTTTTTTCTTTTGTGCATAACTTATGTTTTCCTTTGTTCGGTTGAATGGTAAAATTTAACCATATGTCCAGACGACTTATTGTTTCATACGCCTTTGCCGTGTTACTGCTTGCCGGAGCGGGGTATTTTTACTACTCGCGGACAACCGGACCCGATATTAATATCCGCAAGTTTTCGGGTGTTCCCGTGAGTATCGTCGGTGATATCGTAACTCTCCGAGGTTTTTTTGAGGGATCGCCCGGAACTATCCCGGACGAACTTTCATCTGAACGGGAATTTTCATTCAAAGTTGACGGCTCAACCGGTTTTGAAAAGCTTGAGTCATACCTCCCGGATTGGCCGGAAGTGCCTGTGGGTGGAGTCGTTACTTCAGAGTTCAATATTGAAGATTTACCCAACGCCAGGACCTCCGGCTCGCTGGAGGACATAACCGATTCAACACAAAAGGGAGATATAATCGTTACGGCTGATTTTAAGAATTCAATACATAATTCCGATAGTCCGGTCGCGTCTTTTGTTTTTTACCACGTTTTAGTGAGACCGGAGCTGCCTCAATTTCAAAATGAATAGATTAACTGTTTGCAAATATTTGGTCCTGTGTATATCTCTGGTACTTGTCGTACTTGTTTTTGCGCCGGGGGCTGAAGCGGTAGGTGAACCTTTTAAGTTTGGATATTTTCAGTGTTCATAACATGGGGGTGCGCGGGCAATATGTGCTTCCGACTACGGTTGGCTTCCCCGCAGCGACTACTATAAAGTTGATGCATGGTTTGAATGGTACGCTCATGGACATGGTGGAAATTCGCGGATAGATACCCATTCATGCCTAAAGGCCACATCAGGTGGTGGCGAGTGCGCCCGTTGGAGCTGTGACGGTAATGGTTGCCCTAAATCGTCTAGACACCAGTTTTTCTGGATAGGCAGACAGAAAGTAAGCGTAAGTAGTGGCGGGTCAAGGTTTTATGTTTCAACATATACAATAGTAAACAACGCCGAAATTCGTACTGATTCAAGTGGGACAGGTTATTATAATGTCGGTTGTAACTCAACTCCTACCATAAAGACGTGCGATGGGAGCTGGGTGTTTCAACACTATGTCAGTTGTAATGGTGCAAGGGTGCAGAATTGTTCTAGTTCAGGTCAGATATGCGACCCGGGGAACGGGACAAATGCGTCTTGTGTATCTCCCCCTTGTAACCCAACCATAAGGATCTGTAATGACAACTGGGTGGTTCAGAAGTATTCCAACTGTTCGAATCAAAACGTGCAGAATTGTTCTAATTCAGGTAAAATATGCGACCCGAGGAACGGGACAAATGCGTTTTGCGTGAATCCACCACCTCCACCTACACCGACACCTCCACCCACGCCTCCACCTACACCCACACCTACGCCAACCACATCAAACGTCTCCGTGACCCTGCCCGACTATTGTATCTCCGGTCCAACCGTTACCACCAATTGGGAATATTCGGATCCTTCCGGTTCTCCCCAGTCCGCCTATCAGATCCAGGTGGACGATCAGGGCTCGTTCAACAGTCCCGAAGTGGACAGCGGCAAGGTGGTTTGTACAAATTGCCGGTCGTACTTCAGCGGAATAGGACATCTACAGTTCAATACCAATTATGAGGCGAGAGTGAGAACTTGGAATACCTATAACGAGTCATCTCCTTGGCAGGAAGCAACTGCGTGTGTCGGGGACGGCTGTCAGGGGGGTGGTAATAGTTGGAAGACGCCGAGCCACGCCTATCCGAATGTCAATCCACCACGCGAATTCACATGGTCTCCGTCTAATCCGCCAATAGGTACCGAAGTACAATTTACCGATAACACTCTCTTTGCTCCATCCAGCAACAACAAGACGTGGTTCTGGACATTTGTACCTGCCGGCGGAGGATCGGGCTTGTCCAACGAACAGAATCCCACGTACGCTTTTAATAGCGATGGCATATATCAAGTTACTGAAAATGTCAGAGACAACGCTATGCCTTCGGGCGAGTTCTGCAGCCTGACCCAAGCTGTGAATATCCAAAAACCAATACCTATATGGATAGAAATTGCTCCTCGATGAACTCGGGGCAAATGTCGAGGCAGGAGTACAGCCGTTTTGAGAAATATTTAAGAAATTAATTCGCAACACATACAGAGTTGCGAATTAATTTTATGGTTATACTCCTTTGCGAGCGCAAAACCTGTCCTTGTTAAGTGACAAGGTTAGATTTACGTTACTCAAAAATTAATGTATAATCATCAGATTGAAAGATTCCGATTATGGAAG
>SDBT01016645.1_pt1 | contig 11635 bp, 12 predicted proteins | sample 2277101 | NCBI WGS metagenome assembly SDBT01 (sample SAMN10404973, study PRJNA504765) | marine sediment metagenome | isolation source: marine sediment core GS10_PC15, 103 cmbsf | place: Arctic Ocean: Southern Knipovich Ridge | collected 2010
CTTTTGGGGCGTTGCATGGGATCCATCCAACAACTGCGGAATCGTCGCGGCCGCATCCTTCGGTTGCGGAATCGTCGCAGCCGGTTTGTGCGGCCTCTTCAATGGGGTTCTGATATCGAGATTCAGAATTCAACCGGTCGTTGTCACGCTCGTTGTCATGATTGCCGGCAGAGGCCTGGCGAGGCGAATTCAGGCAGAACCCGTTACCTCTTTGGAATCCACCCCTTTCGGAACTCTTGGCTTGTACAGAGTAGCAGACAAGGTCCCCGTTCAAATAGTGATCGTGTTGATAGCGACCGCGATCATGTTCTTTATCGTTAGAAGAACCATCTTTGCAAAACACGTGGAGGCCATCGGCGACAATTGTCGCGCAGCGCGGCTGGTCGGGATCGACACTCTCACGACAACGATCGGCGTATACGCCGTGTGCAGTATTCTGTGCGCCATTGCCGGAATCATGGGAGCCGCGCGAGGTGGCGAACTAAACACCGCACAACTGGGGCTTTTCATTGAACTGGACGCGATCGCGGCCGTTGCGATCGGAGGAACTTCCTTTTCCGGAGGCCGGGCAAGAATCGCGGGTACGGTCGTGGGAGCTGTCGTTGTCGGCCTGGTAGAGGTTGTCGTCACCATGAATAACATACCGCCCGACTATTCGAAGGTGTTTAAGGCCTTGATCGTCGTTGTCGCGATGTGGGCGCAAAGAAAGAAATAGTACGGACAACCGGCATGGACATGAAAACGGAAACTGCGACAAAGCACCCGGGCACGGCAAGCCTGATGCAGTCACAAGGCCCGCTGGTGGCATTTCTGGTTCTATGCGCCGTCGCGACCGCGTGTTTCCCAACGTTTCTCACGCCCGTCAACCTTGCCAACATTCTCAGGCAGGTCAGCCTGACGGGATTGGTCTCTATCGGAATGGCTTTTGTCATATTATCCGGCGGAATCGATCTCTCGGTTGGATCGATTGCGGCGGTGGCGGCAGTCCTGGCAGCGAAACTCAGCGGCGAATTCCCCTTGACGGTGGTGCTGATCCCGATACTTGCCGGGGTCTGCATCGGAACCGTCAACGGAGTGCTGATTACGTGCGTGAAGATCCCCCCGTTTATCGCCACGCTGGCGATGATGCTCGGCGCAGGAGGACTGGCCTTTGTGCTCTCCGGCGGAGGGCCCGCCCGATCAGACACTTCCGGATGGTTTGCGCAAATCGCCAAAGGTGATATCCTGGGAATTCCCTGCGTTGGGGTCGTCTTCATCCTGGCACTTGGTGTTGCGATCATCGTCGCAAAACATACCCCTTTCGGACGCGGCGTCTATGCCATTGGCGGCAACGAAGAGGCCGCAATGATGATGGGATTGAATGTCAATCGGAGCAAGATGATCGTCTATATGATTTCCGGCGGATGTGCCGCAACGGCCGGCGTGTTGTATGCATCGAGGTTTCCCTCGGTACTCCCCAGTGATACCGTCGGATGGGAACTCACAGCCATTGCAGCCGTCGTGATTAGCGGAACTTCGCTGACCGGAGGCATCGGAAAGATGAGCCATGTCCTGTATGGAGTGTTGATCCTGGGAACTATTCCAAATATTATCAAAAAGCAAGGCACCTTGGACTCCATGGACGAAAACGTGATTACCGGAGTCCTGCTACTGGCTGTGATCCTATTGCAGTCGCGGATGTCAAATCAAAAAAACCACTCGGTTGGAGGTGTCGCGTGAATCAGGAACAATACAAGAGCCCGTTGCACCAAATGACCCGGACCACGCCGACCTGCCTATGGAACGACTCGGCAGCCGTCGAGGAACTGACTCGCTCCATCGAAGACGGGGCGGTCGGTGCCACCTGCAATCCCGTTATCGTTCTGGACGTGTTGGATAAGGAGATGCACCTCTGGGAGGATCGCATTCATCAACTCGTCCAAACGATGCCCTCGGCCACCGAGGATGAAATCGCCTGGAGGCTGGTCGAAGAGATCTCCATCAAGGGCGCCGCTTTGCTCAAGCCGGTCTTCGATCAACAAGGCGGAAAGAACGGGCGGCTTTCGATTCAGACCGACCCGCGACTCTATCGCAACACCGACGCGATTGTCGATCAAGCGCTGCACTTCGACCGGCTTGCACCGAACATGATCGTCAAGGTCCCGGTGACCAAGGCCGGCGTGGCAGCCATTGAGGAGCTTACCTACCGGGGCGTGAGTATTAACGCAACGGTCAGTTTTACCGTGGCCCAGTCTATTGCCGTGGCCGAGGCCGTCGAGCGAGGTTTGACCCGGCGCGAAAACGAAGGGAAAGACATCGGCACCATGGGCCCCGTGTGTACGCTCATGGTGGGCCGCCTGGACGACTGGCTGAAAGTCGTCGCCGCCAAGCAGGATATCATCGCCAATCCGTGTTGCTTCGAATGGGCCGGCGTTGCCGCCTTCAAGCGAGCCTACCGAATCTATCAAGAGCGAGGATACCGGCTGCGGCTGCTGTCGGCCGCTTTCCGCAATCATCTGCACTGGAGCGAGTTTATCGGCGGCGACGTGGTCATCTCGCCGCCCTATCAATGGCAACTCCGCTACAACGCCAGCGACGTCGAGATAATCCCGCGGATCGACACACCGGTAGACCCCAAGATTGTCGACGAGCTTCTCGCGAAGTTCGTAGACTTCCGCCGTGCCTATGATGAAGACGGAATGAGTATCGACGAGTTCGACACCTTCGGTCCCACGGCAAGGACCCTGCGGCAGTTTATCCAGGCATCGCTAGATCTGGCGATACGGATTCGCGAGTTTATGATCCCGGATCCGGATTGCGGCACGGGCGGTTGAACGTCAATCACAGGCCGTTGTGGGTGTAGCCCAACCCTGCGGGCGGGGGGCACTTCGGTATAACCGGCTCTTTTCGAGGCCATTTGAGCCGTTCGATGGCCGTCCGCACCGACTGGGTCTTGTCACGGCGTCAGAAAGTGTGATAATATCGTATGGTTCATGTGTATTTGGCCTTGCTGTGGCACGAAACGACAACATTCTTACGAAAAACACACAAGGACGGCCGCCATGCTGCTCTCATTCTCTGTCGAGAACTTCCGCTCATTCCAGGCCGAAGAGACGCTCAACTTGCTGGCCGCCAAACGTTTCGGGACCAAATCCCCTCACTGCTGTGAGATTCCGGATACCGGGGAGCATGCTCTTCGTGTCGCTTCGTTGTACGGCGCGAACGGGGCTGGGAAGTCAAATCTCGTCCGAGCACTCGATCTCTTGAAGTGTTTGGTTCTCCAAGGTACTCCGCCGGGCAAGCCGATCCCATACAAACCATTCCTTCTGGACGATGAATCGCCAACCAAGCCGAGTTCCTTCGAGTTGCAGTTTCTCGAGGATGGCGAGGTCTTCCGCTTTGGGGTGTGTTACGACGCCGATCGGGTTCACGAGGAATGGCTCGCTGTCTACGAAGGGAAGAAGGAGCGTAACCTTTTCACTCGGGTCACCGAGGAAGACGGGGCCGTCACTGTCGAGCTGGGACCATCGGCCAAGGGCGCGAGTCATCCCAATAAGATAAAGGCGCTTGCGGAAGTCGGTGCTCGACCAAATCAGTTGTTCCTGACGGAGGTTGTGAACCTGGACGATCCGGAGGCACAAGGCCCTCGCTTTCAACGGGCAATCAAATGGTTTGCGTCCACTCTCGCAATCATTAAGGCCGACGCGCGATTCGGGATGCTTGCAGAGGCAATTGCCACGAACGAGAAGTTTGCCGAGTTCGCCGCGCAGTTCCTGCGCGAGGCGAACACCGGGATCGCTGACCTGGAGGTGCAGACATCGAACATTCTGAAGTCCGAATTCGCCTCCCCACCTTTCGGCGAAGGGAAGAATATCCTTGAGAAACTTTCGGATGGCGTGACCGTTCTTTCGGGTCCAAACGGAGAAGATATGTTCGTCGATGCATCCCAGAAGGACGCGGTTCGAGTGCGTAGGATTGTCGCATTACATGACACGCCGAAGAAGGAGCAGACCCAATTCTCCCTTCACGAGGAATCTGACGGCTCTCAGCGTTTGCTCAATCTCTTGCCGGCCCTTCACCGCCTGTCAGTGGAGGGAGGCGTGTTTGTAGTTGACGAACTGGAACGCAGCATGCACCCGATGCTTGCAAGGAAATTCATCGAGTTCTTTCTGAAAGCCGTGCATGGCACGAACAGCCAGCTTATCTTCACAACGCACGAATCCGCGCTGCTTGATTTGGAGTTGATGCGTCGCGACGGCATCTGGTTTACAGAAAAGGACCCCAAGGGAGCCACGCACCTCTATTCGCTGGCCGATTTCAAGGTTCGGAAAGACTTGCGAATCGAGAAGGGATATCTTGAGGGCCGATTCGGGGCAATTCCTTTTCTCGGTGGCATCGACCACCTGATTGAAGAACAGGCGGGCGTGGAGGCACAGGCATGAGCCTCCGCTGCAAGAGGGCGCGGCCGTTGACTCGCGAAGAGAAGACGTACAGGGACGATCGTCTCTTTGTCATCGCAACCGAAGACACGCATGCTCCGGACCAGTATTTTCGTGTCTTCAGGAACCCGCGGATCAAGGTGCGCGTCTTGCCCACAGAGACCGGGCTCTCTGCGCCCGCACACGTATTTCAGCGGCTGGAAGACTTCCACGAAGAATACGACCTACAGGACGACGACGAGTTTTGGCTGATGCTTGATACGGACCATTGGGTAGAGCCAAACCATATCGCGAACTTCAACGAAGTTTGTACGCAAGCCATCCAGAAGGGCTTCCACCTGGCGCACAGCAATCCGTGCTTTGAAATCTGGCTCCTCCTTCACGTCGCAGACCTGAACGCAAGCGAACAGTTCGATAGATGCCAGGATGTGGTTCGGCGTCTAAAGGACATCCTCGGCAGTTACAGCAAACGGAGCATTGACGGCGAGCGGTTCAGTCTGGAGACTGTTGATCTCGCCGTTGCTCGCGCAGAGAAGCTAGATGACCCTCCGGATGATCGTTGGCCACAGAAGACCGGCTCCCACGTCTATCGAGTCGTGAAGGAGCTGCTTCAGAATTGACGTGCGGCACTGCTTCGCCAAATCGCAAAGCTATTTCTTCGTCCGCCCCTCAGCGCGGCGAAATCAACATCTGATTGAGCTTCTCGTTCGCGTAAAGCTTCGGGCCGTCGCCGTTGGGATAGTGCCAGGTGGACTCCCAGTATCGACGGTCGACTTCGAATACGTCAATCTCGTCGGTGGCCAGATCGAACGTCTCGGGCAGCACGCCGTAGCGTTTCATTTCGCGAACGTAGAAGGGGTGCGGCTTGTAGCCGGGCATGTCCCAACGCTTGTTCTGTTGAAGGCAAAGCCGCCCCATTTCGGCCAACTTCAGGATCGCCCGATAATCGGGATCGTCCGTGTTCTTGAATATCTCGACGATCTTACCGTCCGGTTTTCCGTCGTCGCCACGTTTCTGCATTGCCCAACCGCCCGCCTTGCGCGCCAGCGGGGCGAGCAGCATGGGCGACTTCTCCGGCCGGGTCAGATTGTAGGCCAAATGCGAGTTGCGAAGCCCTTGGCTGTTGCCGCCGGCGATGCTATAGCGTTCCGGGGTGGGGAAACTGCCGTGGCACTTCTTGCAGCGTCGCTCGTGTACGGCCTGCGCCTGTTGCCGGGCTTCGGCGTAACCGGGGGGCAGATTGTTGTACCGAACCATGCCGGTTCCCAACGCGGCGGACGTGCCCGGATAGGGAGCCCCCACATGAATCCCGTTGCGAATCATCTCGATCTCGGCCGGGGCAAGTTTCGCTCCGTAGTGCGTGTCGTCGAGCATGGTCATCAGTCGGCTGGCGCTATCGCCCACCGAGCGCGGAGCCGTGTTGCCGATACGATTCCGCCCGTCGGATACCAACCCCAGCGAGCTTAACGTGAAGTAAGCGGTCGAATAGACGGGTCCGTGATCTCCGCTAAGCAACACCCGGCCCTCGGGTTTGTCCGGGTTGTGACACTCGACGCAATGCTTGTCGAGTATCGGCTGAACGTGGCGGGGGAAATCGATCATATACGGCACGCCGGGCACGGGTGTGATCTGGCTCGGCCCGCGCCGCATGGCCGTTCGGGTGCCTGCGGGCGCCGGCAGGGGCGCCTTGACCCGTTGCTCGTGGCAGCCGACGCAACCGACCGTTTCGCCCGGCATGACGGTCAGAAAGCTGTGCATGCGCTTGACCGAAGCGTTGTTCTCGTCCAGCGCGATGAAGAACAGCGGCCGCTTGGCTGGAAGCTCGAAATGGGCCGAACCGTCGGGCTCCACCGGAACCGTGCCGAGAATGCGTTCCAGCGTGAAGGTCCCACCGTGGCTGATGGGAATGAAATCGTGCATCCCCGTTCCATAGTTGAGCGGCTTGGGCAAAGTCTCCACGACCAGCAGCTTCTTGATCTGACCCTTCTCGATGCCCTTCATGTTCCGGCCGAGGTAGACGTTGTCGAGAACCAGGGTTCCGGTCGCCTTCGAGGGGTCGATGCGCGGCGGAACGATCTGTTCGCGGGGCCGGCGTATCAACGGACGCGGTTCGTGCATCGTGCCGTCGAAGGTGAACAGCCGCGATGCGTGTCCCGCGCCGTCCAAGACGTCGATTCCGTTATTCGCTGCTGCGATGAAGCAGTCCTCGGCAATCGGATACGGGTCGCGGTAGGCCGTCGAACTGACCCGATGCTTGGCAGACTGTACGTCCGGCCCTTGCTTGCCCGAGATGATCGACACGAACCCCGTGTGCTCCCTGCTTCCATGGCCGGGCGAGTCGATGAACACGACCTTGTCGGTGCCGGGGATCGGCTTGGGGTCGATGAACACGCCGTTGGGATGCATGTTGCCGAAATAGACCGTCTGGTTGGTGCCGTCCGGGTTGCAGGTCCAGAGATGATGAAACTGCACCTGCGATCGGTCGACGTACTCCCAGCGCATGTAGATCAGTCGCCCGTCGGGCAGGACCCACGGGGTGTTGTCCATTTCGATGTTTGCCGAGAGACGGCGAATGTTTTTTCCGTCCGCGTCGCAACGGTACAGGGTAGCCACCTGCACCTGCCAGCACTGGACCCATCGCTTCGATCGGCTCGAGATGAAGACGATGTCGCCGCAGGGCAGATAGGTGGGTTCCATATCGTCGAAGATGCCGTCGGTAAGCTGCTTGAGATTCGTGCCGTCGACGTTGATCTCGTAAAGGAGAAACTGCGCGGTCCCGCCCTTGCGGTAAGAAAAGAGGATTTTCTTGGCGTCGTAATGCACCCGTGGATCTCGAATGGATCCCTCGCGGTCTTCGAGGAGGGTAGTGAGTTGCTTGGTCTTAACGTCCAGTTTGAGTAGCCGCCCGTTGGATGTGTAGGCCACGTTCTCCGGACCGTTGAAGAAATACCCGAAATTGGCGTACCAGTGTCCGTCGAGCGGGAACGACCGCTCGGCAAAGACGATTTCCCGCACGCCGTGGGCCAGCAGCGTCTCGGCGGCCGACGGTTCTGCTGGTGCCGCGCCGGCGGACGTGCTCTGGCACACGGAGAACGCTAGAATTAGACAAGCAAGGTTCTTAGGCATGATATTCTCGTTCAGCGAAGAAGATTCGTCGATCAACAATTTCACTGTGGCACAACCGCCACGGCAAGTCAAGCAAACTTTCGCGGCACCCAGAGTTTAGCAACGGATGCGATGATTGCAAGTGGCACGCCCCAAGAAATCTAGGCACTCGCGGGTATCGGCACGAAAATGAGTTCATCCGAAATTCGCGTACTTCCCGCCATTCCACACGAGAAACGCGATTTGTCGTCTTGCATTTGTACGGCTTGCGAGCGGACGACACCTACCCCAACGACCCCGCCACCAACGCGTCCTCGACGATTCACCGAACCTTGCGGCCGATGCGGTATCTCTCGTTGCGCAGCCGGCTGATCGAACTGGCCGGCAGCGGCGAGCACTACAAAGTGAAGGCCGATCCGGTCAGCCTCCGCCGGCTGATTGCCTGGGTCGACGCCAACTGTCCATACCTGGGCGATGAGGAGCTTCGCGCAATGGCCGACCCGGAGTTCGCCGGCATCGACAAGTTACCCGTCCGCCCGCGGATGAAAACGGCCCCGGTGATCGACCGGCCGTGAAACGTTTCACTCGGGTAGCGGCGACACTTCTCCGCAAAACCGGCCGGGCCACCCTCGAACGTCAAAATCTGTCTGGAGCACCTACGAACGGCCTTGCCTTGGCCTTCGGATGGTGGTACAATGTAGTAACGTCGGTCGAACCGGTCGCCTTCCCTCGTTCAGGGTGCAAATATGATCAAAAAACTCTGCAAACACGGCAATAGCCTGGCCTTGGTCATCGACAAGCCGATTCTGGAATTGTTGGGAATCGACGAAGGTACTTCGCTCGACGTCTCGACCGACGGCCAGGCCTTGGTGATCGCGCCGGTGCAAAGCAAGCGGCGACAGAAACGGTTTGAGCAGGCGTTGGAGTCGACCAACAAGCGGTACGGCAAGGCGCTCAAACGGTTGGCGCAGTGATCCGGTGAAACCGACCTTTCTGACGCTCGACGAAATCGTGGCCATTCATCGCGACCAGCTTGCGCGCTACGGCGGCGGCGAAGGCGTGCGAGACTGGTCGCTACTCCAGTCGGCGATCGCGATGCCGGCCGTCGGGTTCGGCGGACAGTACGCTCACGCCAACCTCTGCGAGATGGCGGCGGCCTACCTGTTCCACCTCGTGCAGAACCACCCGTTTGTCGACGGCAACAAACGAGTCGGAGCGGTGGCCGCCGATGTGTTTCTTGCACTCAACGGCGTTCGTCTGACGGCCGGCCAAGACGCATACGCCGACTTGGTACTTTCCGTTGCCTGTGGGGAAACACTCAAGGCGGCTGTGGCACAATTCTTCAGAGATCACACGAAGCCGGCCGACAAATGAAGCCGATCAAGCTACTCTCGAAGGTCAAGATTGGTTTGAGGCATCTGGGATCTAACCCAAATTACGCCGCATGTGTCGGAAGGAACTCGCGAAGAGATTTGTCATCCGTCGTTGCGGTCCGCGTGTTCTACCACATGACGACACCATTCGACGAATTCGTCCTGCGCCAAGGTTGATTTCATTTGGTTGATCGTCTTGTGGACAACCTGCACATTGTTCATCTGGTGTTTGCCACCAGCTGCAATTGGCACGATGTGGTCTAGATTTGCATCATCAGGTGCCAAAGGAATCCCGGTCAAGGCGCACCTGTAATCTTGCATTTCCACCAATCGACGGATTCGTTTTGCCGTCGGGCGGTCAGTAGACTTGAAATCCTCACCCTTCAGTTTAGACATGAACGATCCTACCAATCTTTGAGACGGCCACCGGATTGATTCATTCCGCGGTTTGTGCACCACCGGCCCCAGTTGTCGGCAACGCTGTCTGCGTGTCCTTTCCAAAGTTCGATTGCTCGCTTCATTCGATTTGACGCTTCGCGCCAAGCAGTTTGTTCTAGCGTTTCGTGCGAAAACCCTGCCCCGGAGCCGATTGTAAACGTCCAGCACTCACTCGGAAAGTATGAGTATGAGAGGAATTCTCTCCGTGATTCCATTTCACGACACCAGCGTTCCCATTCATCGGCGGGAGGCGGCAAAGATCGGTTGGCGCGCTCAGCGGCGAGTCGGGCAATCTGCGTGCAGACCTCGAGCCACCGGTCGTTCATTGCGTCTAATGTTGTGTCCATATGAAGAAAGTACGCAAGTCCCCAATGAACCGCCAAAACGTCCGACTATTGTTGCGGAAGTTACCGGCCCTTTTCCGCCTTCAACATCTTAATCCGCAGGTTCTTGAATTGCACGGTCATCGGCGGGCCGGGGTGCATTTGCAGGGCGATTACGCCGTCGCGGGCGGCCTGCTTGGCGTCGCGGTCGACCACTTGGGCCATCACCACGCCGTTGATCGAAAGTGTGATCTCGGGGCCTCGGGCGATTACGCGGTAGTCGTTCCAGTCGTTCGGCTTGATCTTCTTCTGCAATTCGTCCGAGTTGGCTACTTCGGTGACGTGCTTGGTGCCGTCCGGGTCGATCGCGACCTTGGTGCCCCGCATGGCGATGCCGCCCCGGGCGTGCTCGAACAGGGCGCCGGACCATTTTTGTCCCGCTTCCAGGTCGGCCTGGTAGCCGCGGGTGTCCCAGTTTGCGATCTCGCGGCTGCGGAGTTGGATGCCCGAGTTGCCGCCGACGATGCGATAGGAGAGCCGCAACTCGAAGTCGGCCGGCTTGGCGGTTCGCCACATCAGGTAATGGTGCTTCAGGCACGGCTTTTCCTTCGTGCTACGACCGGTAATCGCCCCGTCCTCGACGGTCCACCCGCCCGGCTTGCCCTCCCAGCCGGTGAGGTCCTTGCCGTTGAACATCGAGACGAATCCCTCTTCCGAGTCGCCATCTTCCGAGTTAGCAGCCGAGAGTGGAACGGCGAACAGGGTCGACAGAACGAGTGCGGAAAGAAGTGGTCGGATCATGGGTGGGTCCTTTCGTAGGCGATACATATTGAGGATGGACGTATTAAGGGTCAGAGGTATTGTCCTGGCCTTCCTGTAAAATTCGTTCGAGACCGGCCAGCAGCGGACCTATTTCCTGCATAGCGGTATCCCACACGATGTCTTCGTCAACATTTAGGTAGTCATGCACGACCTTGTGTCGCATGCCGACGATGGCCTTCCAGGGAATCGTTGCGTGCGAACACCGGAAACCTTCCGAAACTCGCGCCGCAGCCTCGCCGATCACTTGGAGGAGGTGGGTCACGGCCAGGCGAAGATTTTCGTCCCGGTCAAACTGCTCGCGTGAAACTTCCCGGACTTTGTCGGCCACCTTTCGGGCCGTATCCGACATGTGACCGATGTAGACTAGATCATCCTTGGTCATAGAGTACCTCGGCTTCGGCCAAGACGCGCGATCTGATCCGATGGTTCAGAAACTTGGGCGTTACCAGGTCCAGCTTTGAATTGCCCAACAACTGCGATAGTTCTTCTTCGATTGCGTGCAAACGAATGAAGCCGGGCACATGTTCCGGATCGAATTCCACCAGCACGTCTACATCGCTGTCCGGCCGGAAATCAGTCCGCAGCACCGACCCGAAGAGCGACAGTTTTCGCATGTGATGGTCGCGGCAAAACTGGGCGATCCGTTCACGGTCGATAGTCAGTGCGGTAATCATAGCTCCATTGTACGTCGCCCCCCAACGGCCGACAAGGCCCTTTTCGCCTCGACAAAGCCGCGACCGGTGGTCGCGCCGATGATCGCGGTGCTACGGAACTCCCCAGCTATCGTCCGGCGCGTCCAGCGGTCTGACAGGCCGATGCCGGCGCCACAGCGTTAGGGCCAGGATGCCGGCACTGGCCAGCAGGGCTGCCAGGATGCTGAAGTTCACCAGCGGGCTTTCGATCGCGCCTGACATGGCCGGGCCGATGCTCCCGATGCCAAACCCCATCGTGAAACTCAGCCCGTAGCAGAGGCTGCGGCGGCGGCGGGGCGTGTACTTGGCCACGAGGCTGTTGAACACCGGCTGGTGCATGAAAAACAGCGGGGAGAAGAGGGCGGCCGCCCAGATTCGCGTGGTCCCCTCGGCAAAACCCATCCAGAGCACGCCCGGCGCGGCCGTCACAAAAGCAAAGGCCATCAACGATTCCAGCGTGTTCG
>SDBT01016646.1_pt1 | contig 11634 bp, 17 predicted proteins | sample 2277101 | NCBI WGS metagenome assembly SDBT01 (sample SAMN10404973, study PRJNA504765) | marine sediment metagenome | isolation source: marine sediment core GS10_PC15, 103 cmbsf | place: Arctic Ocean: Southern Knipovich Ridge | collected 2010
CTATTTGTGTTCGATCTGCTGGAGCCGGGGTTTACGTTTCAGTTGAGCGAGACGGGTAACGCTAACTTCATCCTGCGCTTTGTGGAGGCGTTCGCACCGAGTGCGGCCACGCTGGCGGTGCTCATAGCGCAGTTGCGCAAAACCAAGGGGGGCGGCGTCGGTTTCGAGCTGCATTGGTCAGAGAATCCTGATAGTGATACATTCAAGACTGCCGACGGCGTGGTGCTGCAGGCGGACGCAAACCAGGGCACGGCCGATCCGGGTATGACTTTTGGCGGCCATTTGAGCGGGGCGGTGGGCTGAGACTATGACAACTCCGAGACCGAAGCCCCCGCGGCTGCCCGAGTGGGCGACAACGACACTTGAGATCCTCGAGCCCAGCTCGGGCGAGAAGGGCACCGGCTGGCCCCGTGCGTTCCGAGTGCCGGCGGATTGGTGGAACTGGCTCAACAACCTGCAGTACAAATGGTTTCGGCGTACCGCCGTGATCGCCACGTCCAACCTCATGGGGCGCAGCGTGGCCCCCGCGGGTGAGCGCATGACTATGATCAAGTGCTTCCCTTACCCTGCGTTCTCGCAAGGCGTGCCGCTCGAGAGTGAGCCCGACTCTGCCGAGCGTTATCACGCCTGGGTTTACGGGATCGAAGGCGGCGCTAACGGCTACAAGATCAGCCAGCACGGGATCAAGGCGGCCCCGGTCGACAACGTGCCGCCGGCCTCGTCGAATCCGCAGCCCTACGACATGATCCACGACGGCACCGACTTCGTTATGACCGCTCGCGACATGACGCCCGATAGGATCACCATTTATTGGGGGCCGGACATAGACGATCTTAGCAACCGCTTTGACATTTCAGCCGCTGTCGTGTTTCAAGCCACCCGCCCGACGGCGCTTGCTTACGACGGCGCGACCTACGTAGTAGCCGGCGACGAGGACGAAATCGTGTGGGCCGCTGCGCAGGGCGGCCCGTGGACCGCGGTGCAGCTCGTGGCCGGCCTAGAGATCCGCGACATGAAATACAGCTCGGCGCTCGGCAAGTTCTGCGTAGTCGGTAACGGCGGCGCAGGCGATGCCATTTTTACGAGCGTCGATGGCAAGGTGTACGTGCAGCAGGTAGCGCCCGCGCCGGGGGAGCCTGCGACCGGCTGGGGCACGATCGCAGTAATGCCTAATGGCGAGTTCTGCGTATCGGGCGCTTCCTTCACAGGCGGCGGCGTGATCATGCACTCGACGACGGGCGGCACGGTATGGGTGCGCTCCGAACCGTTCCCGACGGGCCCTGACGTAGGTTACAACCTGCTGCTGGCCGGCGATCGTTTGATCGTGCTCACTACGGGTCTGCCAGGCGCTGCGCCTAGCGGCGCCGACAACACGACGGTATATGAGTCGTACGATAACGCGCTAACGTGGCAGCTCGTCGGTATGGCTGCGCTGTTCAACGGCGATTACCAGACGGCGATCGGTTTCGTGGCCCCCGTGGCGAACGTGCCCGGCGGTGCGTCGTTCGGCTTCGACGGCGAACAGTGGTTCGCACGGGCTACGATCACGGAGAGCGCCACGGGTATCTTTGGCGCAGACGGCTACCTGTCCGAGATGTTTATGGCGCGCGAGAAGTAACCAGCACGAAAGGCTAGAGCGATGTCACAAGGTTTCGGAAAGCGGATGATCCAGAGCATGATCAACTGGGCCGCCGGCAAAGTGCCCGCCGATACCGACGCCGGGGTGTGGTTTGTGTCTCAGCACACGGGCGATCCCGGCGACGATGGGCAGACCGCGAACGAAGCGGCCGGGATAGGTTACGCTCGCGTGGCTGTGGTCGCGGCCGACTTCACACCTGCGACCGACGCCACGCCTAGCGTGTTGGCGAACGCCAACCCGATCACGTTTCCGCTGGCCGGCGGCGACTGGTCCGCGGCTGCGGACATGACGCACTTTGGTCTGTGGAATCACGTAAGCGGCTCGACCGAGGCCCAGTACATCGGCCGCGGCAAGCTCACGACCGACGCGCCCGTGCTCGACGGGCAGCAACCGAACTTCCCCGCAGCGTCGCTGCGCATGACAGGAACCGAAACAGCCTAGGGCTACGCCGCCCACCACGGAGACCACCCCATGCCGACCATGCTTTTTGACCAAGTAGGACGCCCCGCCGGCACTGTGGATCGCTCACGCAGCGATATCATCACCGGCGCAGTGCTCACGGTCACGGCTGCAGGCGTGGTGGGTACGGCCGCCTTTGGGCTGCTCGACAGTCCCCCCGGATCGGCGGCGGTGCTGGCCGGCGCAGGCCTCACGCGCACGATTACGCCCGACGTGGCGGGCTCGTATCGCGTTCGGATCATAGACGACAACGACGGTAGCGCGGTGATCCACACGTTCACGGTGCGCACCGCGTTGCTAGGGCTGGACCTGCCTGCGAGTAACGAGACCGCCAACGAAGCCGCCAACGACGTAGAAAACAACGCCGCCGACATACTCGCAAGCGAGTCAAACGAGGGCGGCACCTTCAAAGGCTGGCACCCTAAAGCTAACGCAAACCTGCGCCTACTAGAAGCGGCCGCGGTCCCCTCCGGGCCTCGTGTAAATCTCAACTGGCGCAACGGCGTCGACGGCGAGTACTACGCCCACGCGGACACGGCCGTGGCGGCGTACGGCGACATGATCATGTTCGACCCGCGCAAGAACGCGCCCGGCGGCAACCCGGAGGATTCCGTTCTGAACGTGACGCTACCGGCCATCACATCGGCCGACTACGGCAAGCAGATACAAACCTCATGCCAGTATGACAGCGTTACATCGCAGGTGGACACGGGCGCGTACTACAGCGCGGGCCTTGCGGGATCGATCCGGTTCTCTCCCGCCGGCTCTGACGTAATCGCAGACACCTACGACGCCGTTGCCTACTATGGCGCCCCCTACACAGACTGGCTGGCGGGTGCATTGGTTGATTCTGGAGTATCCGCGAACGACAACGCGCAGGGCCCCTACGTCGCCACGTTGACAGCGCTGCCGCCCGACGACGACGCATACTATGTGACGGGCCGATGGACTGCTACGATTGAAACACTCAATATGGGCACCAAGCCGGCGGCCTCGGCCGTCTCGCGGTGGAACGAGGTTGTAGATCCGGCGACTCCCTACAGCGCATCGGTAGGTGACCGGATCATATACACAGGGAGCGCGGGCGCTCGTGTTGTGAACTTGCCTACAGCCGGGTTAGCGCAGGGCGATGAAGTGTCTATCTACATCGTTGGGACGGGCGGCACAATCTCAGTAGACGTCGAGCCGGGGTCGTCGTCTATCAACAGCAAAGGGATCGGAGTCAACGACACTATAGATCAGACCGCCCCGGTGGACGGCCTAGGCCCGATAGGCGGGAAGATCTATAGTTTTACGGGCACTGGCGTTGGTTGGTTGATCGCGGGATACGAGCGGCCATCATGAGAAAGCATTTCTGTATGGGCATGTTCAAGACGGGCACGACGAGCTACTCGCGGGCGATGCACCGGCTTGGGCTCGTGGACCTGCACTTCCCTCCCAAGTACGTAGAGCAGTTGATCGCCTACGGGGTGCAGCCCTTCACGCTGCGCAAGTGGGACTCAATGAGCAACGTGCACGAGGTCGAGTATCGGGAGTGCGAGGCGTTGTACCCGGATGCGAAGTTTATCCTCACTACCCGAGACGTTGAGCCGTGGCTCAAGTCGATCAAACGGCACATGGGGGGCTCATGGCCCCCGCACCTCAAGCGAGCGTTTGACGCTAGGTTCACTCGGATCTACGGGGTGCCGTGCACTTCGGCGGCTTTCGATGAGGCACTGTTTCGGCGCGTGTTCATTCAGCACGCCGAGCAGGTGCGCGATCACTTCGGCGACCGCGTGTTGGTGCTGGACCTCGACGCCGGCGACGACCTGATGCTGAAACTATCCGCGTTCGTGGGCAACGACGTCGCGTGGCCCCACGTGAACAAGGGCAAGGGCTTTCTCAAACCGGGGGAGCCAGTGACGATCCGAATCGGGCGGCAGTACCGTCAAGCATCCTAGGAGAACCGATCATGGCCAAGCATATCAAGAGAATCGTTTTCGTTGTGCAACTCGACGCCGACGAGGTGCCGATAGAGGTAGTCGTGCGGCGCTACCGTGTCGAGGACGATGACACACCCGGCGTGCGTCTGCCCGAGAGCGGTCGCAATGTAGCGATGGCGCTGGGCGACATGAACAAGATCATGCACAGCACCGGCGCGGTCGGCGAAGTCGTCAAGGATTGCGTGGCGCTCTGCCGCACGGACGCGGGCATAGAGGGCGCGGGGTGATCGGATGGGCTGGGGATCCAGCGCGCACGGGGCGGGCCCCCACGGATCCGCTGCAGCTGCGTCTTTCTTAGACCTCGATGGCGCGGGCGCTACCGCGTTCGGCGGAACTGCAAACCCCGACGAGAACTACGACGGCGTGGGCGCTACCGCGTTCGGGGGCTCGGCCGAACTCGAGACCGGGGTGCCTCCTGATACCACGGTTACGCCCTTCGAGTTCGTGCGGCGTGTGCGCCCTTACGAGATGGAAAGGAAATAAGCCCGTGTCTCAGAATCACACTGCAGTCCTCAAACAAGGCGACCTCGGGCCGCCTATCCGGGCGCACATCGTCAACGATAGCAACCGCGAGTCACCCGACTTTACCGCGGCCGTGGGCACGTTCAAGCTGCTGAGCGTCGACCCCGACACCGGCGAGCTGGTCGAGGTGTTCGAGAAGGCGGCGGTATTCGAGAACCCTACGACCACGGGCGGGATCATTCGCTACGATTGGGAAGCGGGCGACACCGACACGACGGGGCTTTACCGGGGACTGTTCAAGGTGGTCGACGCAGGCGGCACGCCCGAGCACTACCCGGATCAAGGGTACATCTGGATCACGATCGAAAGCGCGGGGCCGAACCCGTGAGCATACTCAACGACGCGCCTATTTTGCTGGCCCTGTGCACCGGGCTGGTCTCCGTAATCGGCACGTTGGCAATACACCGGGTGTCTCAACTTGAGGAGGCACAACGTGCGCACGCCCGGAGCGCGCAGCGCATCGAGGGCACGGTAACGCAGCTGCGCGTCGATCAAGCCGAGTTCGTAGGGGATGTGAAAGCGCGGATCGAGGCGCTAGAAAAGCAGCACGACTGAAGGGAGCACCCATGGAAAGCTTACTACAGGCTATCAGCACCAACCCGATCACCGCCGGCGCAGTCGCTACGGTACTCGCTGCGATCGTTGCGTTCTTTCGTCCCATCATGCGCGCGCTGCAGACGGCCCTCGTGCGCCGCATAAACCAGGCGTGGCTAGACGAGAGCGAGGCCGCCAACGGCGACGTAGACGAGCACGTGCGACGCACCGCCGAGCGCGTGCGATCGCAGACGCTCATGCCGCTATCCCGGGACTACGTAGAATCGCAAGTGCGTAAAGTGGCCTCAGAATCGGAGCCCCCGGAACCCTCCTAGGTTTGACCCTACTGCCCGTGTTGGTTATTCTACCGCTGTAGTGGCGACCTTTCCGGCCAAAACGGGCGGTAGGTTCAAGCCTACGAGGGGCGGACTATGAAATACACGTGGAAACAGAAGGGCGCGGCGGTAGTCGAGCTGCAACGGGAGCTTATGCGTCGCGGCTTCAGCCTACCCAAATGGGGCGCCGACGGTGACCTAGGCGCCGAGACCTGGGGAGCCGTCGAGAAGTACGCCAGTGTTGATCAGTACTCCACGCGCGAGCCGCTACCTGTGGACGTCACCGACGCGATCTTAGTGCGGGCCTCGGATGGCGACTCCGCAGCCAAGCCCGACGGCTACGTGCGAGTCGAAGGTGATCCCGCCGACGTGAAGGGCTGGCGGTCGTGGTCTGACATCGATGCGATCGTGTTGCATCAGACTGGCGTCCTGATGTCCGACACGCCCGAGCGGTTCCGCACGCTCGACGCGCACATCGGGATCTTGATCGATCACCCCACGCCGATCGTGCAGGTGCAGGATCTGCTCGCGTACATGCACCACGCGAACGAGCTAAACGGACCCTCGATCGGCGTCGAGATCAACGGAAGATTTCCGGGGCGCGAGTCGGGCTACGACTCGGCGAAGCACACGTCGGTGGGGCCGGACGCAGAGCAGATCGTAAGCACGTGCGACGCGATCGCGTGGCTGTGCGAGACGGCCAAAGAAAACGGCGGTGCGATCACGCGCATTCTACCGCACCGCGTATCGAACGACATGCGCCGCGCCGACCCCGGCGAGGTGGCTTGGCGTGAGATCGGGTTGTGGGCGATCCACGAGTACGGGCTCACCGACGGCGGCGCCGGCTACTGCGTGGGCGACGGCACGCCGATCCCGTTTGCGTGGTGCCCCAAGCCTGCGTACAGCGGGATCGAGTATTGAGCGCCGCTCTGCTCGCACTGTTGCTCGCGCAGACGTGCGTCGCAGAGATCAGCCTGCAGTCAACGCCGGCCGAGTGTGTACTCATGTGGGAGATCAACGGGCGCGCGGCGCGAGCGCGCGAGATCCCTATCGAAACGCAGACGCGACGGTTCAATGCGTACTGGCGAGCGAGCAAGCAACGCGCGCAGCGCCCGTGGATCGCACGCCTGCAGCGCAACGGCTCGAGGCCGGAAGGCTGGCCCGCCGGCGCATTGTGGGAGCGAAATATTGATCGATGGCTGCTGTACCTCGAGCGCGCCGACGTGTTCGTGGTCGAGTTCCGCAGCGGGGCGCCACTGCGCCGCGCCGGGAAGGCCGACACCTACGGCGCCCGCTGCGACGACGACGAGCAGAAGGGCCGCTACACCTGCGACGTGCCGCCGTGTCCCGAGGCCGCCTTCGTGCCGCTCTTCAGGGGCCGCACGCTGCAGGCGTACTGGGATGTAGGGCCGTGTGTCGTCGCCCGCCGTGCCGCCCGGGATGCCAAAGCGCGCGATTAGGGTGTATGGTCGTAAGCTGTGGGCCCCCACCCCTGCGTATATTTCCCCCTCACGCGGGGGCTGGGGGCTCCGATTAGGGCAAATTGGCCCCGCGAGCGCCTCTACCAGAGCCACGCCGGCGAGCAACGTATGCGTGGGCGTCCGCGCCGGCGCGGGGCTTAGGGAGGCGCCTACAGCGTCGTCCGATCTGGCGGTTAGCCGCTGATCAGGAAATCGTCGATCTGGAAGCTGCGGCCGAGCCACATCCGCCAGACGCAGAAGTGTCGGCCAGCGTCGTCGCTGTATCGTGTTCGATAGGTGAGCGGCAGCAACTGCTTCAGGTACCAGTAGATTCTTTGCATGACGGCGAGCCTATCACCCTTCCCGTTTCAGCGCCGACGCCTCGAGCACGGCGCAGATCATGGCGTTGACCGCGACCCCGGCCCAGTGGGTCGCCCCCGTGTCGGGGTCGACGGCACCGAACTCGCGCGAGGCGCAGACGAGATGGCGCAATACAGCCCCCCTGTACTTGCGCACCCACTCACGGGGGTCGAGTTCGCGCCAGCCGTCGGCCACTCGTGGCGGCACGAGACCCGCATGCAGCTGCCGGGCCATGTCTTCTACGAAGTCGAGGTCGACCAGCTCGAGCTGAAGCTTCCCCTCTTTTAGCGCCGTGCGCTCGTCTTGTACGGGCGTGGGCGTGTAGCCTTTCCCCCACGCAGCATGGCACCCCTGTTCGCGGCTCTCGTGCTGGCCGTCGTGCTCGGCATCCCGCTCGCACGTTAGGCCGATGTCGCTGAGCAGCCCGCACGGCTTGGGCTCGTCCTGTACGGGCTCACTATGTGAGATGAACCCGCCTACCCCACCTTCGGCCGGTGGCGGAGTGCCATCGGTCCACGACTCCCGGTTGCCTTCGTGGGTCTTTTCGTGCACGCCTTCGTGCCCCTCGGGTCGCTCACACTTTAGGTTCCGATTGCGTGCCGTGCACCAGCCGGGCGTGTCCGCCCACGAATCCGTGTGCCCCGCTGAGTAGTGTTCGTGCGCGCTCAGATGTTCGTTTGCCCGGTGGCATCGCATGGTAGGAGCGTCGGGATTGAGTGCTTTACATTGCGTCACTTCGTCGCCGCTCGCACACCGGACTCGGGGTACGCCTCGACGCCTGGGATATCGCAGTTACCCTTGAGCGCGTTCACGCGCGCCTGCACCTTCGCCGAGTCGACCACGAGGTAGTCGGCGGGGATCAGGCGTACGTCGGTGATCCGCCACTTCCATACGGTCGTGGTCGAAATGCCTGCCGGCATCGTAGGCGGCACGATGGCGAGTGCGACCTCGTGCTGGCCCGCCTGGAGCGCTGTCACCTGCGCGGCGGCTTGGCGGTCAACGAACTCAGCGAGCGCGCCCTTTAGCATGCCCTCGATCTTCTTTGCCGCGTCGGTCGCCGGCCGGAACAGATCGTCTACCGCGCGCTTCGCATCGAGCAGCGGCTTCGTGATGCGCTTGCGCCCCTTCTCGAGTTCGGAGAGCTTGCCCTTTACCTGCAGCAGCAGCTCGCCCACGTTGTCGACCGTCGCTTGATCGTTGACTACGAACCCGATCAGCTGCGGGGCCATGTCGGTATACTCGGCAGCGAGCGGCGCCACGAGGGCGGCCACGTGCGCGTGCTCGACTACGACGGTAGTAGCTTCGACTGCGCCGGCGGGGGCGCTATCGACTACTTCGGGCGTGAAGTCTACGGGCTCGCCGAACGCCGCTTCTACCGTGGCTACCGGCGCGTGCGCGCTTTCGTCGTAGGGGGGGTCGTCGGGCGCTTCGCCGAACGCCCACGTGGTGCCGCCGTCGAGCGAGTAAATCGGGTTGCCGGTCGCGCCGTCGGTGCCGGTCATGATCGCGGGTGTGTCGACCGCCGGCGCAGTAACGAGTTCTGAGGGGGGCGCCTGTTCGTTGTGCTGAAGGGCGCGGGCGAGGTGCTCGGGGCAGAGCAGCACGGTGGGCCCGTCGGGGCGATCGAACTCTTTCAGGCCCTTCTCTTCTTTGCAGCGCATCGCACGGCACAGCCCTGCGGCGTTGCGTTTCTTGAACTTGACGATCATTCGGATGTTCATAGCTTCGACCTTTCCATGTGCCATTCGAGAAGCCCTACGGCGTCCCACACGTGATGCTGCATGCTCTTGGGGGTGTTTGCTGCGATGGACGCTACCCAGTACGGATGCGCCTGCGCGAGTCGTTCGTGGTGGATCGCTTTCGGCGTGTTGCCCTTCCACTGACGCGGCAGCGGCATCGCCCAGCGCTCAGGTGCGCGCAGGAGCAGCGCCCCGAGCATGACGCCCGCCACCTGCGCGAGCCGGATCAAGTCGTTGGGGTCGCCCTTGCTACGTTCGGTGCCGTAGAACTGCTGGCCCTCGACGCACACCGACAGGCTCACGCCCAGCGCTTCGGGCAAGGGGCGCAGGACTCCGCGCACCATATCCTCGAGACTCCCGCGCACGAGGTAGGCCTGGCGCTCGCGGCGATGCCACTCGATAGCGACGCCGCACTCGCGCACGCCGGGGTCTATGCCCACGCAGATCAATGCAGCCCCCGCAGGTGCCGGCGCTGTTTGCGGTCGAGGGCGGGCACGGTGACGCGCAGCACGGTGAGCTTTGCGCGGTGCGGACAGCTCGCCGGCGGGGGCTCTTCGAGTGCTACCTCGAGCTTCTCGGCGGCCATGCGCAAGGGGTGCGAGCACTGCCCCGTCTTCGCCTCGGGCTGCGTGCTCGAGTTGGCGCCGTAGGGGCACTCGCAGCACCTCTCGATGTCGATAGCGTGGGCGTCAGGCATCGTCGCTGGCCTCCGACTTACGCTGCAGGTTTGTGAACTTTCGCACCACTGCGCGCCACTCTTTCGAGCGGATTAGCACGTCGGCGCTGCCGCCCCGCTGCAGCACGCTGGCTACGGTTAGCAAGGTGTCGACCTCGCGCGGTTGGAATGTCGTCGCTAGCACTACTACCCGTCCCATGGAATCAGCCGGCCTCTCTCGTCGTGTACAGGCTTGCACGCCTTCGACCAGTAGCGCGCGAGCACGACCTCGACGCTCGTTGGAAAGTCCGGCACCAGTTCGTTGAACTCGCGGGTCATGATCTCGCCGAACTCGGCGGCGACGAGCTGTAGCATGTCCGTGTCGCCGTCGTCGGTCTCGCCGATCAACTCGTCATGCACGAAGTTCACCCCGTACGTGTGGTTGCGTGCTAGCGCGCTCGTGGGCTCGCACAAGCACACCCGGATCACTTCGTTGACCGCCTTCTTTGCACCGTCGGCCGTGAGCGCCTGAAAAAACGAGTTACAGATCGTCGGCAGCCCGCGCACCATGCGCAGGCGCTTTGACCAGTACAGCTCGACCGTGCACCGCCCCTGCACGCCCAGCTCTTTGCGGCACGACTCGAAATACGCGGGCATCTCGGGGTAGGCCACGAGCCACGCCTCGCGGGCGGTGTCGGCCTCTTCGATGGTCCAGCGGTTGCCCTCTTTGAGCTGCGTTTTTACGAACGTCTTGGCGTGCATGAACCCGCCGAACCCGAAGTTGACGGGCTTTGCATTCTGCCGGGCGAGCTTGGCCTCGGGGTCGCCTTGCTTCGCGCGTAGCGCTAGGTCGTCGTAGTCGAGCGGCGTAGTTGCACCGCCGAGCAGGTACCGCGCCGTGTTTATGTGGGCGTCGCGGCCTGCGTTCAACGTGTCGCCGAGCACCGAGTAGCCTACGCGCCACTTGCACACCTGCGATAGCGTGTGCATCTCGGCCCCCTCGAAGTCGGCGAGCACGTATACCTTGCCCTCCCGGGGCACGTAGCACTCACGCACGCCCGGCCGGCGCGGGGCGTTCTGCAGGTTCGTGCCGATAATCGGAGGGCGTGGCGAGCTGGCCGTCGTGCGGCCCGTCGCAGCGAGGCCGTAGCGTGACGTGATCGGCTGCTCGTAGCCCTGCTCGAGCACGGGGACGTAGGTATCAAGTATTTTTCGGTGGCCCACGTAGTCGGCCCGCCGCAGCATGATCGGATCGCCGGCCCACACGCACGCGGCGCGGTCAAAGCTGATCTGCTGCGGGGCTTCCGGGTTCTTTGGCTTCGTCAGTAGGGGCTCGATGCCCTGCGCAGCGCAGGCGGCGGCGATACGTGCCCGCGCCGGCGCTTGCTTCAGCGTCCAACCTACTTGGTGTTTCTTGTCGCCGCGCCCCTTGTAGGTGGGCTCGAGCAGCCCCACGGCGACGAGTTCGGGCTCGAGAGCGTCGGCCCCTGCGGTCTCGCGCGCCTTGAGAGCGGCCACGCGGCCGGGGTCGGTGCGCATGCCGTTGGCGCCAATGAGCGACAGCACGAAATAGCTGTAAGCTTGAAAGGGATCGTCGCGTAGCAGCTGCCCCGCTTTCTCCTGCTGTAGGTCGTGTATGTCGAGCGTGCCGATCGAGTCTTCGCGGCTGTACTCGATTTGCTCGTCGGTGTAGTCCGCGAAATCGCTGTAGTACAGCTCGCCGTACTTGTGGCGGACGTGCTCGGGGACCTCTAGCACGCTGCCCTTGGTGGCGCCGGGGCCGGGTAGCTTGCGGTCGAAGCACGCCTCGTACAGCTGCGCGAGAGCGTAGCCGCGCACGGCGTCGTCGTCGCCCACGATGTGCCGGCTTGCGATCATGATGAGCTGCTGCCGTAGCTGCGTGTCGGTGACGCGGCCGGCTTTGTAGGCGGCGAAGATTGCGGGCAGCA
>SDBT01016647.1_pt1 | contig 11633 bp, 8 predicted proteins | sample 2277101 | NCBI WGS metagenome assembly SDBT01 (sample SAMN10404973, study PRJNA504765) | marine sediment metagenome | isolation source: marine sediment core GS10_PC15, 103 cmbsf | place: Arctic Ocean: Southern Knipovich Ridge | collected 2010
CCTAAGGGTCTACCAGCAAGTGCCTTCTCGAAATCTTTCCTACCTTTCTTGATCTTGACCTTCATGTCCCTTTCCTTATCAGCTGGAGTTATCCCACTCATGAGAACGGCCATCACACGTTTCGCCATCGACTCAGCATTCTTTTTGTCTTGATGCCAGTGGGTGGCTACTACGGAAACCTTTCCTAGATAGAGACTGCTCATTCGCTGTATTTGCCTGTTCAGGCGTTCAGCCTCTCGAGCGGCTCTGGCATTGACCTTAGTTGTTGACTGCTGTGAATCAGGTGAGAATAATCCTGGGGCAGATACGACCGTTTGAGAACGTGCCACGGATTGCTCATATTCTCTCTCTAGACCCTTGACCTTGCGTTTACTGCTCTTAGAGGGAGTGATAAAGACTTGAAAGATGATATTGTTAATACCCTGAAGCACTTCACCTACTGCAACCATTGGGTCTATCTGAGGTAGACCTATGTTATTGTCTTCAGTGAGTTGAGGTTCTCCGGTTAGGCAGGCTGATACACCTTCCATGTTGATGCTGACGGTATGTCCTGAGAATTCTGAATGAAAATTCGTCTTGAACTTTGGTAGATGTGCATTGATTGTAGCGAAGAGGGAGGACATTCTATTTTTCAATCGTTCCTGATCATGAGCCCAGGTAAGGAAAAAGACTCTTGTTCTTCCATTGATACGCTCCAGTCGAAGACCTACTGGGGTTTCTGTAACCATCATTCCACGTAAGATACCTCTGAAAGCTTGACGGTAGATTGTGGTCTTTTTTCCATCATCCGAAAGTTTCAGATATTCCTCAGGAATCTCAACTAACTCTACTGCTTTAATGATCAATGGTCCTCTCAATGATTCAAACATAACATGTCACCTATTACATAGTGAACATAGATGTGTAGAGAAATCATATGTCTTTGCTCAATGTCAGAAGTCCAACATGAGATGTTCGTCCAATGAAAGAAGATAGTATATCGTTTCGAGTTGCTAAATTAAATCAATGGCCCTTTCAGCAGAGGTTAGAGAACCGAGTGTTCGACTTCTGGTATGTGCAATGGCCTCACTTTGCAGAAATTAAGAGAATTATTCACGATATGAGCCATATGAAAACGCCGCTCGTTCCTCATGCAATAACAAAACTTGGTGGAAACAGGACAAAATACTCAATCACTATTGATAGCATGACCCCACCAAAGACCAATCCTTTCCCCCTACTCTGATTGGTTTCAGTGAACCAGAGGATGGCTCCGATAAGAACGATGATGACTCCTGAGATTTGACCAATGAAGAGGAGAAAGTCCCATATCTCAATGAAGTATGCACCAATCATCTGTGCGAAGTTTTGAAGGGGGCTTTGTATGAGTAAAGATGGCATGGTGATTTCACCTGTAGTAGTGTGAATATAGCATCAGAAAACACAATGTAGAAATCAAACGGGTCAAGAATGAATCCACATTGATTCCTGATGCTATCTCTGAATGTCTTATGGTGCCTTTTGAACTCGTCATTCTTTATACAATGAGTACCTAAGAAGAGAGCATTCTATAAGGCTACAAACTTACAGAAAATATGTGTATAGCTTGGATGGGGGAATCTGAGTTTATACCTATCTTTCCGTAAATTCGTAATATCACATTGGAGCGATTCTGTTGGTAGATTTGTTTGTTGAGATCCATGATGCTTTGAAAGATTACGCCCATGAGATATTAGAATATAAAGAGAAACAAGGTTTCAAGAAAGAAGACTGGATTGAACATGAAATATATGCTCCTAAAGTTATCCGTACTGAAGAATTTGGAACTTGGGTGAGAATGAAACCAACAGGGGTTACAAAGAAATATCTCAAACAAACATTGCAAACTAATGTTTTTGCAGATTTATTGAAATTACCATCCCATGAAAAAATGATTGGCATAGTGTATCGTGAAATTGCGAAAGAAACCAACAAAGATCTCTCAAAATTTATGGAAGAATTATCATTTTGGGGAAAATCACTTGTAGATATGCGCTTATCAGATTCAAAATTTGCAGAACAAATCTTCTATGATGAAACTCAAGTTGACCAAATTGTGAATGATTTTGCATATGGATTCATACGTAAATATCCACCTACCAAGATGAGGTTTCGAGTATTCCTACGTGGAGTTCTCTTAGAAGGTGAAGAACTTGACGCTGGTATCTTCACAATCAGAAAACCAATTGATTCCGATTTTCCGCAAAGAGTGATCGCCAATCCTTTGGAAGCCACACATAGTGAAACACATGAAATTCATTCTGTCCTTGAATGGTCAATACAGGATTTTGTTAGACCTGATCGAGGAAGAGAGCTATGGGAAATTCGATCAAAAATCGAACTACTGAGATTGGGTATCGGAGGGAACTGGCGCCCAATTGAGTGGAATTCCACTGTGCTTCCAGAAACACCAAGATTAGCACACGAAAATAGTAGCAAAAATAATGAGTTTCATAGGGTCTATGGTTTATGGAGTTCCCTACCCGCGCTTACAAGGATTACAGAAGCGACTGCATCCTGGTTTAGAATGAATGGAGGAAAAATTCTGAAGCGTATATGGAGCAAAGGAATCTTGGGAAAGCGATTGCGTAGGGCTATTAAGATGCTTGAGGAAGCCACATTTAGAGATCCTATTGAAACCATTTTGTTTTCAATAATCGGTTTTGAAACTCTTTTCTCGCTATCTACTAGACAAGAACTTCGATTGAAGTCAACCCTGCAAGTTGCCACAATGATTCATTTGAGTCAATGGGCTCGCAAAATGGTTGCGTATGATGATGTAGAAATGGCATATACTTATCGGAATAAATTTGTACATGGCGATGATATAGAAGATGATTTTCCATTGTATCTTGGTTATACTATTCGAGAACATCTTCGAGCATGTATCCTGATGTGGACTTTTGCCCCTGTTGAATCAAAAGGTGAAATGGAAAAACTCAATGCGAAACTACTACGTGCATCATTTGATGATGCTATTGAACAAGACCTACAACAACGACTGAAAGCATCTAAAGACCTCCTTCAGAATGCACAGTCGGATTACAGATTTCGAGAGAATGTAAAGATAAAAAGGAGTGATTCGTGATGGACTCGGGGCAGATATACAGGTCGATTATTTATCGGATTTGGCAGACAAGTTTCGGACTTCTACTAACTGCAATTTTATTCATCGGGGCTGAAACTTTTCTTTTCCCAGGATTCATTGATCCTATTTTAATGCTCATAGTTATGATATTTCTTCTATTGGGGTTCCTTGGTGTTTTCGTAGGAACAATATTTGGTGTTCCAATATATCGTGCTGAAAGTAAAGCTCTGCATGAAATTGAACAAGTCATTTCTGAAATAGGTACAAAGGAATCTCTTTGGTCGTCTGTACAACCTGCGTACTTGTTAGCTGATTCGATTGATCGAGAATTTCTCATGACAATAAAAGAAACTGGTGGTAATATTCTCTCTATTGAGGAGGGAGTATCTCGTCAAGCATTCGCAACAGAAACAGGAGAAATCTATCGTAGATTAGCAAAGCTGCATTTGTTAGGTCTTGTCATTGTATCAAAGGAACATAGACTGATTACCCTCACTTCATTAGGTCTTGAAGCTATAAATATTCCTGCAGTCCTGTTTGTATCCAAAATTCCTCAGAACATTTGGGGGTACGTATTTCAGCAGAAGATTGCCTTATCTCAAGAAAAATGGGGTGTTGTAGTAGTAGAAACCGCAAAAGCAATCGAAGCTATACTGAAAGATAAACTCACAGAGATGATTGACGAAGATTCTACTGCATGGGATGAAATCAAAGAAGGCTTGCCCAAGAGGGAAATCGAAAAATGGCCAGCTGGGAATTTACTTGAAGGATTGAAAAAAGGCGGACAAGTTAAGGCGAATAGCTTTGAAGATTATTTAGTCTTGGAGTTAATAAAAATGCGTAATTTAATCCATGATAAGAAAGAAACTCACACTTTTGGACCGAATGATGCAGATAAGTGTGATATCTACCTTAACCTCATACTCCGATTGTGGTATGGTTTTCGTTAACACAACTTGCTACCACATTTCTTGTTGAATTACAATTTTAGATATCTTTCTAGTATAGATAGAGATTGGCTTCATGTCATTTGACAAGAGATAATTTTGGATTTCTAAAGACGATTGATGCTAAATCCGAAAAGAATGACTGAATATTCTCAATTGTAATCTTAGCACCTCCAGGATGAGCAGCATTGCATCTCATTGTATAACAGTGTTTCAATCGATTATGTTCATCTTTTGTAATTAGATTCCAATACTCGAGAATCCACAGAATATCTGTATCAAAGACTGATGCCTTAAGTTCATTCAAATTGGAAATATCGAATTTCTTGTTGAACCTTCCAAATCGTCCGCTCTTTTTGGCATTCATTTCTGATACGTTCTTATTGAATTCTGGAAATCCGAGTTTCTCAATTACCAAGTGAATTCTATGGATTGCTGCAGACCATCCCATAATTACAGGTGCCCTCATTGAACCAGAGAACAAGCTACTAAGAGCTTCATCCAGGTATTCCTTCTCACTAATCGTTACTTCTCCTAGTAATTCATCAAGAACAGGAATTGTATTGCCTCTTTTTGGCATCATATATAGATGGGGGATAATGATACTCTCTATCTTCAGTAGAGCCGCAAAGAGGTCACCAGTGAAATCTTTTGCTTTAATTGCAAGAAATACGGACTCTTTTAGTAACCTCTTAAACAAATTGTCAAACCAGAGAATTTCACTCTCAGGAAGGCCACTTTTTTCCAACTTAAATTTCAAATCATCAAACCATTTCTGTCCAGCTATTCTTGCCTGATTTCTTAGATCTAAATCATCTAACTTCTTTTTGAATTTGGCTCCTTTCTTGGCAACTTCAATCATGAATAATGATGAAAAGAGATTGTTTATTATTTGCTTAAACGAATCAACCGATTCAATCAATTGTGTTTTATCCGTCGAGATATTCTTCTCCTCCTAATGATGAATTTGTGATGGTTAGGTTTGTTCTAGAATCTTCTTTACTCATTTCTTTTGTGTTCATATATTCAAAAGTAATCCTACCCGCTACCACTTCTTCTCTGATTGTTCAAGCAAACTGATTATAGTAGTTTGTCCACCATCTATAACCATCCCAGATCGTACCCAAGTCTGAGTCTATAAAATTGTAGTATTCATATATTGAGAATTCAGTTCTGTCCTCAGTTATTCCGTCAACAATGTACCAAGTACCATCAGACTGAGGTTCAATATACCAAACACCATCTGTACACTCAATCACATTAAACGCATGACCGCCATGAGATCCATAGGGCCAAATTGAGCCGTAGTTAGGCTCTCCTTGGAAACTGTAAATAATGACAGCAATTCGAACTCGCCAATTCATCTCCTTAGCGCGAGTCATAAGCATTGCAGCAAAATCACCACAGCTCCAGACGCCCTCAACATACTCGCACTCATCGGTGTCATCTTGTTCTAACCATGTCATTACTGCAAAATAGGTTGGTATCACTGGATTGGATAATGGCTCCTCAAAGGCTGTTTCAAGAGCATTATAGTCTGAGAACAAATCATTGTAGTTTGAAAGAAGAACTTCATAGTCTTGTTCGAGAGTATTATACTGTTGTTGAAGGTCATCAATCTCGTTGTTCAGTATTGCTATCTGCTGAGCTTCTATCATTGCAATAGATGTAGTCACAACTAGACATATCACTAGAAGGTTATTATCCACTTGGAATTGAACCCTCGTAGATATTGGACTAGCTTCTTAGTGAATTTGATTGGGTTTGGTTCTGATTGTTCTAATCCCAAGATTCCCCATTCTATCTCATCATCTGGTGGTTCCCATTCGATATCGTCACTAGACACCCCAGTACACTTCCCACGAATTGCTAAGGTTGAATTTGGTAAGGCACCTCTTTTCTTTTGTGTTTCTATATTTAGAGGAATCATTCACCCGCTACCATCATTTTTCTTAACCATTGTTAATATTCTTAATCATACTCATCGTAGATGATTGGAGTGTAGCAAAGAGTGCCATCTTCCTTTGTTTTGACCTTGAAATATTCATCTTCTATAGCACTCTCTAGAGCATCTTTGATTTGTTCAAATGAAAGGAAGGGATTACGTCCTTTCCGATGAGCATAATACTATCGTTTTGGACTTTCCTTCTTATCACCAGCCATTTTAATCACCCACTACAATATAGATCTCTTCTCTCCCAATGTTCGAGTATTTTTCGTGGGCTTATTGGTACCGTTGCGTCATCTTCACGAATATAGAATACATCCTTCCCCTCAAGGAAAACATATTCGCTAGATTGTTGAACTTGAATAACAAACACATTCTTTCCACTAAGTGTTCGGAATTCTGCTTTCGCCAAATGCCAAAACTTTTCATGTAACTTGAATTTGGTTCGTAGTTTGTTGTAGTGTTGTCTAAACTGATCTTCAAAGTTAAAGTCTCTATCAATTTTAGATTCTAGTAGTTTACGATCTGGATAAAGCCCTACTATCTCTATTGGCTCATCTTTCACACCAATGAATAGTGTTCCTCCACAGGTATTTAGAAATCCAGCAATCGTCTTGAAACAAGCCAGTGGTATCTCATATTCAGATTCTTTCTGTTTTTTGATATCATAAAGAAGCGTTTCCTTGAATTCAAGAGTAATGTCTTCGTTAGACTCAATAAGATTCAACAGTTCTTGATTTGTCCGAGGCATAGTTTTTCTACGTTTGGTCCAATACTCATAACCCCAAGGAAGTGTAGTCGTACCAATCAATGCATATCCAATAACTTGATAGAAATCAATTATTGTACTAACTTGTGAGTCATAATCTAATGGGATTTCAAATAGGCAACCTGGTTGATGACTGCTGTAGTCCAAGGTTGTACCCAAATAGATATTCTTACTATTATATTCTGGAACTCTAATTTCCGATATACTAACGTGTTCTAATTCACCTCCCCATGCAAAAGGGTGAATAGTAGTATCGTCGGATAAATCTAGATACGATAGACCTCCATAGGATCCAATGTAAATTCTATTTCTTTCTATATCAAGTTCAAGTGACATTGTTTCATCACTTGGTAAGGGTGTATCACTTTGACTATTGATTCTTTGAACCGCATCAAAAGTATCACCATTTTTTCGAAAAATGAACAATCCTTCAAAGTTACCAATGTAAACTGTTTGTGTTGCATGAAAGTATTCAATTGCAATTACTTGAAGATTCCCACCAATATCATTCTCAGCCCAAGACATGATTATTTCTTCAGCTTGTATATCATAAATTGCAAATCCCACTGATGTTCCAATCAATAGATAATTTCCTCGAATTTTAAGATTGGTTATCTGGTTGTAAGGGAGCCCATGTGTTGTATTAAGGTAATACGGTGTTCGATTATACTGTGTAATTATCCCTAATCCCAAATCATTTGTACCTAAGAATATTTTACTGCCATGTTGGTAGCTAGCAACATGAGTGAAATGTGTACTAACATTCATGAATTGATCTGATGTATAGTTACCAATATCACCACTTTCGATTTCAAGATATCTTACTGCACTTCCTTGATATCCTCCACTAAATAGCACTACACTTGGCCAATTACTCCATAGTAAATCAATGTCGACAGCTCCCATCATACCTGAATCGGGAGTAGAATTGAATTGCAATGGTTCGAGGAAGGAATCATTGTAGATGTAATATCTATGGACATACTCGTATGATGCCATATAGACCATTCCATTATTTGTAACTTCAATATCGTTAATATTACTCAAACCAAGGGTGTTTGCTGGAGGAATGTGTCGAAGTATCAATTCCGATCCCGTATTCATAGGAAGAACCAAAATCAGCAATCCAGCGGAAAATAATTGGATAATCGTTACAAGAATGACGATTTTCTTTAATCTACTAATTCTTCTTGACCTAGATGGAGCAACACTATCACTAATTTCCAATTCCTCCTTGACACATCACAACCATATCAGACTCTGAATGAGAAATGCTATGTTGTTACTTGCATGGATTAATGACACTCCTATAAGGTTTTCAGAATTATTCCAAACAATACCCATGATAATTCCAAGTGGAAGACGGGTCATGAATGCATAAATCAGAGAAGAGCCTACGTTCATAGGAGTAAAATCTACACCTGTCATCACAGCCATCACATGTATAACTGCGAAAAGCGATGAAGTTAGTATAATTCCAAGAACCCTGCTTCTGAAGTGTAATGCAATTCGATTTTGCATTATTCCACGAAATATGAATTCCTCGACAAAGCCTACTAAGAATCCAACATAGATTATTCCGGTGAGGAGATAGCTCATATTTGATAGAAGCAGTGTGATTCCATTTTCTGAAAGTAGAAGCATCAGAAGTCTTGACACTAACATTATGCTACAAATTGCATAAACAAAATGGTCATTCTTACTTCTTTTTAAATCAAGTCCAACTGACTGACGACTGTATCTGAAATATGTCACAAGCATTAGATAAGGTAGTACAAATTGAAAGATGAAACTCCCAAGTATACTCAACCCCATATTGGAGCTAGTCCAAGGAAATATGATGATTATCCAAGTTAGCAGGAACATTAGCACTATGGCTGCTTCAATCAAAGGATTCCAGCTCCTCGCTATGGGTTTGTACATACTCTCTACATCATTTGTACTACTATTGTACAGAATGAGTGCTCCAATGATAGATAGGAGTGGTACCCATAGATCCCCCCAGAAGAACCAGTAGTATATACTTGCACAACCTAGTATAATCATGAAGAAGACAATTACAGTTCTATCCCAATCTGATAATGGTTCCACAGATTTACATTCATCGTTCTCATTTTTCAACAGGATTCAATTACCTGTCTAGTTATTTCGAGGTTTTATCTTTAATGATTACCCGCTACCACTTATTTTCTGTTCATTCAGTTATCCTGGTAAACCAAACACTCCCTGTATTGGTTAAACCATCTTCTCAAATTTCCCGAGCTATTTTTCACTTATCAGATTGCATAATGGATTTCAAGCAGATGATATCTTATTCACCTCGAATTGATGAATACCATTCAGATAATCCAAATATCCTCAATACAGCTAGGACTATTAAAAGGACGAAAATACCTACAACGGGGGTATAAACAGTACCTAATCCTATTGTCCATAAGTCAGTAAATTGTCCATCAGTGAGTAGCCCTACCAAAGGCAAGACATTCGGAAGAATAGCATCTGCAACAAAACCAACAATAACTATGTAGACACCAAAATGAAGCATTGAGCGCATCAGTGAAATTTTTTCTACACGACTAGATATTACAACTCGTAAAGCATCATCATAGTCTATCTGACTGTTCTCTAATGGTAATAGACTATCATCAATTCCTAGAGTATCTCTTCTTGTGCCTCTAAACGAGATTACAATACTTCCAAGAGTGCAGAATATGAGCAATAATAAACCAAATGCCAAGTATGAAAATGATGATGATTTGATAAAGTAGTAATATGCAACTGTAAGTCCTAAAAGAAGACTTGATGCAGTTCTGAGCTCATTTGTTCTGGTTTCAAGAACATCAGCTCTATTGATGAAGTCCCTTCTTGTTATTCTATTCCGAGTTGATGGTTTCTTGAGAGTATTTCCTTTTTTTATCAATTCATCTTTGTTAGTAGGTGATATTATGTATGAGAGCAATCCAAAATAAAATGGAACTAATAGCAACACACCTCCAAATACCTGCCAATATGTTCTATGCGTTGATTCAAACTCCAATTGATCCTGTTGAGAGTATCTTACAGTGAAATTACCACCCCACCACAAATTGGAAATCCCGTTATCAATTCGCAAGACAATACGAAATTCTACAGTCGTGTTTGCCTTTTGGCGTGGAATGTTGATAGGAAAAATATCATATCGAGACCTGTTGTAGTAGGACTCAATGGGCAACCAGATATTTTCAGTCCACCACCAGCTATCGGGATACTCATTTGGATGTGTCTTATTGACTGCTAATTCAGGATTTGAATGCGTTTCGTTATAATAGAATAACTGAACTGATGTAATATTAGAATAATATGATGCATTAAACCAGAAATATACTCTGATTGGCGAATCGTCTGTTGTTATGTTTCTAAGTGGATAGATAATTAGAACAATATCATTTTCTTCAGTATATATCCAAGTCGCATCTACATTTTGAACTGGAATGTTAGCATTTAGGGATTGCAATTGATTCATCGAGTTCCAATTACAAACGAATAAACCGATAACCACAAAAATCGTAAGGAGGATAGCAATTATTTTTGTATTCTTTTCCATCTGGCAAACCTCACTACTACTACTTGCGTTACCTTGCACCCTCTCAATAACGACTAGAAAATTTTGGATTATAAGTATTCTTAGATACACTAAAACCTTCTACCAAACTCACTAGAAACAGACTTATTCTCGTTATTTCATGAAATACTGTGGGACTATTGGACGGGGTAAATTCCAGATGAAACGCAATCATCCTTGCCTTGCACTACCTTGTGCATTCATTTTTTCGCTAGCGATAGGTCTTGCGCTGTCTATCATTATTGTACCATTTTCAGCAGCAGGATCCGTTGTAGGTGCGGCAGTTTCGCTCAGTGTATCAGGTGTTTGGTTTGTAATACTGGCGGGTGTGTGGTATGGAAGAAGCAAAGAAAATATTCTCTGGGTATTGATTACAATAGGATTGAGCTGGTTCCTATTAGCTGCGGGAATCTTACTACTATCACCAATTGCAGCATTACCCTATGCAGCTCTGATTTGTATTCTTGTGTTTTTCTTTTCATACAAATTTGTGGAGTTGAACCACGACAGTTTCATTCCCATACCCCATTTGATTAGTGAAGATAAGATTCCTGATTATCAACAACAATATCCTTACGTCGTTGAGCCAAGGAGAATAAAGCCAATAATCAGCGTTTCAAGTAAGACATCAAAACCGAGATACTGGGATAGTTGGAAGGGACAGGTAATACTTGCAATCGCAGAAGCTAGAACTCCATTGACTTTGCATGAGATTGCTGCAAGAAGTGAACTGCAATCAGATGCAGCATTAACAGCAATCAAAGAACTTCACGATATTGGGGTCATCAGATACGAAAGTGATCATAAGTACTCGGTTGAACCCGAAGTATATCATGAGTATCGAGCTTTCATTAAGAAGAATCAAAGAAGAACTCTAGATTATTCTCAATCATCTCCAAGACCTAAAAGAACCGTCGGACATAAACATCGAACAAATAATGGCGAGATGGTGCGTTCCAAGAGCGAAGTGATTGTGGCTAACATATTAGCGCGTTTAGGTATCTATTACGAGTATGAAAAACGACTGCATAACCCGTATGATAATAGTGACTCAATCTCTCCTGACTTCACAATTCATCATGATGGAAAAGTTTTCTATTGGGAACATTTAGGGATGCTCCAAAAACCCTCTTACAAGGCAAATTGGGAACGGAAAATGAATTGGTATAGAAAGTGTGGTTATGAAGTGATAACATCCAGAGATGGAGAAGATGGAAGCATAGATGCTCAGACCATTGAAGCTATTGCCAAGAATAGAATAT
>SDBT01016648.1_pt1 | contig 11633 bp, 6 predicted proteins | sample 2277101 | NCBI WGS metagenome assembly SDBT01 (sample SAMN10404973, study PRJNA504765) | marine sediment metagenome | isolation source: marine sediment core GS10_PC15, 103 cmbsf | place: Arctic Ocean: Southern Knipovich Ridge | collected 2010
TTTGAGTGAGAAAGGCAAAGAACAATTGCTTAGGGTACTAAAGGGCGGTGTGCATGTACTGAAGGTGCCCAAAGAGAAATTGGAAGAATACATTTCTACTCATTCCTACTTCGATTATCTTAAGAACACTTTGGGTGTTGATGATCCTTTGGTATTGGAAATGGCCAGGAATTCCTGCATCGACAATTTAGGGGAAGGCGCAGACGTGGCTACCATAGGAGATGCCTTGACCACTGGTGGGCTGGGATTCGACCCTGCAACACTGAAAGATGTCATGGGCAAAAAGAAATACGAAAAATACATAAACGAATATGGATATATTATGGTCGACGAAGACCCTTATGTTCATCACTTTCCCGATGGCAATGCCTCCATTGCGCGTTTGTTGGTGAGAAAGATGATTCCTAATGTAGGGCCGGGAGATAGCGCTGAGGATATTGTACTGTCTAAATTCAACTATTCCGAGTTAGACAAATCCAGCAATATTGTTCGAATTAGGTTAAACAGTACGGTTGTTAATGTAAAGCATAGTGGCGATCCCAATAGTTCGAGTGATGTTTTCGTAAGCTATATCAATGGCAAAAAGTCATATCAAGTAAAGGGCAAAGGCGTAGTGATGGCCTGTTACAACGTGATGATCCCTCATATAGTTCCAGATATTCCAGAAGAACAGGCAGCGGCATTGAGACGGAATATGAGGATACCATTGTTCTACAGCACAGTAGGATTGAAGAACTGGAGGGCAATGAAAGAGATGGAAATTGGGGTGGCCATCTCGCCCGGAAATATGCACCAAGCGGTGCTGATGGACTTTCCGGTTAGTATGGGTGGTCATAATTGTACCAGGACCCCCGACGATCCTTGTGCCATTCTTATGGTAGGTTGTCCGTTTGGAGAAACTGTTGGTGCACCACCAATTGAACAATTTCGCGAAGCAAGATACAGGATGTTAGGGCTGAAATTTGAAGATTACGAAAAGGAAATTAGAGAGCATTTAACTGGTATGCTGCCGAAGGGATCATTTGAATTCGACAGAGATGTTGCAAGTATTACCGTTAATCGTTGGTCGCATGGTTACGGTTACAGAGGCACAGCACTTTTTGACTCCGACTTGCCCGAAATGGTAAGAAAAGGACGAAAACCATTTGGCCGAATTACCATTGCCAATATCGACTCAGGCCTTAGTTCTTATATACATGTTGCAATAGATCAGGCATCCAGAGCAGTGAAGGAATTGGGATAGGTGAATTTGATGGGTTCGACGGTCTGGATCCTGTCGAGCCGCCGGATCAGGGCGATGTCGAACTGATTGAGTTGCGACAAAAGTATGGTAAGCAATTAGTATTATTTGGTAATCTGGGGGCGACAGACATCGAGAACTTGCCGACCGATCAATTTGAGCTGAAGATCAAAACAGCCATAGAACAGGGTACAGCGGGTCAGGGCCGCGGATTTGTCCTCATGCCGTCCGCGTGTCCTTATGGTCGAAAGCTGCCGTCGCTGGCACTTCAAAATTACAAAAAAATGGTGGCCATGGTATAATGTTTGTTTCAAGGTGCATTCCGCTAATGTGCTGAATGGATATGGATAAAATAATAATACCATTTTCGATGTACTGCAATCATAATAACGTAAAATTGTTCAAAGCAAAAGGAGAATAAGGAACATAAGAATGTTTGATTTTTTTTACAAACAAATTCGATTAATTATGAAAATAAAAATGGGATTAATTTTTCTCTTACTTTTAGGGGGATTCGCTACTGTTAATGCCCAAACAGAAAATCGTATTACTGAAAAAGAATCGAAGGAGATGTTACAGGATGACTTCATGAAACTGAAATTCGGTATGTTCCTTCATTATAATATGGCAACATATAAGAATGGTCGATGGGTCGTCGGCTACCCGGACCCTTCCGAATTTAACCCAGGCGGTAAGGTGGACACTGATGCATGGGCCGACGCGGCGGTTGCTGCCGGCATGAAGTATGGCGTACTTACTGCAAAACATGTCTCAGGCTTTTGCCTGTGGGACAGCAAATATACGACCTATGATGTAATGCACCCTGACTGTCCGTACCAGCAGGATCTGATCGCACAGTTTATTAAGTCATTCAAGAGCCGGGGATTAAAGGTTGGACTTTACTATTGCTGGCGTCATCCGGGATTCGATGCCGGCGACTGGAAGGGCAAATACAAGGTATTGCCGCCGGAATGCGATCCTTCGAAACATTCGCTGGCCGAGCAGATTGAATTCCAGAAGAAACAAATTGCTGAGCTTATCGAAAAATATCCGGATGTTTTCTACATCTGGAACGATGGTCTTGATACCGATATAATGCCTGCTGGCCAAGCAACAGATTTCTTTGAAAGCACCTGTCCAAACGTTCTTGTCAGTACCAATTGGTGGCTATGGGACAATAAAGGAAAGCCGTATGCGGACATTGCGGTAAAGGAAATGGGGCACTTCCCAGAGACCAATAAGGCGCCGGGTGAAACATGCTGGATGCTCGAACAGAGCTGGTTCTGGAAAGAGGGGATGCACCCCGAAACGGCTAGCGAAGTCCTATAAATCATGAACACGGCAAATAGCAGGAACTCGAATTTTCTGCTGAATGTCGCCCCTGATAGAAATGGTAAAGTTGAAGGACCAAGCATTAAGGCATTGGCAAAAATCGGAAAGCTGCTCAAAGCCGACCAAACTGAACTCCTTCCGACAAAAGCTGATCCTAAGAGCCATATCGAAGGCAAAGCCACTCTCGACGCCAAACAGATATTGAAAGACCCGGGACTTCAACTCATGGGGAACCGTTTTTTCACGCTCAGTACGGTAGTACGTGTCAATCAGATTGAAACGTCACGCGATGTAACTAACGGTGAAGATGAATCGAGTATTCACTCACCAGCGGAAGGGCGTGTTTTTCGGGAAGCCGTGGAAAAAGGATGGCCGGGGGCACGAATTACATGGGCCTTCAGTTGGCTTGCGCTGAAGGATGAGCGTCCCAACTACCGGGACCTGAAAAAACTGGTTGTCTCCTATCATAAAAAGTATGGCGATGAGATTACCTTTATTCCCGGCGGCTATTTTGCCAATATGTATAACACCCGTGAGCAGGTTAATCGCGACTTGTATGACGGTTTGAAGATGGTTTCGGATATGGTGGGCGGCGGATACCGGCCCCTGAGTGTCATCGCCGGTTTTCTCTCCGCTGAAAATCTAAGATACCTGGCCGAGGAGGAAGGGATTCACGTTTGCCAGGGCAATATATGGAGCCAGTATGCCGTCGACAACGGTGATGGCGATGGATCGATTTCCTATCCCTACTATCCCTCGCGGGAACATTTCTGTAAACCTGCCCAGGGGAAAGCAGATTTTATCGATTGCGTCAATCTTGATGGCTGGACCGTCGATTTCCTGTGCGCAAGATACCCCGGCGCCAGATTCATCAATAATCTTCGTTGCGGCAGTCGACAAGGGGTAGGCCCGATTGAGACCGTGATCCGTTTAGGAACTGAGCAGGGAACCGAAGCGATGCTCGACACCACAACCGCCCATTTCGACATGGGATTCGAGCTAAATGATTTTGCATGGATCAACTGCATCTGGGAATTGTCCCTCGTGGAGGCTCGCAAAATATATGGTTACAATGGGCGCAACGGAATTGACGGACTGGTGATTTGGCTGAGTGAAATGCGCCGGCGCTGGCCCAAGGCCAAGTGTATCACACAAGGGGAATTTGGCATGCTCTGGCGCGAGCAGTATAAAAACAATGATAATATCAACTATCGTTTTGTGCAACGTGGATCCGGTATCCGCGGCTCGGATGCTAATTTTGAAATTCGATGGTTTATGAACAAAGATTTTCGACTGGCCCTTTTGAGGGACTGGCAAGCCAATACCCCCGAAAAACTCATCGATTTCACCCGCTATGATCTCAGGGCGCAGGAACCCGCCGACCCGAAACCAGGGCAACATACCCGCAATTGGAGTTTGATCAACCGACTCAACCAGAAGGGAGTTCGCCCACAGGACAAATCCATTCCTATCGAAGAATTGAACGCCGCTGAACAGGCGTTCATCAAGCGGCGATATCCAGAGTTGATTAAAGACGTTTCTCAATAAAGGGAATTAAGGGATCAACCCCCAGGTTATAGTAAAGATATCAGAAACCAAATGAATAGCTGAATACAAAACGGCAACCATGTAAAACTTGTCGAAAAACTAAAACTCTTATTCGAAAATGACTGAGTAGTGTTTTGTATGCGCTTAAATGGGAGATATCAGATTAATATGAATAAATTGCTAATATCTGTTTTATGTTCGGTTTTTTTTATGGCTTCCTGTGTTAACGGTCTTTTCAAAAAAAAAGCACCGTTGGAATCATCGAATAACCGACCCGTCCAGGTTTTTATTATAGCCGGGCAGTCCAATGCCGTTGGCTACAACAACATCGTCGAATATCAGAAGGGGCAGGTGGAGTTTCCCGGGAAGTTTCTTGATCAGCCGCAAGTCCTTTACTGACTTGGAGCAAGCAACGACAAAGGCCAACCAAACGTATGGAATGTTCTTGGCGTGAACAACTCCGGATCGTTCGGTCCCGAAATCGGCTTTGCATACGATATGGCCAGGGCAATGCCCGATGAGAGAATCGCTATAGTCAAATGTGCCGCGGGGGGGACCGGAATTGCACGCAGTATCGATTACAGTGACTACATTCCTGCGTTGAGTAATTTTGATGACAATGGTAACAATTGGCATCCACCATCCAACAACCTTCAAGCAGGACTGCTTTACCGAAAACTGATAGATAATGTGCGTGATGCTGTTTCCGCTCTATAACTCAAGGGATTGCGATGGAAGCTTGCAGGTTGCATTTGGATGCAAGGCGAACACGAAGCTGGTATCAACCAGAAGATGGCTCAGGACTACAAAAAACTGCTGGCTGGATTTATCAGTTCGATCAGGACAGACCTCAATGCTCCTTCGTTGCTTTTTGCCATTGGTCAGGTCAATAGTCACAGTTGGGCGTACGGAGATATAGTCAGGGATGCTCAGGCCAGTTTCTGCCGAGAAGATGCGAATGCGATCCTGGTTAAAACAACTGATCTTTCCAGGGAAGGCTCCGGAGGCCTGGCACACTTTGATGCAGACGGAATGCTCAAACTGGGGCACAGGTTCGCCACAGCCATTAATCAGATCAGTGTCGACACTCTTTTGAAAGAGATGATTGATCGAGATCGGATTGCTGGTTTTCCAAAGCCAGCTTATGAGTGCAAACAGGCCAGCAGCTATAACCGTGCCTCGGTGTCGCCGGACAAACCCGGCTGGTTCGCCGATAGTGATGGTGTCAGCGCAATTCGCGTTGAGGAGGTTAATGGCCGAAAAGAGTGGGTGTTGATGGAAGATACCGGTCCTGGTGTAATTACCAAAATCTGGGCGGTTTGTTTCTATTACGGCCTTAAAAACACGACCGGTGTCAATATCAATTTCTATCTGGACGGCGAGACAGAGCCGACGATTTCGACTAATTTTTTCAGGTTGGTAAAAGGGCAGGACTTTATCAAGCCGCCGTTTGCCCAGGAATCCACCCGGGCCGGAAATCTGTATTTTCCGATCCCATATGCCAAAAGCTGCAAAATTACGATGGACAAAAAGGTGTTCTATAACATTATCAATTACCGAAAGTATGCGCCGGACACACCTGTCAAAACGTTTACGATGGATGAGTTCAGAAAAACGGCTGATGTGCAAAAAAAAGTGGCGGCGATACTCAACAACAAGCCCGATGCCAAAGGTGAAGTTGCAATCCAGGAATCCCAATTGCAAAGTGACGGCCAATTGGTCCACACACTGCCTACCAGCCAGAGCTGTTTGTCATACCATGCCCTGGCCTTTTCAATGGACCAGCGATCGGGAATCTCTTCGATTTGCGTACGCTCAGCGTCTTGCGCAAAAACACTGATCGTATTAACAATCAATAGTATGGTAATGCATGAGAATGCAGTTACTATCCTTTGTGAAAATGATAAATGATTGCGTTTCAATAATTTCATTCCAAAACCGGGCATGTCTGAAACCCGAATTGTTCCATTCACAATTTGATAATCCCCATAATCAATATCATCCGAGAGACAGGTGACACCTTCAATGGTTACCACATTTCCACATGCATTTCATTAAAACAGCAACGATGTTGACAGGATACTGTTACAGGTAAGTATATTGAATTGGATATAGATAGCAAGAAGAACTACTAAAAGCAAATGGGCCCATGTCGCATCAACCGGCATAGGCCCATTTCAGTCCGTGATTTTGCCTGTGACTGTAGGCTGTATTCTGTATCTTGGGAATCGTCGGGATCTGATGGGCAAACATAAGAATACACTACTCACCAATCTCATTCTTGGCGCGATTTTACTGTTTTCGATTGTGACCACATCCATGGGAATCAAAGGCGTCTGGCAACTCATCACTTCATAACAAGCTGGGATGTTTTAACCTGCTCGAACTTACAAACCTTGGAACAAACCAGAAAAGGCTGAACAGTGGCGGACAAAACTGCCGCAAAAAGAAGCTGAGGAGGAGTGACATAACACATCTAAAGTGGCTTTTTCAGCAGTTGAGAAATGCCGCTATACATATGGGGTGAGTAGACCGAGGGAATTTCACCCTCGGCCCCTCCGAGAACCGGACGTGAACCTCTCAGCTCATCCGGCTCCTATCATTCAAACCACATGGAAATACACCATATGGTTTTGCTACGTTCAACGACTCCTCCTGTTAAACAGTTGGTCCTTTGTCGGTAGCTGAATGACCAAGCCCCTTTGCTCGGCTGCCATTACAGCAGCTTCAACGCTACTACGAGTTCGTCCGCCCCTGTGCAACGCATCGATACTATCAGCCTCGCAGTTTTATTTCTGCTTGTGCCTTTCTCTTAACATCGTTGCGACAGGTTCCCGCAGTTCCACGTCAGAGCCCAGATCAAGCTCACGCCACCTCTATGCCGGGCGGCGGCGATCCTGAAGCTCCAGGAAGATGGCAAGCTGAGCGTGCAGGACAAACTGTCTCAGTTTCTACCGGATTACCCACGCGGTGACGAGGTGACGCTTCATCATTTCCTGACGCACATCTCGGGGATTCACAGCTACACGAGTAAACAAGACTTCATGAAAACCGTCACCGTCGAAATCAAGACCGAGGAATTGGTCGACTCGTTCAAGGACGACACGTTCGACTTCGATCCCGGCGAGAAGCAGAGCTATTGCAACTCAGGGTACTTCCTTCTGGGCCACATCGTCGAGAAGGTCAGCGGAAAGTCTCTGGGAGATTACCTGAAGGAGACGTTTTTCGATCCGCTGAATATGAAGGATACGGGGATGCATCGCTGGAGCCTGGTCCTGGATCACGAGGCAACGGGGTATTCTTATGTGGGGGGCAAGGTCCAGAAGGCCCGGAATTGGGACATGTCCCGCGCAGGAGGGGCGGGGGCCTTGTATTCGACGGTTGGCGATCTCTATCGGTGGAACGAGGCCCTATTCGATGGACAGGTGGTGAATGAGTCGAGCTTGAAGGTGGCGTTTACACCTGCCAGGCTTAACAGTGGAGAGATTGCCACAGCTACAGGTAGCAGAGGGTACGGCTACGGTTGGGGCTTTGACGAGATTCGTGGGATGAAGTTGATCTCGCACGGCGGAGGACTTGACGGGTTCAGCAGCTACCTGATGCGCCTGCCAGAGAAGAATCTTACCGTGACGGTGCTGGCGAACAGCGCGCCTTCCATTCCCGACTTATCCCCTACCGGGTTTGCGCATCGCATCGGGGAAATCTACTTGTTCGAGGAGATGGCCCAGCAGGCGTCTTTCATCGAGGACAAAACGGTTGATCCGGCAATCTACGATGACTACGTGGGGCGGTATGATTGTGGTAATAGTTTGGTCTTGATGGTAACCATGGAAGATGATCGGCTGTTCGCGCAATTGGGTGGGCCGAGACGGGCCGAGATCTTCCCGCGGGCGGAGAATGAGTTCTTCTGGAAGGACACCGATGCCCAGATAGAGTTCGTGCGGGACGAGAAGGGAAAGGTGACCGGGGCGGTCCACCAGCAGGGCGGGCGGACGTCAAAGGTGCCGAGGCTGAAGGAGAAGCCGATCGCCAAGGTTGATCCGGCCGTCTACGATGCTTATGTCGGCGAGTACGAGATTGATAACGTGGGAAAGCTGACGGTGACGAGGGACGACGCACACCTCTATGTGCAGCTGGCAGGTCAGCCGAAATTCGAGGTGTTTCCCAGGTCGGAGACGGAGTTCTTTCTCAAGGTAGTCCAGGCGGACATCATCTTTGCGAAGGATGAGGATGGACGTGTCACGGGTCTGACCCTGAAGCAGGCCGGCACGACCGTGACAGGGAAGAAGGTGAACTAGGCTGACCGAAGTTAGTGGCTGGAGTAAGCACGGGCGAGTTGTTCGTCCTAACCACGTCCACTGGTGGTTCACCATCCCAATTGTCAATCCAAACCCACCTCTCCAAAATCCCAGAAGCGTGGCTGATAGGTCGTAACGTGGATGCCTCAAAGAAAATTTTTTATGGTGACAGGGATTCTAGTATTTGACTTTGAACTCTTCATAGGTATACGGTGTAATTTTTTGGATAAGAGGTCAAGGATTTGACAACATTTCGAATATACATCATGTCAAAAGCATGGCCGCGTGCTCCACGTAGATTCATGCATTGAAGTGTTGATTTTTCGAGTCATGTATGTTAAGATAGATAAAATAAGATTTGGAGTAATGTGAATGATGAAATTATGGGTGATTTCATTGGTTATTTTTGCAATTGGGATCGATCCTCCAGTCTTTGTCCAGGCCGATATTACTCTTGTAATTAACGAATTGATGGCTTCTAACAGCAGCGATGGTAGGTTAGCCGATCCACAAGGCGACTACGACGACTGGATCGAAATCTATAACTTCGGTGAGACTGCCATCGATATGGGCGGTATGTGGTTAGAGGACATTTCAAATCAGTGGCAGCTACCAAAAGGCCGCTCCGACGAAACCACTATTGGGCCGCACGGATACCTACTGATTTGGGCTGATAATGACATCGGTGACAGTCCTGGGATTCACGCGGGCTTCAAGCTCGACAAGGACGGTGACCAGATCCGTCTCTACGCTTCCGATGGTATCAATCTGATTGACAGCATTGTTTTTGAAGACCAGAGCCGCGATATATCCTATGGTCGCTACCCGGATGCCTATGACGACTGGTTTTATATGTCTGAACCCACGCCGGTGCTTCCAAACGCTATCGGTGTGGCCGGAACACCATATTTTTCACACCCTGGTGGTACATTTACTGTTTCTTTCGACCTGGGATTGACAGCAGAGTCCCCTGTAGCCGAGATCTATTACACAACCGATGGCAGTGAGCCGGATAATACAAAAACGTTTTATACCGGTCCTTTCTCTATTGAAAGCACTCAATGGGTCCGGGCGCGAGTCTATGAGTCAGGACGAGCGGCCGGTCCCATTGTCAGCAAGGTTTATATGAGGCTTGATCATGATGTGGCTGATTTCGAGTCCAATCTGCCGATTGTGTTAATTGACTCGTTCCACTTGAATATCGATAACGCAAATCGTAATTTCCATCCGGTCACTGCGGTTTTCATCGACACAGATGAGGTTACCGGCAGGGCCGCTATTACCGATCCTGCCGACTGGGCCGGCTACGGCGGTATGCATATCCGAGGCTCCAGTACTGCCGGCTATCCTAAAAAGCAGTACAGATTCGAAACAAGGGATGAATACGGCCAGGACAAAAATGTTTCTCTGCTCGGCTTACCTTCCGAATCAGACTGGATATTACATGGACCCTGGTCCGACAGAACCCTTATGCGTAACTACCTGATGTACACCTGGAGCAATCTCATCGGACGTTACGCATCGCGCAGCATTTTTGTCGAGGTCTTTACCGACTATGACAACAAATCCAGAGCCAACGACAAAATCGAGTGGGACAGCGGCCTCGATGGCTCCGGCACTGATTACCGCGGCGTGTATGTCTTGATGGAGAAAATCAAACGCGATAACAACCGCGTTGACATCGAAACGCTCGAACCCGGCGACAATAGTGAACCGGAAATTACCGGCGGATACCTCCTCAAAAAGGATTGGGGAGGGGCCGGCTTTAACACGGACATCTACCGCGACCATCTCATCTTTTGGGATCCGGAAAGCTATGAACTTACATCGGCACAGAAAAATTGGATTAAAAGCTATTTCGATGAATTTGAGCGGGTTCTGTCAGGAAATATGCCTGGAGTCACCTGGAACGATCCGTTTGAAGGCTACGCCGCATACATCGACGTCCTTTCTTTCGTCGATCACCACATGCTTGTGGAGTTAGCCAAAAACGTTGATGGTTTTGTCCTGAGCACATACCTGTTCAAAGACCGCGGCGGAAAAATCAATATGGGGCCAATCTGGGACTACAACGGATCGCTCGGTGGAGCAGATTATTTCTGTAATTATAATTACTTCGGATGGCTCTATGAATTTAGCCCGGATTGTAGAAATCCGTATGCCGGGGAATATGCAACTTTCCCGGCGGACAATGCAAGGGCGTATGAGTGGTATTGGCGTCTCTTTGAGGACAATGAGTTCCTGCTTAAATACGCCGATAGGTGGTTCGAACTTCGTGAAAACGAGTTTACTACCGACAATATTCTCGCTGATATCGACAACAATGTTGATCTGCTCACCGATAATGGTGCGCCTGACAATCCGATAGAAAGAAACTATGCCCGCTGGGACAACCTCACGGATAATCTCTGGCCCAACTACCTTGACAACGGCGGCGAACCTGCTTACACACTCACATACGAAGGTTACGTACGGTGGATGAGAGACTGGATCGAGAACCGCCTGGCATGGATGGACAGCGCGATCAGCACCGACTATGGCGATGCTCCACCCACCATCAACCTAAATGGTGCGGCTGCAAATCGAGGTGGCCACGCCGATATCGGTGACTCCGTGAGCATATCCAAAACAAGCAGCGGCACAATCTGGTACAACCTTGACGGCAGCGATCCGCATCAGCCGGTTGCCTCGCAGGGGACCACTACTACCCTGGTTGCCGAGAATGCCGACAAGAAAGTGCTCGTTCCAACCAGCCCGGTCAGCAATAACTGGAAAAGTGCTACGGCTTTCAACGACCTTGCATGGACCCAATGTACCGGCAGCCCCGGCGGCGTCGGTTACGAAAGGACCACAGGTTACGAAAACCTCATTAGCCTCGACCTCAAAGAACAGATGTATAGCAAGAACGCCACTTGTTACATCCGCATCCCATTCACTTTTAACGGCAGCTCGGACGAATTCAGCTCTATGACGCTGAAAGTCCGTTATGACGACGCCTTTATCGCCTACCTCAACGGTACCGAGGTTGAAAGACAAAATTTCACCGGCACACCCGCCTGGAACTCTCGCGCCACAACCAGCCGCTCCGACAGCCTCGCAAAGAATTTCGAGAACTTTAACATGACTGATCACATTGTCGATCTGCAGATTGGCGACAATATATTGGCTATTCACGGCTTGAACCAGAGTACAACCAGCTCAGACATGCTTATCTC
>SDBT01016649.1_pt1 | contig 11633 bp, 11 predicted proteins | sample 2277101 | NCBI WGS metagenome assembly SDBT01 (sample SAMN10404973, study PRJNA504765) | marine sediment metagenome | isolation source: marine sediment core GS10_PC15, 103 cmbsf | place: Arctic Ocean: Southern Knipovich Ridge | collected 2010
CCTTGCATCTCGGTAGGATTTGAATTTGTCACTAGCAGATTAATTTCATGATCCAATGCAGTTGCTGTGAGTGCGACGGCAACTTGTGTTGCGGTTTTATCATCAAATGAATCAGTGGGAAATAAGATTGAACACGCTAATACAGTAATCAGAACTAATGTAAATAGAAAGATCTTCCTCATGACTATCCTCGCGATTTGACCCTTGGCATATTATATAGGATAAAAATATATGAATTACCTGGAATTAGTATTTTATGTTCATGTATAATGCGGGTGGGATGAAATTAAATGATTCTAATAAACCTGTTTTAGCAGTTGATTGGGGAAGAAAGCGGTTGGGATTGGCTGTTAGTGACCCTACATGGACACTCGCTCGCCCATTAGATGTGATCAAACATTTTTCACGCGGAAAAGACGCTGGGAGAATATTGAAAATTGCCCGAGAAAATAATGTGGGCTTGATTATTGTAGGTGTGACCTATGATAACAATCAAACACTAACGCATAATGGTCAGAGCTCGATGAGGCTGCTTGAGGAAATTAATAATTTAGGATCAATCCCGGTTACTGCGTGGGATGAGGGGGGGTCCACTCGTGCAGCAATTTCATCTTGTGTGGAAATGGGAGGTTCAAGAAAAAAGCGGAAAGGACACCTTGATTCGATGGCAGCTGCTATTTTCCTGCAAGATTTCCTGGATTCGGAATCAGAAAAATGATTGGAATAGAGAAGCAGAAAATAATCCTCGCTTTTTCATTGATCCTCGCAATAATAATATTTTTTACTTGCGTGTATTTCCTTATCATTTGGCTGCCTTCCAGTACGGCTCATATTTTTGGTGAACCTGACCCGGGATTGGATACCATTCACCGGATTCTTCTAAGCGCTCATTTGCTGAAACATCGGAAGAATTTAACAACTAATCTTGAATTAGGTGATCGGCCAATTACTTTTTCAATTGATCCCGGCCAATCAGCCAGCACGGTTGCGGAAAAGCTTGAAAATATGGAAGTCATCCCAGATGCGGATTCCCTGGTTAATTATTGGCTCTATAAAGGGCTAGATCGGTTGATTCAAACGGGAGTATACCTAATTCAACAAGATACAACCATTCTTTCAATTGCAATAAACTTGGTGAATAATTCTCCAGAAGAGATTCATTTTGCTTTCTTATCAGGATGGCGGAAAGAGGAAATTGAAAACCTCCTGTATAACACGGGTATCTTTTCTCAAGAAGTAGATTTCCAAGAAGCAGAAAAATTAAGCATTAGCGATTGTTTTCCTCCAGAACTGCGTACATTATCCTCAATCGAAGGATTCTTATTCCCAGGAGAGTATCAATTGCCAATAAACCTTTCCCAGAAGGAAATTCTCTGCTCTTTCACGGATAGATTTTTTGAATCAATTCCACCGAATTATGAAGAGTCGGTAAATGAACAGGGATTAACATTATATGAAGCTGTGATTCTTGCGTCCATAGTCCAAAGAGAAGTTATCAATGCGGAAGAAGCACCAATCATTGCTGGTATTTTTATCAACCGTTTGCATGCTCATATGCCACTTCAAAGTGATCCAACAGTACAGTATGCGATCGTATCAGACACAGAAAGATCAAATTGGTGGAAAAGCCCCCTGGAATCTGCTGATCTTCAGATAAATTCCCCCTATAACACATATATAAATAACGGGCTCCCTCCTGCACCGATCTGTAATCCCGATCTAACTTCTCTGCTTGCGATCGCATTTCCAAAGAGAACAAATTTCCTTTTTTTCCGGGCATCTTGTGACCAATCAGGAAGCCATGTTTTTAACGAAACTTATCAACAACACTTGGATGCCGCGTGTGATTAATTTTTAAATTAACAATATAAAGGATCACTTTTGTGACTCTTTTTATATATGAAGTGATTATTAATATGTTTGCTTAATTATCCAAATCGTTTGCTGACTATATCCCAGTCAACCATATTCCAGAAATTATCAACGAAATCTTTGCGTCTGTTTTGAAATTTTAGATAATATGCGTGCTCCCATATATCAATAGCAAGCAAGGGCGTAAGCTGCAGTGAAACCGGAGAATCCTGATTGGGTGTTCCAATTATTGATAACTCACCGGCAGTATCCTTGCATAACCATGCCCAGCCGCTGCCAAAAATGCCGAGGGCTGCCTTACTTATTTTTTCTTTATATTCGTTAAAGTTCCCAAATTTCTTATTTAGCGCTTCTGCTAAGGCACCGGATGGTTCTCCGCCTTTTCCGGGTGATAGCTGTTCCCACCATAAACTATGATGAAAAAATCCACCCCCATTATTTCGAACCGCTGAACGAATATCTTCGGGTATTTTTGAAAGATCGCTCAGAATGCTTGCGACATCTAAATCAAAATATTCAGGGTATTTTTCAAGTGCGGCATTAAACTTTTTTGTGTAACCTGCGTGGTGTTTGTCATGATGAATCTCAACTGTTTGCGCATCCATGTATGGTTCGAGAGCGTTATAATCATATTTCAGTTCGGGTAATAAAAATGGCATGGTATCTCCTTTTCTACATTTTCTAAGCTTAATATAATTGTATATTTCCAATAGCCTGATGTCAACAATAAAACACAATATATGAATACAAAAAACAATAAACTGGCATTTTTTATTTTGGCAGTTGCTATTCTCTCAGTTTCTACTGCTGCAATCTTTATCCGCTTTGCCCAGGAGACAGTACCCTCAATAACAATTGCTGCATATCGGTTGATAATCGCGAGCTTGATTTTATTCCCTTTTACAATTAAAAAAGCATATAAAGAAATGAAAGATCTGGATAGCATGTCAATTGGGCTAATTATTATCTCCGGTTTCTTATTAGCTTTTCATTTTGTGAGCTGGATTATATCTTTGGAATTCACCAATGTGATCAGTTCAGTAGTTCTAGTAACAACTACACCGATCTGGGTAACAGCTATTTCTCCATGGTTGCTTAAAGAAAGAGTGCCTAAAAGATTTCTTCTCGGGTTGGGATTGGCTTTTCTTGGGATGGTTATGATTAGTTTTGGTAATGCCGGGTTATTATCGAACTGGAAAATGAATGAAATATTCTTTAAAGACGAACTGGTTGCTCAAGGAAATTTATTAGCTCTGGTAGGAGCTTTTTGTGCGGCAGGGTATGTGGTGATTGGAAGAATACTTAGGCAGCAGTTGTCAACAGGGAGCTATGTGCTGAGTGTTTACTCAATTGCCGGAGCTGTACTGATTGGATTAATGATTATTTCTACAGAACAATCAATGAAAATAAATTTAAATGAATTGAAATGGCTTGTTCTAATTGCGCTCATTCCGCAGGTGATTGGGCACTCTTTGATCAATTGGGCATTGGGCATAATGCCAGCATACTATGTTGCCATCTCCTTACTTGGTGAACCGATAGGATCAACCATTCTAGCTATTTTCATTTTAAAGGAAGTTCCAACGATCAGTGAGATAGTTAGCGCAGGAGTTATTTTATTGGGGATTTTTATTGCCATAATCGGTCTAAAAAAACCATCAGATCAGGGAAGTAAATCAACCTAATCTTTTATTTCTTTAATTGAACGATTATTATAGTTGTTTATTTTATTAATCCATTCAACAAGCTTAGGGGTGATTGAATTTGGGCTCATTCTCCAAGCCCAATTCCCAAGGGGAACAGAAGGTGTGTTCATTCTTGCGTTATCTCCAAGATTGAGAAAATCCTGCATTGGCGCAATTGCGTAAACAGCAGGAGATTCCCAAATTGCCTGAATCATCATGTGGGCAACTTTCTCTTTATTTCCGCCAAGATATCGTAAATATGATTCTTTCAATATATCTGGAGAAGAATCAAACCATCCCCTGGTTGGGGGGTTGTCATGAGTTCCAGTATAGGCAACGCAATTGGCTGGAAAATTCTCGGGAAGATTTTCGCTATTTCCACTTTTTCCAAATCCGAATTGCATAATTCTCATGCCGGGTATTTTATAATGATCCCGCAGTTCTATTACATCAGGAGTAATCACTCCCAGATCCTCTGCGAAAAAGGGGAGATCCTCTAGTTCGTTTTTAATAGCGTCAAAAAAGGCGTAAGCGGGTCCTTTTGCCCATTTTCCATGCAATGCTGTTTGAGAATCCCCGGGGACTTCCCATGCTGCTGAAAAACCCCTAAAATGATCCAGGCGAATTACATCGACCATTTTCCTCATATATTTAACTCGATTGATCCACCAGGAAAACCCACTTTGTTTGTGTTCTTCCCAAGCGTATAAAGGGTTTCCCCATAACTGTCCATCAGACGAAAAATAGTCTGGTGGTACTCCCGCAACTACATAAGGAAGCAATTTATTGTCTAATTGGAAAAGATTCGGATGACTCCAGATATCGGCACAATCATAACCCATGAAAATTGGAATATCACCTATGATGCGAATACCTTTCTCGAACGCATACTTGTGTAAATTATTCCATTGAATATAAAAGATAAATTGGATGAATTTCTGATAGTTGATATCCTGATGGTAATTATTACGAAATTCAGCTAAATATTTCTTTTCTCGAAATCTAAGTTTTTCTGGCCAATGTCTCCAGCTTGTTTGCTTGAATTTTTCTCGAATCACCATGAACAGCGAAAAATCATCAAGCCAGTTCGAATTATTAGTAATAAAGTGCTCGAATTGTTGATGGAGATTGTCAAATGTTTTTTGTTTTACGAATTCTTGATATGCAACCTTGAATATTTTATTTTTCCAATCTGCTGTCAATGTGAAATTAGCCGATTTGTTTGGGAAGTCAGCTTGTTGTGCTATCTGATTGGGGGATAGGAGACCGATATCAATAAAGAAATGTAGATCAATAAATAAAGGATTCCCTGCAAAAGCCGATAAACCCTGGTATGGGGAATTTCCTTCACCCGGAGGGTGATACGGAAGAATTTGCCAGAGGCCTGTTCCAGTTTCACTGAGAAAATCAACCCACTCATAAGCACATTTTCCCAGATCACCAATCCCATATTTACTGGGAAGACTACTGATGTGTAATAAGATACCCGCTGATCTTATAAAATTCATATCTGATCAAGTTAATTTATATATTTAATAGCTTATTATATAAATCCGCATATTTCTTTGCTGATTTGTTCCATGAATAATCTATTTTCATACCATTCGTTTGAATCATTTTCCATTCATCTTTATTTTGATACGTGTTATAAGCGGTCTTTATACAGGCGATGAATTCCGAGGATGTTGGATTATCAAATAAAAACCCCGTTCGATTAATTTCCGGTTCTGTGATGATCGAATCTTTCAATCCGCCCACTGCATGAGCAATGGGAACACATCCGTACCGCATTGCGATCATTTGAGATAGGCCGCATGGCTCATATAAAGATGGCATAAGAATCATATCTCCCGAAGAATATAATTTCCTTGCAAGTGTGGCATTATATTCAATAAAGGCCCGTATCCTGCTCGGTTGTTCGCGTTCAAGTGCCCGGAAGGCATGTTCGTACCCATGATGGCCAGTGCCCAGGATAACTGCATTCCAATTGAGGGCAGTAATACTGGTAAGAGCATCTAATATTAGGTCAATTCCCTTTTGATTTTCCAAGCGTGAAATAACGATGAGCAATGGGCAATCAGTATTTGTATCTAATCCCAGATTCTTAAGCAGGGCATATTTATTCTTGCTTCTCTGATGGATTGAATCTGGAGAAAAATTTTGCAGAATGAATTTATCCGTCGATGGGTCCCATTGGTGTGTATCAATGCCATTAATGATGCCAGTTAATTTTCCTGCATTTTCAATGAAATAATTTTCTAATCCATACGCCAAATAATTTGTTTTTAATTCTTCAGCATATGTGGGAGATACAGCGACAATCTTATCAGCTGATGCAATTCCCATTGGCAGTGGAAGATGCTGAGCCCACTCCGGAATAGTATTTATTGAGATGGGATCGATCATAAAACTCTTAAGTACCTTCTCGCTTCCGTACCCCATAAACGGCATATTATGTATGGCTAAAACGGTTCGAATTTTACCGCCTTTATCATTCACGATTTGTGAATGATCTAATTGATGGATTATTAAAGCTGAATGCCAATCATTGGCATGCAAAATATCAGGCTTCCAATCTACGTGAGAAAGCATTTCAATGCACGCTAACGAAAAGAAAATGAACTTTAAAACATTTGTGTTTTGGTTTGAATCGTACACATTTGTCGAAAAGATTTCTGGGCTAATTTGCTTAATGAAATAATAGATTATACCGTTGAAAAGTGTTGAATAAACAACCCCTACGGCTCTTCCTAATCTTGAATTGAAGGATATTGAAAATTCTTCTGAGAGGGAAAATGCATCAATTGTTGATGGATCATGCAGGGGTAGAATGACCCGTATATCAATTTTGTTTCCATTTTTTATAGATAAGTTTGCTAGTGCGTTGGGCAAAGAACCAGAATAGTCTCCGAGCCCACCCACCTTGTAGAATGGTTCCGCTTCAGAGGATGCAAATAGAACCCGAATAGTCCCGTTTTTCATTCCCCTCATTTTTGGATCATCCTTCAACGATTTCAAGATAATCTTTGGTAATTTTTTCCTCTGCAGAAACGCCCAAATATTCAATAAGATTAATTATTAGATCGGATTTCTCCTCAGCATCAATCTGGTTCCAGGTTCGCGCTTTTATTTCTAGGAAATAACCCAATTTGGGCTTGATCAATTCATCAATGTTGATAAAGAACTCCTCTCCTTCATAGTTCACCAAATAACGCAAGCGGTCTTTTTCGATCTCAATTTCACCGGTTGGTTTAAAATACTCTTTGTAGAAACGTAAACTTTGGCCTGCTGGTGCAAGATACCTGCTTCTCGAAAGAAGGACATCCTTTTGAGGATATTGATGTTCTCGAGAAGGACCTATCAAGGTTAGACGAGACCGAACATGTGATACTGTTCCATCCTTTTCAATAAAGTGATCTTCTCTGAAACGCAATTTGCCATCTTCTTCATCCGCGAAGTTAAAGTAAATGTCATATTCATGGTAATGGCGTGTTCGTATAATTTCTAATTCTCCGCTCTCAATTTTCTCGATGATCGGAATTGGATTTTTAATTGAGACTTTAGCTTGCACTTCAAAACTTTCTTCCTCGGTTGTTCCACCAATCGCAATCAATTTGGAAATAACTGACTTCTCACGTTTTTGAATGAAAGCATCAATTTCCTTAGCATATTCCTGGCTTTGTTTAATAAGATCTTCCTCATCCAAACAAGGGATGACTTTATTATTCATTAACCATTTCCCGTTTACCATTACATCATTCACGTCGGTTGATTTTGCAGCATAAACGATTTGTGAATAAATGCCATTCTTGTTATGTCTAAAATGGGGACTATTATGCAGTGTGGAGAGATCGATAGTGATCAGATCTGCACGTTTCCCTTTTTCAATGGATCCAGTAATATTCCCAATATGCAGGGCTTCAGCGCCTATCCGAGTTGCCATTTCAAGCGTTTTAACCGCGGGAACAGCGGTAGGATCACCGCTTGTTCCTTTAGCGAGAAATGTTGTCAAACGAATTTCTTCAAAAAAATCCAGATCATTATTCGAGGCGGTTCCATCTGTTCCGATACCTACATTTAATCCAAGCTCTAGCATGCGTTTAACAGGCGCCACGCCGGATGCGAGTTTTAGATTGGAGGAAGGATTATGTGCAACACCAACACCTGAATGTTCTAAAGTATGCATTTCGCCTTCGTCAATATGAACACAGTGCGCTGCTATGGTTTTTGCATTAAATACTCCCTGCTTTTTAATATAAGGAACTACAGGCATTCCTTCTTGTTTGCGCATTTTTTCAACTTCCTCAGCAGTCTCAGAGATATGAATATGAAGAGGTATATCATTTTCAACAGCCAGGTCTGTGCACGCTTTTAGAATTTCGGGTGGGCAAGTATAGGCAGCATGAGGTGCAACGGCAGGTATGATTAACGGATGGTTCTTATATTGTTTAATCAAACCACGTGTAAGCTCTATTGATTCTTCATAGGAGTGTGCATCTGGTGTAGGGAACTTTAATACAGTTTGAGAACAAATTGCGCGTAAGCCGATTTCCGCTGTAGTTTTTGCAACAACTTCTTCAAAATAATACATATCATTAAAGCAAGTAATACCGGTACGGATGAGTTCTGCGCAGCCAATTTTTGTGCCCAGTTCCACGAATTCTTTTGATACATATTCTCTTTCCACGGGCATAATGTATCCTAGCAGCCAAACTTCTAACCGAAGGTCATCAGCCAACCCACGAAGAAGTGTCATGGGAATGTGTGTGTGGGTATTAATTAACCCGGGCATTAATACCCTCCCTCTACAATCAAACGTGTTTTCAGCCTTGTATTTATTTTCAATATCTGTTTTTAAACCAGCATCTACGATTGTGTCTCCCTTAATCACCACTGCGCCGGGGTTGTACTGGTTGAGCAATTTGTCCATCGTAAGAACAATTGCGTTGGTAAGAATAAGATCAGCTTTTATGCTCATTTTTCACCTTTTTCGAATTATTACTTCCCGAACAGAATTTAATAGATTATTCTCAACCCATGTACTGAATAATACGTTATGTCCGCCGAAACAGAGTTCTTTTTCATTGACAATATGATCATAAACAATTTTCAGCCTAAATCCCAGTTTAGAATCGGAATATTCTTTTAGGAATATTGCCATCACCGGGTTACCTGAATTATGGCACAATAAATAGTCAGTTTCAATTTTTTCCTTGCTGTCACAAGGTAATTGTTTAAATTCCTTAAAGATACCCCAGTCTTTTATTCGTGAGACCAAATTTGTTCTTTTTGTTCTGTGGTAAAGAATAATATTAATTTTCTCTTTCTCAACCAAACACGAAACTGCACTTTGTAAAGTATCCTGATCGAACCCAAAAACGTTTCCACCGATTATCTTGAGAATTTTCTTTTCGATTGGATCGATTAATTTTCTTGCTTGAAATTGATTACATGCCTTTGCGGTAATCCTTATGTCAACTTGTCCGGGTTTTGCGGTTATCCCAACCGAAGGATTTTTTAATTTTTCTAAGTCACTAATTAAATTGTCAATGCTTGACTCGCCAATCCCTGCTGTGTGAATTATTCGGGAAATCGTTGTACTTTTTAGGTTATAAGTTTTTATTAGGAGATGAATTATTTCATTGTTGAGTAAATACTCCATTTCCGCTGGAACTCCCGGTAGGCTGATTATGGTTTTACTCTTCTCGGATATGTAAAACGCAGGAGCAGTGCCAACAGGGTTCTCGATAGGGATAGCATTCTGCGGGATAAAAGCTTGTTTCTTATTATTATCGGTTGGGATACGGTTAAAGCCTCTGAATCTGGATTGTATTTGTTCCCAAAGATGTTCGTGAAAGACCAGCTTTTTCCCGTATACATCTGCGACTGCCTGCCTGGTAGGATCATCAACAGTAGGTCCCAACCCACCAGTTGTAATAACAATCTCCGCACGTTTGATTGATTGTTTAATTTGATTTGTAATCCTTGCTTGATTGTCTCCAACAATTGAGGTGCGATAAATATCGATGCCTATGTGATTTAACGCTTTCGCAATGAAAGCGGTATTTGTGTCAGAAATTTCCCCGAGAAGAAGCTCGGTTCCTATTGCAATGATCTCGGCGCTAGGCATATATCCTTCTATTAGATAGAATAATCATATTGATGAATTAGTTTAACAGGGAATCATTCTTTGTCAAATCATGAGCATTTGATGATGTGATAAATTATAGAAGTATTTAATATTAATAGAGTAACCTAATGGAAAAATTTCATCTGACCAACAAAGAATTTGGGGATTGGGGAGAACAGATTGCGGTTGATTATTTAATTGATCACAATGTAAAAATCATTGGCCGGAATATACGAACAAATTATGGAGAGATTGATATTCTTGGGCAGAAAGACGGCATTCTTATTTTTTTTGAAGTAAAAACAAGACGCACTGAAAATTTTGGCAACCCGGAGGATGCAGTGAATTACATTAAACAAGAACATATGAAAAATTCTGCTATTGAATATATCCAATCTAATTCATATATGGAAATAGATTGGCGAATAGATGTAATTGCGATATATACTGGTAAAAATAATAAATTACAAATACGGTGGTTTAAAAATGCGATTGCCGATTGAGAAACCATTAATTATCATTATTGGTCCTACGGCAGTTGGCAAAACGGAAGTATCTATCAAATTGGCTGAAGATCTTAATGGGGAAATAATTTCAGCAGATTCACGGTTATTTTATCGTGGGATGAATATCGGTACTGCAAAACCATCTTCTGCTGAGCAAAACCGTGTTAGGCATTTTCTAATTAATGTTGCGGATATAGATGAAATCTGGAATTTAGCCGTTTTTCAGGGAGCAGTTTATCGAATTGCGGATGAAATTCGAGCAAGAGGGAAGGTGCCTTTCATGGTGGGTGGAACCGGCCAGTATGTGAGAGCTATCATTGAAGGGTGGTGTATCCCTGCACAAAAACCAAATTTAGAATTACGCGAAAAACTTCAATTGTGGAGTTGCGCAATAGGCTCAGAAACACTATACGAAAAATTGCAAATACTCGATCCAGTTGCCGCAAAGAATATCGAACCACGAAATATGCGACGCATAATTCGTGCACTTGAGGTGATATTCTCAACCGGTCGATTATTCTCAGTCCAGAGAGATCGGAAACCTATCGATTTTCAGTACAAGCTCATTGGATTATTGAGAAATAGGAGGGAACTGTATCAGCGGATTGATAAAAGAATTGAGAGTATGTTCAAAGCTGGATTTCTTGAAGAAGTACAGGCGATCCTAAATAGTGGTTTTGAAAGAAATTTACCTTCGCTATCTGCGATTGGATACAAAGAAGTAATAGCATTGCTGCATGATGAAATAGATCAGGAGGAAGCAATCCGTTTGATAAAACGCCGAACCCGTCTATATGTGAGAAGACAGGCTAATTGGTTCAAAGAAAGTGATCCAAAGATAAAGTGGTTTAAAATGGAGCCTGGCGTCAATGAAATCATCAAATCTTTTATTCTTTCACCAGATGGATGGCAATCTGAATAATAATAACCAATGTATACAGAAGCCATGGGTGGAATTTCAGATAAAGGACATATAGAGCGGGTTGTTTACTGGATAGTGACCGAGCAAGAAAATGAAATAAGTATCCAAGAGATAATTGATTGGTGGAAACATAAATTGGTTGAATATAAAATACCTTCGGAGGTAATTTTTATTGATTAAGTTCCTCGGACGAGTGTTGGTAAAATCTTACAATGCGCATTGATCGAGAAATATAAAGAAAAAAAAGAGGTCTGATTAAGAAATCAGGCCTCTTTTCAAATCATGCGGCTATCGTTGGCACGCCGCTGTTTTTTTCAACTGGTGGTGGAAATATCTTCTCAAATTCCTTTTTAGAAATAGTTTCTACTTCTATCAACCTGTTTGCTACTTCGTCCAGTTTTTTTCGATGTTTCATAAGAATTTTCTTTGCCCGTTTATAAGCTTCGTTAACCAATTCCAGAACTTCCTGATCGATTTTTTCTGCAGTCGCTTCTGAATAGGTTCTTTGCTCCCCAATT
>SDBT01016651.1_pt1 | contig 11632 bp, 7 predicted proteins | sample 2277101 | NCBI WGS metagenome assembly SDBT01 (sample SAMN10404973, study PRJNA504765) | marine sediment metagenome | isolation source: marine sediment core GS10_PC15, 103 cmbsf | place: Arctic Ocean: Southern Knipovich Ridge | collected 2010
CCGGCCGCCAGGCCCGAAGCTGTGTAGGTAAGCGTGATGGAGTCGGCCTCGCCTATGGATGTGCCGCTCGACGGACCAAACCAGAGCCAATTCGCATTGTCGCTGATCGTATAAGAGAGCGCCCCGGCCCCCGAATTCCACACGGCAAGCCCCTGCGGCAGAGCATTGGAGCCTTCGGCGCATGAGTTTTCGAAAGAAGCCGGATATGAAGAGATGGTCGGAGGCCTCAGGTCCGACGGGCATAGCTGAACGACTTGAAGGCCGGAATCCCCGGCCGCTACATATGCGTACGAGCCGGATACTGCAACCCCCACTGCGGGACCCGGCCCAGGCGCGAAGCCCACAGTAGCGGGCGCGGTTGGGTCGGAAATGTCCACGACCTGAAGGCTGGACCCAATCGCGATATATGCGTGCGAGCCGGATACCGCAATATCACTCGGCTCATACCCTGCTTCGACGGAGCCCACAATAGTGGGCGAAATCGGATCGGAAATATCCACGATCTGAAGGCCGACCAGCCGATCCAAGACATATGCGTACGAGCCGGATACCGCAATTCCCCCCCCCCCTGTCTCCAAATAGACAGAGCCGACAAGAACGGGCGAAGTCGGCTGTGAAACATCCACGATCTGAAGACCGACCAGCCGATTCAAGATATATGCGTACGAACCGGATACCTCAACGGCCTCCGCATAAAACGGGATTTCGACGGCGCCCACAATAGCGGGCGAGGTCGGATCGGAAATATCCACGACGTGGAGGCCTGAAAGCCAACTCGCCACATAGGCGTACGAACCTGACACCGCAACTCCCTCCGCGCGATCCGGCGGGTCGACGGAGCCCACAATAGCGGGCGAGGTCGGGTCGGAAATATCCATGATATATAGACCTGGGAGCCCGTACGCGACATAGGCGTATGAGCCTGATATCGCAACGTCGAGCGCGCTACCCGGCGAATAGACGGAGAACGTGATCGAAGGGGAGGTCGGCTCGGAAATGTCCACGATGTGAAAGCCGGAAGCCTTGCCCGCGACATAGGCGTACGAACCGGCTACTTCAATTCTATGGGCGTTCTCCGGCGTATAGACGGAGCCCACAACAGCAGGCGCTATTGGGTCGGAAATATCCACAACCTGAAGGCCAAAGTTCGCTGCCGCGATATAGGCGTGTGAGCCGACTATCGTAACTTCTGTCACGCCTTCCCTCGTATCGACGGAGCCCACGGTAGCAGGCGCCGTCGGGTCGGAAATATCCACGATCTGAAGGCCGCCATATCCCTTTGCGACATAGGCGTACGAGCCGGATACCGAAACTCCCTTTGTGCCATCCATCGTCTCGGCGAAACCTACAACAACGGGCGAGGTCGGGTCCGAAATGTCCACGATCTGAAGGCCGGAATCCCGATCCGCGACATAGGCGTATGAGCCGGCTACGGCAACTCTGTAAGCGTACTCAAGCGTATCAGCAGAGCCCACAACAGCAGGCGCCGTCGGGTCCGAAACGTCTACGACCTGAAAACCGGAGAGCCCGTCGGCGACATAGGCGTACGAGCCGGATAATGCAACTGCGGATGCGGAACCCGGCGTATCTACAGAACCTGCAATCGCTGGCGAAATAGGATCCGAAATATCCACGACCTGAAGGCCGGAGACACTATCGGCGACATAGGCGTACGAGCCGGATACCGCAACCGCCAAAGCGTACTCCGGCGTATCAACAGAGCCTACAATCGAGGGCGCCGTCGGGTCGGAAACGTCCACGATCCGAAGACCGGAGTACCCGTCGGCGACATAGGCGTACGAGCCGGATACCGCAATTGCGGATACGGATTCCAGCGTCTCAACAGAGCCTGCAAGAGCGGGCGCTGTCGGGTCGGAAATGTCCACGATCTGAAGAATTGAACTCTGCCCCATCGCTTTTCGCCAGGGGAGGGTTCCGGAGCGCCAAGCCGTGACATAGGCGTACGAGCCGGATACTGCAACGTCGGTCGCGCTACCCAGCGTTTTGACGGAGCCCACGATTGGGGGAAAGGAGATTTCACATTGACCGTGAGCAGGCCGACCCGTCGATAAGAAAACACACAGCAAAACTGCCACCACCAAAGAAAACGATAGAATGCGTTTCATTTTTCCAGACCTCCCGTGACAACTTCGCCGGTCCCTCCACCTCAAGAGACTCCATTCACCACGTATAAGCCGATTTCCCCTCTCGCTTTCTCACGCCAGCCCGCCTTCTCCGCTCAGAACTTGACTGAATATATTTTACCTTGGAAAACCCTATTGGTCAAGCCGACAGAGACAGCGTTCTGGAATCTGAAGGGAATGGGGGTACACATTGGGCAGGTATGGCCTTTTTATGATTGAGAACGAGTAGCGTATTCCCCATTTCCCGTCTGCTTGTTCTCCCCCTTTTTATCCGGCGAATGTCGTTGATCTGAAGTGAGATAGGGCGTTCGCACATCCGATTAACAGAAAATTCATTGCCGTGCCGTTCGCGGGTGTGGTATGTGTACTGAGCGGCCAGTCGAGTCCGTGACTCTGGCCGCTGACATGAGATGCTCCGCATCTCTCCCCTGGCGAAAATCGATGGGGCCGAGTCACGGACCCGAGTCGCCGCTGACATTTTCCCGGTGGGCAATTCCGTAATTCCTGGGACAGTTTCGTGGGTGGGGGGGGCGCATAACGGTGGACAATCCCCCTTGGTCGCGCGATTATCGAACGGACCCTGTCGGTGGTAGGCATCGCCGAAAAAGAGATGCGAAGCATCTCATGCCCGCGGCGGCCCGCCGCTCGGTGGCAGGCATCGCCGAAAAAGAGATGCGAAGCGTCTCATGCCCGCGGCGGGAGTCACGGACTCGACACGCCGCTTGTGGAGGAATCGCCGTGACGGGCGGATAGACACACTTCATGTGGCAGGGAAACGCTCTGGGGGGTTAACCGGAAAAAGGGGCCATAAGCTCTCAAAGCTCTCACCCCCCAGCGCCGAGGGACTGCGGGAACCGGAACAGGTGGAACAGTGATTCTGCCCCGGGCGCCAATGTATAACTATATTATTTATGCAATGTTACGCTCACAGGTCGGCTTTGGCGCCGGTCTTTCCAATCCGGCAATGCTTTCCCTCCCCTGATTTCGCCCTCTATTGGCGTATCTCTTTTAATTGCGACAGTATTATCTGTAGGAGGGAGCAACACCGCGAGATATCGTCGCGGTGATGATTATTGTCGGCCTCCTCCGAGGCCCGACATAACCGGATAGGGGCGCCCGAATGAATACCTACGATCTGGTGGTCATCGGCGGAGGCGTCGGCGGGTTGAACGTCGCAAGCGCGGCCGCCCAGCTCGGCGCATCCGTCGCGCTCGTCGAAAAGCGCAAGCTCGGCGGTGACTGCCTTTTCCACGGTTGCGTGCCGTCGAAGGCGCTGATCCGAACGGCCACCTCCAGCTACGAAACGCGCCAGGCGGGCCGGTTCGGCGTGTTGACCGACAACATCCGCGTCGACTACAAGCGCGTGATGGAACGCCTGCGCGCTGTGATCGCGAAGGTCGGCGAGCGCGACTCGCCCGAGCGGTTCCGCAAGATGGGGGTCGACGTTTTCTTCGGCTCCGGCTCTTTCGAAGACCCTTACTCTTTCGTCCTCGACGGCGCCCCGCTGCGGGGAAACAAGTTCGTGATCGCCACGGGTAGCGGCCCGCTGCGGCCCGACATCCCCGGCCTCGACGACGCCGGCTATCAGACGAACCTGACGATATTCGACCTCGAGGAATTGCCGCGCTCGATGGTTGTCCTCGGCGGCGGCCCGATCGGAGTCGAGATGGCGCAGGCGTTTCAGCGGATGGGCTGCCAGACGACGCTGCTCGAGCAATCCGAGAACTGCCTTTGCAAGGAGGAGCCCGAGGTCTCGCAACTTCTCGAGCGCGAGCTTGCCGCCGACGGCGTGCGAATCCTCACGCGCCACAGAGGCGTAGGGGTCGACGTCGACGCAAACGGACTCAAGCGCATACGCGTCGTCGGGCCCGGCGGCGCCGAGTCGGTGGCCAGGGGCGAGCAGCTGCTCGTGGGCGCTGGACGCCGCCCGATCACCGAGGGGCTCGGACTGGAGGCGGCGGGCGTCGAGACCGACGGCGACGGCTACATCAAAGTCGACAGGCGCATGCGCACGAGCCAAAAGCGCATCTACGCGCTCGGCGACGTGACCGGCGGCGAGATGTACACGCACGTGGCCGAATACGAGGCGTCGGTCGTCGTCCCGAACGCGCTGTACGGCATCCCCCGAAAGGCCGGCTACCGCGCCGCGCCGCACTGCACGTACTGCGAGCCCGAGGTCGCGCGCGTGGGCATGACCGAGGCCGAAACGCGCGCCGCGGGCCACAACCCGCAGGTGTATCACTACCATCTCGATAAATCCGACCGCCACATTATCGACGGCCAGGAATACGGATTGATCAAACTCGTTTGCAAGGGGAAGAAGCTGTTGGGCGCGAGCGTGATCGGGAATCGAGCGTCCGACCTGCTCCACGAATATGTCACGCTGATGGCGCACAACCTCCCGATCACGAAGATTTCCGGCGCCATGCACCTGTATCCATCATACGGCCAAGCTGTCAGACGCGCGGCGAATCTATATTATTCCGAAACGCTCTTCCGGGGACGCCTCGTGCGCATGCTGGCCGCGCTGCGGGGGCTCCGGGGCACGGTCGGCGGAGGCGAATGATGTTCGGACGTCCGGTTAGGTGCAAGCTGTCCGACCGCGACGTGCTCGTCCACGGCGATCAGCTCGAAAAGCACGCCGAGGGCGTTCTCGCGCGCAACTGGCATGGCACGCACACGATTCCCGCCTTCGGGCTCTACCCTCACCAATGGCTCTGGGACAGCGGCTTCATAGCCATCGGGTTGTCGCATTCGTACCCCGAAAGGTCGGTCCGCGAGCTTAGAAGGCTGCACGAAGGCCAATGGAGCACCGGGATGGTCCCGCACATCCTTTTCGACCCCGATGTGGTCACATACTGGCCCGACCCGCCCTATTGGAACGTCCAGGGACTCACCGACGCCGCCCCCCGCGACCTGCCCACCAGCGGCATAACACAACCGTCCGTCGCGCCGCTCGCGCTGCTCACGCTTATCAAGAACGCCGGCGATCGCATCCCCGACACCGACGGCCTGTTGCGCGAGTTCTTCCCGAAAATGCTCGCCTTCCATCGATACCTGATGGCCGCGCGCGATCCCGAGGGCTCGGGGCTCGTCTCGATAGTGCATCCGTGGGAGAGTGGGCTGGACAACTCCCCCGCCTGGGACGCGCCAATGAACCGCATCCACCCTCGCGACCTGCCGCCATACCAGCGCAAGGACCTCGATCACGTCGACGATCCGAACGAGAGGCCAACGCAGGAGACCTACGACAGATACGTCCACCTCTGCGAACAATTCAAGCGTGTAAACTACAGCGACGAAGCCATCTATGCCGAGACGGATTTTCTCATCAAGGACCCCACGGGCAGCGTCCTGCTTTACCTCTCGAATGCGGCGCTACTGGAGATCGCCGAGCGCATCGGCGAGGACGCCGGCGAAATAGAGGAGTGGATGCAAAAGACGCGCGCGGGCTTCGACGAGTATTTCCGAGGCGAGGATGGGTTATACTATCCATATGACATCCGCGCGGGAGAGCGGATAGAGCGGCGCACGGTCATGTGTTTCCTGCCGCTCGCGCTCGACTTCCTCGCGGACGAACGGTTGAAAAGCACGCTCGAGTGGCTCGGCCACTCGAACTTCTGCGGCGAGCGCCACTGCGACAGCCCGCTCGTGCCGTCGAGCGACGTGCTGGCCGACGACTACTCGGCCGTGACGTACTGGCGCGGGCCGGTGTGGGTGAACGTCAACTGGCTGATCACGCTCGGCCTCTATCGCAGGGGACACACCGAACGCGCCGACGCCTGCTTCGAGGGCCTGCTGGCGCTGGCGTGGGAGAACGGCTTCTGGGAATTCTATCGGCCCGACAGCAGCCGCGCGCTCGGCGGGCGCGATTTCTCGTGGTCGGCCGCGCTGACGATCGACCTGTTGCGTAACCCGGAATTCGCGCACCCATCCAAAGAGCGCTGGCGCATAGGCGCGGAATCTTCCGCACTGGCATAAATCATATGGACGATTCGATTTTCGAGATCAAATACCTGGCGACGGCGGGAATCGCCGGGTTCTTCGCGCTCTTGCTCGTGTTGGAGTTTCGTTCGCCGCTACGCGAGCGAAAGCGCGCGTGGCTGCCCCGCGCCCTTATCAATTTCATAATGTCTGCGGGCGCTTTTGTCGCCGGCTCATACGTCGTGAGGCCGATCTCGCTGTGGCTGACGGCTTGGGCCTCCCAAAAGCCGTTCGGCCTGTTGAACGCCGTCCCGCTGCCGCCGGTCGTCGGGTTCGCGGCGGGATTCCTGTTGCTCGACATCACGTTCTACTACTGGCACCGCGCCAACCACGAGATCGGGCTGCTGTGGCGCTTCCACAACGTCCACCACGTCGACCCCGACCTCGACGTCACGACGTCGTTCCGCTTCCATTTCGTCGAGGTGTTGTACTCGACTGGATTCCGGGTCTTCCAGGTCGGCCTGATAGGCGTCGCGCCGGCTACGTATCTCACTTACGAATTCTTCTTCCAGGCGGCGACCATGTTTCATCACAGCAACCTGCGGCTGCCGATCCACGCCGAAAGAGCGCTCAACAAGGTTTTTGTCACGCCCCGCATGCACGGCATCCACCATTCCGATTTCCAATCCGAGACCGACTCGAACTACTCGGTGATATTCCGGTGGTGGGACGTAATGCATCGGAGCTTGCGCCTGAATGTGAATCAATCCATTATTAATATCGGTGTTGCGGGCTATCAGGAGCCGAAAGACAACCGGCTGTGGCGGCTCCTCGTGTCGCCTTTCCGGAGGCAAAAGGAATATTGGGTGAGGCCCGACGGACGCCCATCGACCAGACGCCCCGACGATGATTCCGGTCCCCTCAAAATCCTCGCGGAGTAGGAGCGCATGAACGAATTCGACAGACACGTAGAAACTATTTCAGGCGAAGGCCTGTGCGGCCTTGAAATCCAGACGCTGCAGGTAAACCTCGGCCTGCGCTGCAACCAGCGCTGCAAGCACTGCCACGTTTCCGCCTCGCCCGAGCGGACGGAGACAATGGACTGGCCGATCATGGAGCTTGTGATCGACGCCGCCGAGAGCGTCGGTTGTGGACTCGTCGATCTCACCGGCGGCGCGCCCGAACTCAATCCGAACTTCCAGAATTTCATCGAATCTTTGCGCGCGAGGGGGCATGAAGTTCAGGTGCGCACGAACCTGACCGTGCTGCTCGAACCGGGCATGGAGACTCTGCCCGAGTGGTTCAAGGACAACCGCGTGCGGCTCGTGGCCTCCCTGCCCTGCTATCTCGAAGAGAACGTCCGCACCCAACGCGGCGAAGGCATCCACGAGAAGAGCATCGAGGCCATAAGACGGCTCAACACCCTCGGTTACGGCGTCGATCCCGATCTGCCGCTGAACCTCGTGCACAACCCCGGCGGGCCGTCGCTGCCGTCGGATCAGGCCGCCCTCGAGGCCGATTACAGACGCGAGCTGGGCGCCGGGTTCGGGATCGTTTTCTCGCAACTCCTCACGATCACCAACCTCCCCATCGGGCGATTTCGCGCTGAGCTGCGCCGGGAGAACCGGGAGCGCGAATACCTCGAGCTCCTGCGCAATTCCTTCAACCCCGAGATTTTAGAGGGACTGATGTGCCGCCATCAAATCAGCGTCGGCTGGGACGGCGCTCTGTTCGACTGCGACTTCAATCTCGCGCTCGGATACGCCGTCGACCACGGCGCGCCCGACCACATTCGGGTTTTCGATGCGGGCTCCCTCGAAAAACGCCGGATCGTAACCGGCGATCACTGCTTCGGCTGCGCCGCCGGCCGAGGCTCCTCATGCGGAGGCGCCCTGTTGCCATAAGAAAATCGTCGCTGTGTCCATATCAGGCGCCCGGCGCCGATTCGGTACATAAAGGAAGCAGAATAACGGGTCAGAAAATTAGTGGCTGGCGTGGATCCGTGACGCGCGGGGAATGTTCTTTACTTTCTTAGCCGTTTCCACTAGCGAGCTTAGGCGCGTTGGGGGCATAATTAAATAGAGTGTACTTGAACAAAATCATCTGACTTTCGTCTAAATCCGAATAGAGTGGCAGCGGAATCGGAATCGAAATCAAAGGAGCGGTCGGATGAACAGAAGATCGAGATTGTTCGGCGGCCTGCTCGGCGCCGTCGTGGCGCTCGGCGCTATTTTTATCGCCGCCGACGCGTTCGCGGCTTCGAAGCGGGCCTTCGATTATGGAAGTTTCTCGGCGACTCTCGGGGAGTACGTCGACGACAACGGGATGGTCGACTACGAGGCGCTCGAGGCGGACCACGAAAAACTCGATGCGTTCGCAGCCGCCCTCGCCGACCTGTCCGCCGAGGTCTACGACGGATGGGGCGACGCCGAGAAAATCGCCTTTTGGATCAACGCCTACAACGGGCTGACGCTCAAAGCCATCCTCGACCACTACCCCATCAAATCGTCTTTCATCGCATCGTTGCGTTTCCCGAAAAACAGTATCCGACAGATCCCGGGGGTATGGGACAAACTCAAGTTCCGGGTGATGGATCGCGAGATGACGCTCGATGAGATCGAGCATTCCATGCTCAGGGGCAACTTCGACGAGCCGCGCATACACGTCGCGCTCGTTTGCGCGGCGATAGGGTGTCCCCCGCTGCGCAACGAGTCGTTCGAGGCCGAAAAGCTTGACGCTCAGCTCGACGATCAGACGACCCGATTTCTGAGCAATCCGGAGAAATTCCGCATATACGGCTCGCAGGGGCGCGTGTACCTGTCTCCCATTTTCAATTGGTTCGGGGACGACTTCGTCCCGACGTACGGCACGGACGAGAAATTCGACGGGCACGGGAAATCCGAGCGGGCCGTGCTGAATTTCATCAGCGCGCACGTGAGCGAATCCGACGCCGCATACCTGGCCGACGGAGACTACAAGATCGAGTATCTCGATTACGATTGGTCGCTCAACGAGCGGAATGAGCCAAAGGAATCGGAAAATGAATGAGAATACCGACACTGCAAATGACGCAAATACAACTCAACCTGAAAGCAAGGCGCAGGGGATATGGCGGCCGATCGCGCTCATAGCCGCGATTGTCGCAATGCTAGTCGCGGCCAGATTCATGGGTCTCGGAGAGCAACTCGGCGCGCTACGCGATTGGATCGAGTCGCTGGGCTCGCTGGGGCCGGTCGTGTTCGTGCTGCTGTACGCGGTCGCGGTAGTGGCCGCGCTGCCGGGCTCGGCGCTCACGTTGGCCGCCGGGGCGCTGTTCGGATCGGTGGTCGGAGTGATAGTCGTCAGCATCGCATCGACCCTCGGCGCGAGCCTCGCGTTCCTCGTCGGGCGCTACTTCGCGCGCAACGCGGTAGCCGGCTGGCTCTCGGGCAAGGAAAAGTTTCAGCGGCTCGACCGGCTCACCGAGCAGCAGGGGGCCGTCATCGTGGCCGTCACGCGGCTCGTGCCGATATTCCCGTTCAACCTGCTCAACTACGGTTTCGGGCTGACGCGGATTCCGTTCTGGACGTACGTGTTCTGGTCGTGGCTCTGCATGCTGCCCGGCACGGTACTCTACGTCGTCGGCGCGGACGCCGTCACCAAGGCCGTCGTGCAGGGAGAGGCGCCGTGGCTGTTGATCGGCGCGGTCGTCGCGGCCGCCGGAGTACTAGCGGTCCTCGTTCGATACGCTCGCCGCAGGCTGCACGACAGAGAACCCAACGCCAATGCTTGAGGCGTCTCCACCAAGGGAGGCTCGATCATGATAGAGACAGTCGATATGCTTCCGAAAGACAAGCACAACGAAACGCTCGTCAAGAACGTCCATCCGTCGGACTGGCGGAATCCAGAGCCCGCTCCGCGCTACAACCTCGTCGTAATCGGCGGAGGAACGGCGGGACTCGTGACCGCCGCCGGGGCGGCCGGCCTGGGCGCGAAGGTTGCTCTCGTCGAGAGCCAATTCCTGGGCGGCGACTGCCTGAACGTCGGTTGCGTGCCCTCGAAAGCGCTCATCCGATCTTCGAGGGCCTACGCCGACGTCCGCGACGCGGGCAAATACGGCGTGCGCGTACCCGAGGGAGTCGACGTCGATTTCGCGGCCGTGATGGAGCGCATGCGGCGGCTGAGGGCCGGGATAAGCTATCACGATTCGGCCGAGCGTTTCCGCGATCTGGGCGTCGACATCTTCATGGGCGAGGGATCTTTTTCAGGACCCGACACGATCCAGGTCGACGGGAAAACGCTGCGCTTCAAAAAGGCCGTCATCGCCACCGGCGCGCGCGCGATGGAGCTTCCGATAGAAGGATTGGCGGAGGCGGGATATCTCACGAACGAGACCGTCTTCTCGCTGACCGAGCGCCCTCGCCGCCTGGCGGTCCTCGGCGCCGGCCCGCTTGGCTGTGAGCTGGCCCAGGTGTTCAGGCGTCTGGGAAGCGAGGTCATCCTCATTGAGATAGCCCCACAGATACTGATTCGCGAGGACCCCGACGCCGCGCGCATCGTCGCCGAGGCCTTCGAGCGCGACGGCATCGACATCAGGCTGAGCGCGACCGTCAAGCGAATCATCAAATCCGACACCGGTAAGACGCTCCACCTCAAGACCGACGGCACGACCGAGCCGGTAGTCGTCGACGAGATCCTCATCGGCGCGGGCCGCGCGCCCAACGTCGAGGGCCTCGACCTCGAGGCCGGCGGCGTCGAGTTCGACAAGACGGGCGTGGTCGTCAACGACAACCTGCGCACGACGAACCCGCGAATCTATGCGGCCGGCGACATATGCATGAACTATAAGTTCACGCACATGGCCGACGCCGCCGCGCGGATCGTCATCCAGAACACCCTCTTTTGGGGAAGCAAAAAGCTGAGCGCGCTGACCGTTCCCTGGAGCACCTACACCGACCCGGAGATAGCCCACGTCGGCCTGTACGAAAAAGAGGCCGAGGAAAAGGGTATCCCGGTCGATACGTTCACGCGCGAGCTGAAGGACGTCGACCGAGCCATAGTCGACGGCGAGACCGAAGGCATGGTGAAGATACACGTCAAGAAGGGCACGGACAAAATCGTCGGCGCCACTATTATCGCGCGGCACGCGGGCGAGATGATAAGCGAGATAACGCTCGCGATGGTCGGCGGCGTCGGGCTCGGAAAGATCTCTGGCGTGATCCATCCGTACCCGACACAGGCCGAGGCGATCAAACAGGCGGCCGACGCGTACAGTCGCACGCGGCTGACTCCGTTGGTGAAAAATATCTTCACGAAGCTGATGGCCTGGCAAAGATAGGCGATTTCGAGTAGAATATGTGGCAAGTTTTCCCGCAGTGCGAATTCAGGCGGCGGGAATAAATTCCTCAACACAGGTTCTTGAAAGGAGTTTTTTTTATGAGCAAGTCTATCCTGGCGATCGCATTGATGATGACAACGGCGTGTTTCGCTTTCGGGTGTGGGGAACAACAATCCACGCCTCCTTCGGAAACGCAGGAGATGGCGCCTTCAGAGAGCTCCGAGGCCGAGCCCATGGAAGGCTCCGA